>Ga0154020_10000828_pt1 | contig 38251 bp, 31 predicted proteins | sample Klosneuvirus_201_FD_109709 | JGI IMG/M metagenome (GOLD analysis project Ga0154020, IMG submission 109709) | Active sludge microbial communities from wastewater, Klosterneuburg, Austria - Klosneuvirus_20160825_MG | ecosystem: Engineered > WWTP > Aerobic digester > Activated sludge | place... | reverse complement strand
GGTCTACAACCAGACCGATTACATGGGCATTATCGACTGCCAGATGCCCGACCCGTACACCGTCGTCTTTGTATGGGATAAAGTTTCCGCCGCCTATGCCACGCTGTTCGACACCATTCTGCCCAAGCACGTGCTCGAAGGCCAGGATGTGCTGACCTACGACGCCTACAACCGCAGCCCGCTGGGCACCGGCCCCTTCAAGTTCGTCGAATGGAAACCGGGCGAGTATATTCGCGTGGAGAAGAACACCGATTACTGGCGCGGCGACGAGTACCCGATGATCGACGAGATCGTCTTCAGCTTTATCCCCGACCCCAACACGCGCGTCAACGCGCTCAAGGCCGGCGAATACGACATCGGCCAGATTCTGCCCAATCAGGTCAAGGAAGTGCAAGACCTGGCTGGCTACAAGGTCGACCTGGTGCCGGCCAACTCCTGGATCATCTTCGAGTTTAATGTCGCCACGGAGCGCGGGCAGAAACTGTTCAGCGATCCCAATGTGCGCAAAGCCATCTTCCACGCCATCGACCGCGAGGCCATTGTCGACGGGCTGATGGAAGGCACCGTGCAGATCGCCAACTCCGCGATCAGCCCCACCAGCCCGTATCACAACCCGGATGTGCCGGTGTACGCGTATGACCCGGCCCAGGCGGCGCAGATGCTTGATGAAGCCGGCTGGGCGCCCGGCGCCGACGGCATCCGCGAGAAGGATGGCGAGCGTCTCTCGTTCACCATTACCAATCGCAACAGCCGGCCGGAGCGCACCGCCATTGCCCAGGCTATTCAGGCGATGCTCAAAGAGGTGGGTGTGGAGGTCAAGTTCGAAGATCTGGAGAACGCGGCCTGGCTGGAGAAGTGGCTTTCCACCGACTGGGAAGCGATTGTCGGCGGCTGGATCATCCCGGCCGACCCCAGCCTGACCGCACTCTATGCGTGTGAAGGCTCCAACAACTTCACCGGCTTCTGCAATCCGGAGCTGGACGCGGCCATGATGGCGTCCGACGAAGTCTTTGATTTCGCCGATCGCAAGCCGCTGATGGATGAGGTGCAGCTTCTGATGGCAGAGGAAGGTCGCGAGCTGCCGCTCTATTACAACGTGTTGCCCTACGTGATGCGCGAAGATATGCAGGGCTTCAAGGGTAGCGGCACCAATCTGGGCAGCTTCTGGAATGTCTACGAGTGGAGTCTGGGCGAATAACGCGCAGACAAGTTCAAACTGCCCCAAGACACGAAGAACGCGGGTTTATGTTCTTCGTGTCTTGGGGAAACTTCTCAAGACGTTAGCCTGCAAGCATTTTATTCACGGAGTTTCCTGGCATGGGCCGTTACGCCATCCGCCGCACCGTCCAGATGATCCCGCTCTTTATCGGGATTTCCATCATCATCTTTCTGATCATCCAGGCTGCACCCGGCGGCCCGGAGACGACCCTGCTGGCGACCGGACGCTTTGTCAGTCCGGAAATCCTGGCAGCCTATCGCACCCGGCTGGGACTGGATCAGCCGATCTTTGTGCAATATTTTCGTTGGCTGGGCGCCGCGCTGACCGGGGATCTGGGCTACAGCTACACCTCAGCGCAGCCGGTGCTCACCATGATCCTGGAGCGGCTGCCGGCCACGATCCAACTGATGTTGTCGGCCTATCTGCTGGCCGCCGTGATTGCCCTGCCCCTCGGCGTCTACAGTGCGATTCATAAGTACAGCGTGCTGGATTATTTGGGCGCCGGCCTTTCGTTTCTGGGCATTGCCATGCCTGTCTTCTGGTTTGGGCTGATCCTACAGCTTGTCTTTGCCGTTCAGCTTGGCTGGTTGCCCTCCTCCGGCCGCGAGACGGTGGGCGATACGGGACTGGTCGACCAGATCAAGCACCTCATTCTGCCGGCGACCGTGTTGTCGCTGCTCTACATTGCCGGCTGGTCGCGCTATATGCGCACCAGCTTTCTGGGGGTGATCAACACCGATTATGTACGCACCGCGCGCTCGAAAGGCTTGCGCGAACGGCGCGTCATGCTGGTGCATGCGCTCAAGAACGCGGCGATTCCGGTGGTGTCGATCATGGCGCTGGATGTGGCCGGACTCTTTTCGGGCGCCGTCATCACGGAGACGATCTTTGCCTGGCCCGGCATCGGGCGGCTCTTTATCCAAAGCATGTACGCGCGCGATTATCCGCTGCTGATGGGCATCATCATGATGGGATCGATTTTGGTGGTGGTCTTCAATCTGCTGGCCGACATCATGTACGGCTGGCTGGACCCGCGGATTAGTTTTGACTGATGCAAAGAGAGAAGCAACAAGAACGATGACGACATCCACTGTCCAGATTGAGCGGAGTGCGATCCCGCAGATGCGCCCGCCGCGCACCCAGGCTCAGATCATCTGGGATAAATTCCGAAGGCATAAGGCGGCCATGGTTTCGGGGATCCTTATGATTATCCTGATGATTCTCTGCTTTGGCGCTCCTTTTTTCGCTCCCTATGAGTTCGACGCCATTGACCTGCGCAACACGCGCCAGCCGCCGTCGTGGCAGCATCTCATGGGCACCGACGATCTGGGACGCGACGCCTTTACGCGATTGCTGTACGGCGGGCGTATCTCGCTGACGGTCGGCATCTTTGCGGCGCTTGTCGCCACCAGCATCGGCGCGCTCGTCGGCGCGGTGGCCGGCTTCTACGGCAAACGCACCGACAATGTGCTGATGCGCTTTACAGAGATCATCATTGCCATTCCATCGTTGCCCTTGCTGATCATTCTCAGTTCGTACACGCAAGCTTCCGTCGTCATCATTATTCTGATCATCGGCTTGCTCAGTTGGATGGCGACCGCGCGCATCGTGCGCGGCTCGGTGCATTCGGTGAAACGTCAGGACTTTGTGATGGCCGCGCGCATGATGGGCTGTCGCAACGCCGCGATCATCGGCCGCCACATCATCCCCAACGTCATGGGGCCGATCATCGTCGGCGCCACGCTGGGCGTCGGCGCTGCGATCATCATCGAGTCCTCGCTCAGCTTCCTGGGGCTGGGCATCTCGCCGCCCACCCCCACGTGGGGCAACATGCTGCAGGATTCGCAGAGCACTATGTCCACCAAGCCGTGGCTGACGATCTTTCCCGGCCTGGCGATTCTGATCACCGTGCTCTGCATCAATTTTCTGGGCGAAGGGCTGCACGATGCGCTCGACCCAACCGTGCGAGGAGACCACTGATATGCTACGCTGGGGGATTCTTTCCACCGCCAATATTGCGCGTGCCGCCGTCATCCCGGCGATTCAGGCATCCACGAATGGCGAAGTCGTGGCGGTCGCCAGCCGCGACCGCGACCGTGCGGATGCCTTCGCCCGCCCCCTCGCCATCCCGCGCGCCTATGGCAGCTATGCCGCGCTGCTCGACGACCCGCAGATCGACGCCATTTATATCGCCCTGCCCAACAGCCTGCACCACGCATGGACGCTGAACGCCGTGGCCGCGGGCAAACATGTGCTGTGCGAGAAACCGCTGGCCATGAGCGCCGCGCAGTGTCTGGAAATGGCCGCGGCGGCCGAAGCTGCGGGCGTCACGTTGATGGAAGCCTTCATGTATCGCTTTCATCCGCAGATCACAACCGCCCAAGAGATCGTGAGTAGCGGAGCGCTTGGCGACGTGCAGCACATGCATGCCGCCTTCACCTTCCGCCTGACCAACCCGGCCAACATCCGGCTGCAGGCGGAGCTGGGCGGCGGCGCGCTGATGGATGTCGGCTGCTACTGCGTCAACGCCCTGCGCACCTTTGCCGGCCGTGAACCGGTCGAAGTGCAGGCGCACGCTGTGTGGCACGCCAACGGCGTGGACGAACGGATGGCCGGACTGTTGCGTTTCGACGGTGGTCTGACCGGCCAGTTCGACTGCGCGCTCACGCTGGCGCGGCGTGAAACCTTGCTGGCTGCGGGCACGGAAGCCACCCTGGAATTGCCACGCGCCTATCTGCCCGGCGCCGGCGACACGATCGTACAGGTGCGCAAAAGCTACAGTGAAGTCAGCGAGCAGGTAATTGCCGGCGTCGACGAGTATCGTCTGATGGTGGAACACTTCGCCGACTGTGTGCGCACCGGTCAGCCGCCGCGCTATGATGCGCGTGAAGCGGCCTGCAACATGGCCGTGATCGAGGCGCTCTACCGCTCGGCGCGAGCGCAGGGTCAGCCCGTGGCCGTCCCAGCCTGTTGATCGGTGCGAATGTCTAGGGAGCTGTTGAAGAAGTCACCACGAAGCCGCCAAGTACACAAAGCGGCGCAAAGAACTACACAACATGAACTACTGTGGTTATTTTCGTGCTCCTTTGTGCCCTTAGTGACTTCGTGTTGGGCTTTCCAAACAGCTTTTACTCGTAGCAAATGAGATGAGGCTCGACAATGTTAGCAATTATCAATGCAGACCTTCGCACCTGTGGCCCGCGCGGAGACCTGCGCCATGCGACGGTGCTCGTCGCGGACGGCAAGATCGTCGCCGTGGGCGAGAACCTGGCAATCCCTGCTGATGCCACGCGAATTGATGCCCGTGGCCTGTGCGTCACGCCGGGCTTTATCGACGCGCATACACACATGGGGATGGGCTGGCAGGAGCTGGCCGGCGAGGCGGACGCCAACGAGAGCACGAGTGTGGTCAATGCCCACCTGCGCGCCATCGACGCCATCAACCTCAACGACGTCGCCTTTGACGATGCGTTGGAGGGCGGCGTCACGACGCTGATGATCCTGCCGGGGAAGCTCATGATCGGCGCACAGAACATCAGCCCGGTGGCGGGTCAGGCGGTGGTGATGAAAGCGCGCGGCGACGTGCGCGGCCGTGAAGTGTTGCGTGACCCCGCCGGCATGAAACTGGCGCTGGGCGCCGATGTTGCGGCTTTTCTGAACGGCCGCAACATCGGGCCGAACAGCCGCATGGGGATCACCGCGCTGCTGCGCGGCGTGCTCGATGAGGCGCGGCGCTACCGGGTGCGCCAGCCGCAGCCTGGCGCGCAGGACGCCAGGCTGTCCGCCCTGGCCCAGGTGCTGGCGCGTGCGCTGCCCGTTCACATCCACGCCCATCAGGCAGACGATATTCTGACCGCGCTGCGTCTCGCCGACGAGTATGACCTCGATCTTGTCATTCATCATGCCACGGAAGGGCATCTGGTGGCGGAGACGTTGGCCGCGCACAACGCGCCCTGTGTGGTCGGCCCTACCAGTGTGGCGCGCGAGACAAGCCCTGAACTACGCAATGCCACCGGACGCACGCCAGCGATTCTGGCCGCGGCCGGCGTCAAGATCGCGTTGATGACCGACCACCCGACCGACCCCATCCAATTTCTGCCGCTCGTGGCCGGGGAAGCGGTGCGTGAAGGGCTGCCGCATGACGAAGCGCTGCGCGCCATCACCATCAACCCGGCGCAAATCCTGGGCGTGGCCGACCGCGTTGGCTCGCTGGAAGTGGGGAAGGACGCCGACCTGGTGATCCATGACGGCGACCCGCTGGAAGCCATGACGCGCATTCGGCTGGTGCTGGCTGATGGACAGGTCGTCGTCAACCGTCTCGATGTGCAGGCAGGGAGCAACTCATGAAAGCTATTATCGGTGGACGGGTGCTGACAATTACCGCGGGTGACATGGAGCAAGGCGTTGTCCTGGTCGAACAGGGGCGTTTTCAAGCCGTTGGGCGGGACGTGGATATTCCGCCCGGCGCTGAGGTGATCGATGCCGCGGGCAAATACGTCGTGCCTGGCTTGATCGACGCACACACGCACATCGGTCTCAGTGACTTTAGCGAGACCACCAGCCCGTTCACCCCGCAGGTGCAAATTCTGGATTCTATCGATTTGGGCAGCCCCGGTTTTGAAGACGCGCTCAATGCCGGCGTGACTACGGTCATCATCACCCCGGGCAGCGCCAACGTGATCTGCGGCGCCAGCATCGCGATGAAGACTGCCGGCCCTGACCTGCGCGCACGCATCCTGCGCGACCCGGCGGGGATGAAGATGGCCTGGCGCAAGGGAACCAACCGGCCTTCGCACGACATCCCCTATCCTGTCAGCCTGATGGGGGTCGCCGGCATCGTGCGCACCGCGTTGAGTGAGACGCAGAACTATATGGCGCGTCGGACGCGTGACGAAATTCCGGTGGATGCAGGGCAGGAGCTGCTGGCCAGGGTGCTGCGCCGTGAGATCCCGATCCGCATTCACTCCTTTACACCTGTGGAAATTCAGGCTATCCTACGCCTGCAAGATGAGTTCGGCTTTCTCTTCACCGTTGAACACGGCTTTGAAGCCCACTTCATTGCCGACGAATTGGCGCGGCGCAACATTCCTGTCGTCTATGGCCCCGGGCCGGGGCTGCGCCGCCACAAGATGTTCCCCCATCGTGGCCCTCATGTCCCCGCGATCCTGCAGCGGGCGGGCGTCAAGGTCTCGTTGCAGACCGACCACCCCGACCGCAACATCACGCAACTGCGGCTTTTCGGCGCTGTGCTCGTGCGTTACACCGACTTGACTCCCGCTGAAGTCATGCAGATGTTGACCATCAACGGCGCCGAGATCATCGGCGTGGCCGACCGGGTGGGCAGCATCACGCCGGGCAAGGATGCGGATTTCTCGATTTTCTCTGATCACCCGCTGAAGGTGCAAAGCCGGGTGGAGCAGGTCTACATCGGCGGCGAGTTGGTGGCGGCGGGCGGCAAGCGGCTCGTCGATCCGTACGGTGCGGCAGGCGCACGCAACGCAGTCATTAGCCGCGTGTAGCATCGCGGCAAGTCCGCTCAGTTGATCTGAATAATTTCTATTTGATTGGCGAGGGTTTATGCGTTTCACAGACAAAGTAGCCATTATCACCGGCGCCGGCAACGGCATCGGGTTGGGCATCGCCCACGCCTTTGCGGCCGAGGGCGCACAGGTCGTGATTGCCGACATCAGCGCGGCGGCCGGTGCGCGCGCCGTCACCGAAATCGAGGCGGCCGGAGGACGTGCGTTCTCGGCGCCGACCGATGTCGGCAATGAGGAGCAGGTCGCAGCCATGACCGCCACGGTGCTTGCCGAGTTTGGCCGCATCGACATCCTCATCAACAACGCCGGCGTGGTGGTGCACAAACTCCTGGTCGATCTGGAGTTGGACGCGTGGCAGCGGCAGCTCGACGTGCAGTTGACCGGCCCCTTTCTCACGATCAAACATGTGGGCCGCCATCTGATGGCGCGGGCGGCGAGCGGCCAGCCCGGCGGCAAGATCGTCAATATCTCCTCGGTCTCGGCGATGATGGGGCGCGTCAAGGGCGGCGCGCACTGCGCAGCCAAGGGCGGGCTGACCATGCTGACCAAGGTGGCGGCGATGGAACTGGCGGCCTATGGCGTCACCGTCAACGCGGTCGCGCCCGGCCTGATCGACGTGCCGTCGCAGCGCGCCGAAGAGAATATCTCCACCGCCTACAAGACGCGCTACCTGCAGGAGGTGCCGCTGGGCCACATGGGCGAGACCACAGATATCGCCGAGATGGTGCTCTTTCTCTGCTCCGACGCCGCGCGCTGGATCACCGGTCAGCTTTATCTGGTCGATGGCGGGCTGATGGCCGGCCACTATTCGTTCCAAGGCAACCACGATTTTACGCTGCTGGGCGGCCATGCCGGCGCGCAAGGGATGACGCCATGAACAACGGCCTGATCTACTTCCACAATGCGCGCCTGATCGACGGCAGTGGCGCGCCGGCGCCGGAGACGCCGCACGCGCTGCTCGTCGAGGGTGAGCGCATCGTCGCGGTGGCGCCGCAGACACAGTTGCCGCGACCGGCGGACGCGCAGGGAATCGACGCGGCCGGCATGACATTGATGCCGGGGCTGATCGACTGTCACGACCACCTCGCCAACCTGCCCGGCGGCATGGTGGCGCGTGCGGCGATCCCGCCGAGCCTGGCCGTCTTCCTGACCGCGCAGTCGTTCCGGCAGACACTGCACGCCGGCTTCACGAGCGTGCGCGACGCGTCGGGCGTCGACCTGGGCATGAAGATGGCGGTCGAGCAAGGGCTGATCCCCGGTCCACGCCTCAAGATCAGCGTCAACATCATCTGCCAGTTTGGCGGCCACAACGACCACACCGAACCGGCCGGCGTCGACTCGACCTATCCCAAACTACAGGGCATCCCCGACGGCGTGTGCGACGGTGTGGACGCCTGCCGCCACAAGGTGCGCGAGATGGTGCGCGCCGGCGCCGACTGGATCAAGATCGCCACGACGGGCGGCGTGGGCACCCCGACCGGCGGCCCGCTGCTGCGCCAATTTTCGCTCGAAGAGGTGCGCGCCATCGTCGACACCGCGCACGCGGCCGGCAAGCCGGTCATGAGCCACGCTTATGGCGGCGATGGCGTCAAGGTCTGCCTGGATGCGGGCGTGGACAGCATCGAGCCTGGCGCCGCGCTCGACGATGCGCTGATCGAGCAGATGGTGCGCCAGAAGACCTGGCTGGTGCCAACTTTTACGGTGCTGCGCAAGATCGCGGCGCTGGGCGAGCTGGATCCTTGCCCGGCGCCGGCGTACATGCCGCGCAAGGCGCGTATCCTGATGGAAGCCCAGGCCGAGAGCTTTCCCAAGGTGCTGGCATCCGGCATTCGCATCGCCCTGGGCACCGACCTGGGCAGCTTTGGCCGCGGCGAGAACGCGGTGGAGCTGGCCTACATGGTGGCGGCGGGCATGACGCCGATGCAGGCCATCGTCGCGGCGACGCGGCGCGGGGCCGAATGCATGGGGCTGGGCGATCAGGTCGGCGTGCTGCGGCCAGACATGCTGGCCGACCTGCTGCTGATCGACGGCGACCCGCTGCACGATGTGACGATCTTGCAGGACGCGGCGCGACTCAAGCTGGTCATGCAGGGCGGCGTGATCCACAAGAATCTGCTCGGCAATTGAGTAGAAGCCCACGTTTCGACGCAGAGGCGCGGAGGGGCACAGGTTCGCAGAGATCGTGACGATTCAGGTGAGGTAGAACGTGGTGGAGAAATAGAACGCGGATTCAGCGGATTTTTGCTGATTTGAATCCGCGAGCATCCGCCCAATCCGCTTCATCCGTGTTCTATTCTGTCTGGAGAGATGGCAATGACACCCTTGTTTGACCTGATTAAAACCTACACCGAACTGCCCGGGCCGGGCGGCGACGAATGGATCGTGCAGGACTTTGTGCAGGAGCGCTGGCGCCCGCACGTGCAGGAGATGACGCTGACGCCGGTCGGGAACGTGATCGCACGCGTCGGGGGACAGGGGCCGCGGCTGATGCTGGCGGCGCACGCCGACGAGATCTGCTTTGTTGTGAAATATATCGACGACAACGGCTTTGTGTGGATCGCATCGGGCCAGCGCGACCCGGAGCAGCGGCCTACGCTGCGCAGTTCGGTCTTCCTGCCCTGGGGGCATCCCGCCCTGATTCTGACCGAAACGGGGCCGGTGGCGTGCCTCTTCGCCACGCTGACCGGCCATGTGCTGACGCCGGCGCAGCGCGCCATGACGCAGCCGACATGGAACGACATCTTTCTCGATGTTGGCGCGTCGAGCCGGGCCGAGGTCGAGGATCAAGGCATCCAGATCGGCGACCGCGTGATCTGGAACCCGCCGACGCGGCGTATGGGCGACTTTGTCTACGGCAAGGCCATGGACGATCGCGTCTGCCTGGCGGTGATGGAGCGTCTGCTGGCGGAAGTGGACCGCGAGCGGCTCGCCTACGAACTGGTCTTTGTCTCGACAGTGCAGGAGGAGATCGGGCTGGTCGGCGCCGAGTCGGCGGCCGAAGCGGCGGGCTGCGAGCTGGCGATTGCGCTGGATGTCGGCCTGGTGGGCGACGCACCGGGCGTGGATGCGCGCGATGCGTCGCCGCGGCTAGGCGGTGGCCCCACGATCGTGCACAAGGACTTGTCAAACTACAGCCGGCCGCTGACGCGCGCCCTGATGAAAACGGCAAAAGAGGCGAACATCCCGGTGCAGCCGGCGGTCTTTGCCTTTTACGGCAGCGACGCCAGCGCCTTCACGCGGCACGGGTTACAGGCCGCGCTGGTCGTCGTGCCCACCCGCTACACCCACAGTCCCTTCGAGATGGTTCACCTTACCGATGTCGAACTAACCGTGCAGTTGCTTAAACGATTTCTGGAGACAAGATCATGAGTGAAAAAAGCAAATTTTCCTGGCTGCCCGTCACGACGCTGTCGGATGGCGCCGAACTGCGTCTGCCGTTGCATGTGCTGAAGGGCGAGCGCCCTGGCCCCACGCTGGGCCTGACCGCGCTGATCCACGGCGACGAGCCGTTGCCCTCGGTGCCGATCATTCGTCGCGTGCTGGAGTTGATCGACCCGGCGCAGCTTTCCGGCACGGTGATGGCGCTGCCGGTCTGCAACCCGGTGGCGGCTGGCGTGCTGGCGCGCAACTCGCCGCTGGACGGCGCCAATCTCAATGCCGCGTTTGGCGAGAGCGGTGAGGACGCCACGATCCAGCCGGTGCCGACCGTCTCGGAACAGATCGCGGCGGTGCTGGTCAAGTCGTTTTTGCCCCACCTGGACTATCACATCGACTTTCATGCCGGCGACGATGGCCTGGCCGTGCACATGATCGAGTTCACCGACGATCCTGATTCAACGGCGATGGCGCGCGCCTTCAACATGCCGATTCTGCTGCGCGACGAGTGGGGCGCCAACCAGCTCTGGGGCGCATCCGCGCGGCTGGGCGCCAAGGTGATCGTGGCCGAATGCGGCGGCGGCGGGCTGCTCTACGACGAATGGTTCGAGCGCGGCGTGCGCGGCGTCTTTAACGTCATGCGCCAGTTGGGCATGTTGCCGGGAGAGGTCGAAAAGCCGCCGCGCCAATATGTCGTTGACAACACACACGGTCATCATCGCAACCTGGTGCTGTTGCGCCAGCGCGCAGGCGGCTTGCTGCTGCCGCACCCCGCGATCAATCCCAGAGCCTCATTTGACGGCCAGCCGATCGAGGGCGTGCCCTACCTGGCGCAGTTGCTGAACTCCTATGATCTGACGGTGCATGAGACCTTCGAGACGCCTTTTGCCCGCACCTTGATGCTGGCGGCCGCGGTCGGGCCGGCCTGGCGGGCGGCGGGCGACACCGTCTACATTCTGGCTGACGCCGACGCAGCGGAAATTCTAGAGGAAGGCGTTGTTGGAAAAGCTCAACCACAAAGTCGCTAAGCGCACAAAGAGGCACGAAGAGAGCCACAGCAGCGATCATTTTGGATAGTCTTTGTGCCGCTTCGTGTTCTTCGCGTCTTGGTGGTTACTTCTCAAACAGCTTCTGACTTTGCAAATTCCGTGAAAGGGGGTGATGCGGGAGCAAGAAATGGGTTTGAACGCAGTGCGCAGTAAAAACAGAGAGGCGGTTTGCAGCCGTCCGATCGGCTACACGATGTTATTTATGGAGAAAACCAGATGAGGAACACCAAAGTTCGACGACTGACTACTTTGCTTGTGCTGTTGATTGTGTTTGGCCTCAGCCTGTCGGCTTGTGCGGCCCCGGTGGCTGCCCCTTCCACGGGCGAGACAGGCGCAGCGGCAACGAGCGCGGATGCGGCGATGGGCGCTGAGATCGTGGTGGGCGTTCCGGCCGGCTTTGATCGGCTGGACCCGAATGTCACGACCTTCTCGCGCGTCGGCAACATTACCATGCACATGACCGACCCGCTGGTCTGGCAGCAAGAGCCAGGCGTCTATGTGCCTGGGTTGGCGACAGAGTGGGAAGTCAATGCTGACGCCACGGAATATCGCTTCAAACTGCGCGACGACGTGACCTTTCACGATGGCACGCCCTTCAACGCCGAAGCCGTGAAGTTCACCTTTGACCGCATCGTCGACCCCGAGACGCAGGCGCAGTCCGCGTTCAGCGCGATCGGCCCCTACAAGGAGACGGAGATTGTCAACGACTACGAGATCATCGTCCGCTTCAACACCGGTTACGCGCCCTTCCTGGACAGCCTCTCCGGCACGAATCTGGTGCCGGTCTCGCCCACGGCTCAGCAGCGCGTCGGCAATGAGGATTGGGGCATCACCGAGTTCGTCGGCACCGGCCCCTTCATGTTCGATTCCATGATCCTCAATCAGGAGATCGTCCTGGTGCGCAACCCCGACTACAACTGGGGCCCGGAGTGGCTGGGTCAAACCGGGCCGGCCAACGTCGAGAAGCTGATCTACAAGTTTATCGAAGAGCCGGCCACGCGCACCGCCGCGCTGGAAACCGGCGAGATCGACTTCATGGATCAGACGCCGGAGATCGACTTCCCCAACCTGGAAGCAAACCCGGACATCGTCACCGTACAGATGCCGCAGCCAGGCTCCGGTTGGGCGCTGATGTTCAACCACCAGAAGTTCCCCACGAGTGAGCTCGAAGTGCGCCGCGCGATGCAGTTGGCGATGGATCGCCAGGGCATGATCGACACGGTCTACAATGGCTTTGGCACGCCGGCCTGCGGGCCGCTCACCAGCGTCGTCTTCTGCTACGACGCCAGCCTCTGCTCGATGTATCCCACCAATCTGGACGAGGCCAATAAAGTGCTGGAAGATGCAGGGTGGGTGGACAGCAACGGCGATGGCATCCGCGAAAAGGACGGCCAGCCGCTCGTCATCGGCCACTACTATCGCGCCGACGCCGGCAACAGCAACGCCGAAGCCGCGTTCCTGAAGGACAACATGGCCAAGATCGGCATGGACGTAGAACTCAACGGGCTGAGCCGCAGCGGCTACTTCGACGCGGTGCGTTCGGGCCAGCACAACACACAGGGCTGGTGGGAGACGGGCACCGATCCCGACATGGTGCGCACCTTCTTCCACAGCAGCAATGCGGGCGGCGGCACCAACCGCAACAACTACATCAACGCCGATATGGATCGGATGATCGACGAAGCCGCGGCGCAGCCAGACCCGGCCGCGCGCTGCGAGTTGTACAGCGAAATCCAGAAGAAGGTTAAGGATGAGGCCATCATGGAGTTCTGGGCCGACCCGGTGATCTTGTACGCACACAGCGGCAAGCTTTCGGATGTGGTCTATTACCTGGGCGGCAATACACCTTACTTCTACACGGCCAAGATCACGGAATAACGTGCGGGCCTAGCCAAAATAGACCACGGATATCACGGATTAGACGGATTCTCGCAGATTCCATCGAAAGATCATCTGGAAGATGTCCGTCCAATCCGCCGACTCCGTGGTCTATGGAACCAAGCTGAATCGTTATAGAAGTTGTCTGAAGGGGCGCCGATTTTGACGCAGAGGCGCGGTGTGGTGGAGGTTCGCAGAGGAAAAGTAAAAAGTTTGCTACAAGCATTTCTCTGCGTTTGCTCTGCATTTCTGCGGCTCTGCGTCAGATTGGAAAGCTTTTCAGACAGCCTCTTTGTGATGCACATAGGTAAAGAACGATGTCCATGACGCGGTACGCAATCAGCCGTTTGATTGCAACGATCCCAACCCTGATCGTGTTGACGATTGTGGTCTTTCTCATGCTCCAACTCGTGCCGGGCGACCCGGCTGAGATCTTTCTTGGCGAGAAACGCAGCACGCCAGAACTGCTGGAGCAGGTGCGCCATGACATGGGGCTGGATCGCCCGCTCTACATACAATATCTTTCCTACATGGGAAATGTGGTGCGGGGCGATCTAGGTACATCCCTTTTCAACAATCAGCCTGTGGTGGGGCAAATTGTGACCGCCTTGCCCTATACCTTGACGCTCGCCCTGAGCGCGCTGCTGATCAGCACGGTGTTAGGTGTGGGTCTGGGTATTATTTCTGCGCTCAAACACAACACCTGGATCGACAGTCTGGCGATGGGCTTTGCACTGCTCGGGGTGTCGATGCCGGTTTTCTGGCTGAGTATGCTGTTGATTTTGCTCTTTTCCGTGAATCTAAAATGGTTTCCGCCCATGGGTCAAGGCAGCCTGGACCGGCTGGTGTTGCCGGCATTGGCGCTGGGTCTCTTGAGCTCGGCAACCCTGGCCCGTTTGGTGCGCAGCAGTATGCTGGATGTCTTGAGTGACGACTATATTCGCACGGCGCGCGCCAAAGGGTTGCGCCGCAATACAGTCGTGATCCGCCATGCCCTGCGCAACGCATTGATTCCTGCCGTCACGGTAATGGGGCTTCAGTTTGGCGGACTGATCAGCGGGGCTGTCATCACTGAGACCATTTTCGCACGCGTGGGGCTGGGGCGCATGTATGTTGAATCGATTCTGAACAAAGACATCACCATGATCCAGGGGCTGACGCTTGTCCTTGCGATTATTATCATGTCCATCAATATCCTGGTGGACCTTTCCTATGCAGTGCTCGATCCGAGGATTCGCTATGAGTGAGCGCGTTGCTTTGCCCTCGTCGAACAAGAAGCCGGCGCGCCAGTCACGCTCGCTGTGGGGCGATGCGTTCCGTCGTCTGCGCCGCAACCCCGGCTCCATGCTCGGCTTGGTTCTGCTGCTCATTGTTGTCGCCCTGTCGCTGCTGGCGCCGGTGCTGACGCCCTACGATCCGGTCGAGATCGTTGCCGGCGACCGGCTGCAACCGCCCAGCGCCGAACACTGGTTTGGCACCGATTCGTTTGGCCGCGACATCTACACGCGCGTGCTCTACGGCGGGCAGATTTCGCTGCGCGTCGGCATCATCGCGGTGGGGATTGCCGCGCTGCTGGGCGTGACCAGCGGCATGCTGGCCGGCTATTTCGGCGGCTGGACCGACTCGGTGATCATGCGCACCGCCGACATCACGCTCGCCTTTCCCGGCATTCTGTTGGCATTGGTGGTGATTGCGGTGCTGGGGCCGAGCCTCTTCAACGCCATGATCGCAGTCGGCATCGCGGCTGCGCCGACCTATGCACGTGTGGCGCGCGGCATGGTGCTCAAAGTCAAGAATGAACCCTATATCGAGTCGGCCATCTGTGTCGGCGCGCCGGCGCACAGCGTGCTGCTGCGCCACATCCTGCCCAACATTCTCGGTTCGCTGGTGGTGGTGGCGACGTTGGGCGTGGCCGGCGCCATCATTGCCGGCGCCGCGCTCAGCTTCCTGGGGCTGGGCGCCAAGCCGCCGACGCCGGAATGGGGGCTGATCCTGAGCGAAGGACGCAGCTATCTGCGCCACGCCTGGTGGATCACCACCTTTCCGGGGCTGGCGATTATGATCACGGTGTTGTCGATCAACCTGCTCGGCGACGGCCTGCGCGACGCCCTGGAGCCGCGCATGACGCGCTAATTTCAACGCAAAGGCGCAAGGGCGCAAAGGACAGCAGAATGTTTAGCGTTTTTGCGTCTTTGCATCTTTGCGTTTCAGCAGTTCATCTTTTTTTAATTCTGTCTACAAAGGAGCACTGGTATGACAGACCGACTGCGCGTCGGCGTGATTGGGGCGGGGCGTTGGTCGGCCTCCGCCCATTTGCCCGGCTTTACCCGTTCCCCGCTCTGCGATGTGGTGATGCTGTGCGATCTCGACCGCGAGCTGGGCGAGGCGCGCGCCAGGCAATTCGGCATCCCGGAATTTGTCACCGACTACGAAAAAATGCTGGCGCGCACTGACATCGACGTGATCGATGTGGTCACGCGCGCCGATCACCAGCAGATGGTCTTCGATGTGCTGGAGGCAGGCAAACACTGTCTGGTGGAGAAGCCGGTCTGCCACGACTATCGCGATGTCTGGCGCGCCCAGCGCCTCGCCGAGTCCAAGGGGCTGAAGACCAAGGTGGGCCTCACCTTCCGCTATGCGCCGGCCGTGCAGTATATGTTTGAGTTGCAGCGCGAGGGCTTTATCGGCCAGCCTTTTGTCTTCAACGGCTATGAGCAGAACAGCCAGTGGCTCGACCCCGACAACCCGATGGACAAACGCATCCACAAGACAAAGCCGGTGGGCGAAGCCGAATGGGGAACCGATCTGAGCCGCGCCGGCATCCATGTTTCGTCGCTGGAAGGCTACGGCGCGCCCACCATCGACATCGGTTTGGAGCTGGTCGGCAGCGAACTGGCGCAGGTGGTGGGCATCCTGGCCAACCTGGTGCCGTACCGCCGCCGCACCAATCTGGACACCGGGCGCGAGCGCATCAACATCGACGACGCCGACATGTTCATCGGCGAATGCGCTAACGGCGCGATCTACTCGATGCAGAGCAGCTATGTCACCGTCGGCAACTATCCCGGCATCGAAGCGCGCATCTACGGTTCCGAAGGCGCGCTGATCGCCCGGCTCGTCGACGAGTTCGGCCAGATCCAGACCCTGCGTGCAGCCAAACCGGACGCCGTGGAGTTTGTCCAACTGGAGATTCCGCAGCGCTTCTTTCCGCCTGGCTATCGACCCGACGACCCGTGGAGCACCGCCTTTTACGGCAACCTGGTGCACAACTTCCTGGAAGAGATCGTCGCCGGCGGCGAGACGAACCAGGGCAACTTTGCCCAGAGCGCGCGCGTGCAGGAGATCATCAACGCGGTGGCGCTCTCTCATCGCGAGCGGCGCTGGGTCGATCTGCCGCTGCCGGAAGATCTTCCGTACAGCCTGCGCACGGAAAGTTGATAAAGCTTTAACGCAAAGGCACAGAAACGCAGAGGTTCGCAGAGAAGGACCTTCTTCATTTCTACAGATCGCTAGAGTAGAAATTCATGCTGGCCTACAATCTTCTAGGAAGCTTCGGAGCTTCCTGGAAGATGTTTAGTACAAATATTTAACCTAGCAAGATGTAAAAAGTTGGCAACTGTTTAACTTGTTCCACAGGCCCCGGACCAGTGGACTAATAAGCGTCAGAGTTTGGGTAGAGCGATAGCAAGTGAACGCAGATAGGCGCAGATAAATTCGGATAAGCGCAGATAAGAGCAAAGCCGCAAAGCATCTGCGTCTATCTGAGGCCATCGGCGTTTATCTGTGCTCTCTTTCAATCATCCGAACCAAAGCTTCTTGGTTGACAGCCGATTAGATGGATAACTTTGGTGATTTTGGATAAAATCCGCGAGAATCCGCCTTATCCACATCATCCGTGGTCGATTGTTTTGCGATGGGGATTATAAGGAGGAACTCCATGCAGCGTCTTGCAGAAAAAGTAGCCCTGGTCACCGGCGCCGGGCGCGGGTTGGGCTGGGGAATTGCGCGTGCGTTGGGGCAAGCCGGCGCGCAGGTCTGTCTCACCGATATCAATCCCGATGAGCTTGACCGCGCCCTGGCCGACATGCGGGGCGACGGCAGCCAGGTCATGGCGCGCCTGCTCGACGTGGTCGACCGCGAGGACTTTCAGGCGACGGTTGACGCAGTGGCGGCGACCTGGGGCCGGCTCGATATTCTCGTCCACAATGCCATCTACATGCCGCTGGTGCGCTTCGATGATATGTCGCCTGATCTGTGGCAGCGCCAGATCGACGTCAGCCTGGGCGGTCTCTACAATGCCACTTATGCCGCGTGGGACGTGATGAAAGCGCAGGGCGGCGGCCATATCATCGGCATTGCCAGCGGGTCGAGCGTGCGCGGCTACAAAGAGGAGGTCGCCTACTGCACGGCCAAGCACGCGCAGGAGGGCTTTATCAAGGCGCTGGCGCTGGAAGCCGCGCCCTTTGCCATTGCGCTCAACAGCATCGGGCCGGGGCGCACCATCAAGCCGACGCGCATCACCTGGGCCGAATTGGACGCGCTCCCATCTGAAGACAAGGCGCAGTGGGCCGACCCGGTGGCGTTGGGCGAGGCCTTTGTGTGGCTGGCCGCGCAGCCGCCCACGCGCTTCAGCGGCTTGCGCTTCGACGCCGGACCGATTGTCGATACGATCGCGGCGGAAGGCTTTGACTTTGCCTTTGCGCCGGAGAAGGTCACGCTCTATGTCGACGATTTTGTGGCGCGCCAACAGTGGCAGGCTAACTACCAATAGACCACGGATTTGACGGATGAGGCGGATTTTCACGGATAAGAGCAGAATTTAGTAATTGACGATTTGCCTCACACGGAGACACAAAGTTATAGACCGCAGATTTGACGAATTGAGCAGATTTTCACGGAGAAGAGCAAAATCTGTGAGAATCCGTCAAATCCGCCTAATCCGTGGTCTATTCCTCCTACTAAACAATACACGTTATCCACATCAGGAAAGCAACGTTATGTCAGAACAGCACGAAACCAAGACGCTTTTGATTGCCAGCTATCTTGAACCCGAACATGTCGAGCGCATCCGCCAGGTCGATCGACGCCTGGACGTGATCTATGAACCGGAACTGCTGCGCCCGCCGCGCTACCCGGCCGATCATGTGGGCGAGCCGGTGGCGCGCAGCGCCGCGCAGGAGGCGCGCTGGCGGAATTTGCTGGCGACCGCGGAGATTCTCTTTGACTTCGACCACACGCATCGCGAGGACTTGCCCGAAGTGGCGCCCAACGTGCGCTGGGTGCAGGCGACCAGCGCGGGGATCGGCCAGTTCGTCGCACGCATGGGCTACGCCGAACGTATGCCCGCCACTCTCTTCACGACGGCCAGCGGCGTCCACGTCGCGCCCCTGGCCGAGTTCTGCGTGATGAGCATTCTCAACCACTATCGGGGGCTGCGCCACCTGCAGGCCTGTCAGCAGCGCCATCACTGGGAGCGTTTCGCCACCACCGATCTACAGGGCAAAACCGTTGCTATCATCGGGCTGGGCAAGATTGGCGGCGAGGTGGCGCGGCTGTGCCAGGCCTTTGGCATGACGGTGATCGGCGTGCGCAACACGCTGTCGCCGATGGCGCACGTCGAGCAGATCTACCCGCCGGAGGAATTGCATCGCGTGCTGCCGCAGGCCGATGTCGTGATCATGATCGCACCGCACACCCCACAGAGCGAACGGATGCTGGGCGCCGCCGAGTTCGCCGCCATGTCCGGCGGCGCGCTTTTCATCAACATCGGTCGCGGCTCGACCGTGGACGAAGCCGCACTGATCGCGGCCTTGCAGGCGGGCAAGCTGGGCGGCGCCGCGCTGGATGTCTTCGAGGAGGAGCCGCTGCCCGCGGCCAGCCCGCTGTGGGACATGCCGAATGTGCTGGTCAGCCCCCATTCGGCCAGCACCAGCGACCGCGAGAACGAGCGCATCATCGACCTCTTCTGCGACAACCTGCGCCGCTTTCTGGACGGGCGCCCGCTGCGCAATGTGCTGGACGTCGAGCGGCTCTATTAACTTGCACCCGGAAAAATTACCTTGTAGCTTCAAATATAAAAAAGCGGTTCATCTGCGTACGCAGATGAACCGCTTAAGTGACGCAATGCTTACGGCAGTGGGTTGACAACCCCAATCCCGAACATGCCAAGCACCAGGTTGATCAGCCAGGCCACGACGCCGATGGCAATCGCTGCAACCAGCGCGCCGACAAAGCCATTGACGCGCATGCCGCGTACAAAGCTGCCGCTCACCATCAGGACAATGGCAGCGATCACCAGATTGACAAGGGCGCTAAACCATCCTCCTCCAATCTGAATGCCCAGCACCGATAACAGCCAGTTTACGATACCGGCGACCAAGGCGATTACTAAGGCGGCAATAAAAGCCGGGCCGAAGCCGTCGACCTCCATGCCCATGCCCATCCGGCCAACCACCCAAATGACCAGACCGTAGAGCAGTGCTCCCAACACGATACTTACGATTAACGCGATGAGATCCATGTGTTACCCCTTTCTAGCTGTTGTTAAAGACGGAACTTTTGCGCTGGCGGCACAGCAGATGGGAAAACCCTGCTGTGTTTCCGCATTTCATTTTACACCAAACTGAGCAATTTGCTATAACCCATTTTTTTCGGGGGTGCGGCCCAAAATTTTGGCGAGAACGTCCCCGGCACTGGTCAGGAGGACTTGGTTAAACAGGGCCGCGTCTGACCAGTGCCGGGGACGTAACAAAAACTCGACGCACACCTTTTTCCCGGTGCATCCCAGGATTTTGGCATAACGTTCCAGGACGGAGCAACAGCGCCGATGCTGACTATCCAGAACTAGTTGGGGCGTTGAAACTGGCTGTCTTCGCTGCCCAGGCCAGTGCTGGGCGCCAACCCCATGTTGTGGGTGATGTATGCCTCGGCGCTCTCCATCACCGGCCCATTGACCAATGTCGAAGAAAAGCTGCAAGGGGCCGAAGCCGCGCTGCAAAATCTTGAGCCGGACGCCAAGAGCCGCAACCTCATTGTCAATCTCTCGGCGCGGGGCGGCTTGGGGCAGATTCAGGAAGCAGAGACCGAGCTTCACGTGGCCGTGGAAACCTATCGAGATGTGCTGAACCTGGTTGGCAATTCGTCGCAAGCGGTTGCCGGCGAAGCGCATCTGGGGCTGGCGCGCATTCATTACCACAGATGACGCAGATTTTGAAAAGCGTCTTGGCGAATGACGAATTGCAAGGCGACCAGCAAGAACTGACCATCTGTGAAATCTGCGCAATCTGTGGATGGCTTTTCCTGCGCCTAGCGTCAGCGCAGACGCGACTATAGAGGAGCATGGCTTATAATTGTGCTATGCCCGCACCACTCTTAACCACCAAACTCTATCTCCCCCCGCCGCGGCCGCAGGCGGTGCGCCGCCCGCGCCTGGTCGAACGGCTGAATGAGGGGCTGCACCGCAAGTTGACGCTCCTCTCCGCGCCGGCCGGCTTTGGCAAGACCACGCTGGTCAGCGAATGGGTGGCTGGCAGCCAGCGACCGGTCGCCTGGCTCTCGCTGGACGACGGCGACGGCGACCTCACCCGTTTTCTGACGTACCTGGTCGCCGCACTGCAGACGATTGCGCCGTCGCTGGGTGAAGGGGTGTTGGAGACGCTCCAAGGCCCGCAGCCGCCGGCCGAGGCGCTGTTGACGGCTCTGCTCAATGAGATGGCGGCCATTCCCGACAGCTTCTCCCTCATCCTTGACGACTATCACGTGGTCGAATCCCCATCGGTCGATCATGCGCTGGCCTTTCTGATCGAGCACCTGCCTGCTCAGATGCACCTCGTCATCACGACGCGTGAGGATCCGCAGCTTCCCCTGGCGCGTCTGCGCGCCCGCCATCAGTTGACCGAGCTGCGCGCCGCGGATCTGCGCTTCACTCCGGCCGAAGCCGCCGCCTTTCTCACCCAGGCCATGGGTCTCACGCTCTCGCCGGACGAGATCGCCGCGCTGGAAGCGCGCACCGAAGGGTGGGTGGCCGGTTTGCAACTGGCGGCGCTCTCCATGCGCGGGCGCGCCGACACTGCCGCTTTTATCCAGGCGTTCACCGGCAGCCATCATTTCATCCTCGACTATCTGGTCGAAGAAGTGTTGCAGCAGCAACCCGACGCGGTGCGTAGCTTTCTACTGCAAAGCTCGATTCTCGACAAGTTGAACGGGCCGCTCTGCGATGCCGTGACGGGACAGAGCGATGGCCGCGCCATGCTGGAGACCCTGGAGCGTGGCAATCTCTTTGTCGTTGCGCTCGACGACCAGCGCCAGTGGTATCGCTATCACCACCTCTTTAGCGATTTTCTGCAGTCACACTTGATGAACGAGCAGCCCGAGCTGGCGCCTGCCCTGCACCGGCAGGCAAGCGCGTGGTACGCACAGCATGGTCTGCCGGCCGATGCGATCCGCCACGCACTGGCCGGTGCAGATTTTGAACGCGCCGCGCACCTGATCGAACTGCAATGGCGCGCCATGGACCGAACTTTTCAGTCCGCCAGATGGTTGGGCTGGGTGAAAGCGCTGCCGGACGACCTCGTGCGCGTGCGGCCCGTGCTCAGCGTTGGCTATGCCTGGGCCTTGCTCGATGGCGTCGAACTGGGGGCCGCCGAGCGCCGCCTTCAGGATGCCGAACAGTGGGTTGAGACGCTGGCCGGGCGCGGTGCGCGACCGGAAGCGCCCGTCGCGGCAATGGTTGTCGCCGATCAAGCCGAGTTTGCAGTGTTGGCGGTGACGGTCGCCTCGGCGCGCGCCTATCTGGCGCAGGCGCGCGGCGATATTCCTGCCACCGTGACCTATGCGCGGCGCGCGCTGGACCTCTTGCCGGAGGAGGATGCGCTGGGCCGCGCCATCCCCGCCGCGATCCTGGGGTTGGTCTCCTGGGCGACTGGCGATCTGGAGGTCGCGTATCAGGTGCTGGCTGAGGCGATGGCAGGGTTTGAAATGAGCAACAACCCGGTGCTGGCCATCAGCGGTGCGTCGGGTCTGGCCGACATCCGGGTGACGCAGGGCCGTCTGGCCGCGGCCGCCGGCGTCTATGAGCATGCTTTGCAACTTGCCACGCAGCACGCTGGACGGCCGCTGCGTGGAACGGCGGACATCTATCTGGGGTTAAGCGAGTTGCACCATGAGCGAGGAGATGCCGAGGCCGCGGCGCAGCACCTGTTGCGCAGCGAGGAACTGGGCAAACAGGCTGCTTCCCCGCAGTGGCCGTGCCGGCTACGCCTGGTGCAGGCGCGCCTCCGGCAGGACGCGGGGGATCTGGACGGCGCGCTCGATCTGCTGAGCGCGGCTACGCAGAATTACATCAGCAAGACGCCGCTGCCGCAGGTGCGTCCCATCGCGGCGTTGAAGACGCGGGTGTGGCTGGCGCAGGGCCGGCTGGCGGATGCGCTGGATTGGGTGCGTACGCGCAAGCTCTCTGCCGACGACGAACTCAGCTTCCTGCGCGAGTTCGAGCACCTCACGTTGGCGCGGGTGCTCATCGCCCGCTTTCAGCAGGATGGAGAAAAGCAGGCGCAGCACGCGGCGTTGTCCCTGCTGGCGCGCCTGCTGGCCGCGGCCGAAGCAGGCGAACGAACGGGGAGCGTCATCGAAATCCTGATCGTGCAGGCGTTGGCGCACGCGGCACAGGGCGACGATGCCGCGGCCCTCGTCGTGTTGAAACATGCCCTCACCCTGGCCGAGCCGGAAGGCTACGTGCGCAGCTTTGTCGATGAAGGCCCGGTGATGGCGCGGCTACTCGTCAACGCAACCGCACACGGTATCCTGCCGGACTATACGCGCAAATTGCTGGCAGCGCTGGAGGGTGAAGAGCGCAGCATTGGCGCGGCGTCGCAGCGCAGCGCGCCCGTTGCCCAGCCCCAGCCGCTGCTTGAGCCATTGAGCGAGCGCGAACTGGATGTGCTTCGGCTGCTGCGTACGGAGTTGACCGGCCCGGAAATTGCCCGCGAACTGGTTGTCTCGCTCAACACCCTGCGCACCCACACCAAGCACATCTACAGCAAGCTGGGCGTCAACAGCCGCCGCACCGCGGTGCGCCGCGCCGAGGAACTTGATTTGTACTGACCCTATCCTTCACCACCACAATCACCACCCGAATCACCACATCATGTGATGACGCCTCACCCCATCGCCCGCTATCCTCTGGTCAACGTACAGTGCCACGACAATCAGACGGTGATTGAGCTGACATGCTGGTTGAAGAACAACGGCCCACCACTAAGTCACTTAAGAGCACAAAGGGGCGCAAAGATCGCCACCGCAATGGATTTTGGCATTTCTTAGCACCGCTTCGTGTTCTTCGAGTCTTGGTGGTTCCGTTTTGAATCAGTTTGCAGCACATGAGAGCAGGCAGCAATGAACGAGCCATCCGCAGCAGCGGCGCAACACGACAAGCCGGAAATTTACGAAATTCGCGTACAGGGACATCTGGATGAGCGGTGGGCCGCCCAGTTTGAGGGGCTGACCCTCACCCGCGAAGCAGATGGCGCAACGTGCCTGACCGGCCCGGTCGTCGATCAGGCGGCGTTGTATGGTCTGCTCCGGACGGTGCGCGACCTGGGGCTGACGCTGATCTCAGTCAGCAACGTGAAGCCCGGCCCGCGCAAGCCGCCACACGACCGTGCGTAAATCAATCGAAACCCAGGATTGTCCAACCCAACCCATCGACAGCGTTCAACAACAGGAGAAACCACCATGACTACGACCGCCACCACGCATCCCAATCGAACCGCCCGGATCGCCGGCTTGCTCTATCTGCTGCTGGTTCCGCTCGGTATTCTCGGCATCATGTATGTGCCGAATGCGCTGATTGTCGCCGGTGACATGTCCGCCACCGCCAGCCAGATTGCAGCCAATCAATCGATTTTCCGCCTCAGCATGGTGAGCGCGCTGCTCGCCCAGTTGGTGAATATCGCCGTGGTTCTGACGCTGTACAAGCTGCTCCAGCCCGTGAATGCAACCATTGCGCGGCTGATGGTGCTCTTCAGCCTGCTCGCCGTCCCGATCGCCATGCTCAACGAGGTGAATCATGCGGCTGTCCTCCTGTTGGTAAACAGCGCCGATCAGTCGTCGGCGTTGATGGCGCTCTTTCTTGAACTGCACCGCTATGGCGTCCAGATCGCCGGCATCTTCTGGGGTCTTTGGCTCTTTCCCATGGGCTACCTGGTCTTCAAGTCAACCTACCTCCCCAAGCTCATCGGCGTGCTGTTGATGATCGGCTGTCTGGGCTATGTGGCAGATTCCTTGGTCTTCCTGCTTTTTCCCACCTTCGGCGTGACCTTCAGCGAATTCACCTTCATCGGCGAAGTGGCGCTGCCGGTGTGGCTGCTGGTCAAAGGCGTCAACGTGCAGCGCTGGAACGAGCGTGCGCGGAACGCCACCGTTGCGCAGGCTGCGCCGCTGCGGGTCGAGCAGAATCTTCCGACTCCGGCATGAAAATTAGTTAAAAAGCCTGACCACAAAGTGGCGCGCACCGATACAGCCTTGGCAAAAAATCGACCACGGATGAAACGGATGAGGCAGATTTTCATGGATGCACCCCGAAAAGCATCCGGCTTTTTCCGTCAAATCCGTCAAATCCGTGGCCTATGGAAACTACGCTGAACAGTTACCGTGGCACAAAGAACTACCCACCCAGGCGTCTCCGCTGCGGCCATCTTCGTGCTTCTTTGTGCCCTTAGCGACTTCGTGGTTGAGCTTTTCAAACAGCTTCCGTGAACTTACTTACACACATCGACATGTGCGAAATAACAAGGAGAAAAGAGATGAAAGCCATTGTTGCGACAGCCTACGGATCCCCCGATGTCCTTCAGCTTCAGGAAGTCGCCAAACCCACGCCCAAGGCGAACGAAGTGCTGGTGCGCATCAACGCCACCACCGTCACCGCGGCGCACGGCATGATGCGCCAGGGCGCCCCCCTGTATGGCCGGTTGTTCATCGGGCTGACGCGCCCCAAGGTCGCCATTCCAGGCACGGAGCTGGCCGGCGTAGTGGAAGCGGTTGGCGAGGCGGTGAAGCACTTTAAACCCGGCGACCAGGTCTTTGGCGCCACCGACATCGGCGGCGGCTGCTATGCCGAGTACATCGCGCTGCCGGAGAGCGAGCCGCTGCTGCTCAAGCCGGCCAATCTGACTGACGCCGAAGCCGCCTCCCTGCTCGATGGCGCGACCACGGCGCTGCACTTCCTGCGCGATCAGGGAGAAATTCGCCCCGGCCAGAAGATTCTGATCAACGGCGCGTCCGGCAGCGTGGGGAGCGCGGCGGTGCAGCTTGCCCGCCACTTTGGGGCCGAAGTCACCGGCGTGTGCAGCATCGCCAATGTGGAACTGGTGCGCGGCCTGGGCGCCGACCGCGTGATCGATTACACGCAGGAGGATTTCACGCAAAGCGGCCAGCGCTACGATGTGATCTTCGATGCGGTCGGCAAAAGCTCGTTCTCCCGCTGCAAAGGTGCGCTGACCGAGCACGGGCGCTATCTCTCGACGGTGCTGGGGCTGCCCATCCTGCTGCAAATGCTCTGGACCTCCAAGTTCGGCAGCCGGAAGGCAAAGTTCGCCGCCTCCGGGCTGCGGCCGGCCAACGAGAAGATCGCAGACCTGCGCTTCCTCAAACCGTTGATGGAAACGGGCGAGCTGAAACCGGTGATCGACCGCTGCTATCCGCTCGAAGAAGTCGCCGAGGCGCATCGCTACGTCGATAACGGGCACAAGAAGGGCAACGTCGTCATCCTGGTGGCGCACAACGGCGCAAGCGAAGCAGCGCAGCAGCGAGAGACAGCTTGACAAGGGAAATTATCTTGACGCAGAGGCGCGGAGAGGCACGCGGAGGAAAAGCAAAGCGCCTTCTGGCAAGCAGTTCTCTGCGCTTTCTCTGCATCTCCGCGCCTCTGCGTCAAAACGAGCAGCTTTTCAAAACATTTCCTGAAAGGAGAATTTCAGATGACAACCCATACGACCGCAGTCTCACCGCAACGCTATGCCAGAGTGGCAGGCATACTCTACCTGACCATCATTGCGACGGGCATTTTCGCCCACTTCTTTGTGCGCGCCAGCCTGATCGCACCGGGTGACGCCGCGACCACGGCTGGCAACATCCTGGCGCCTGAGTCCTTCTTCCGCGCCGGCATCGCCGCCGACCTCGTCATGATCCTGCCCGACGAGGTTCAGTTTTCCGGTGTGGAGTATACGACGGCGTTGGGGAAGTGATAACAAACCCTGCAGCGGTGATCATGGCCGTTGCAGGGTCTTTTACTACTGAGGGTTCTCCAAACTCAGTACTTCACGAATCTCACGCGAGGCCGCAAAGAACGCGAAGGAAACCATCTTCAACTTTGTGCTCTTTGCGCCTCCGTGTGAGGCAAAATCGTGAACTACTGAAACTCTTGAAGCGCCTACTCCGTGCTGTTGCTCGCGCTTGCCGATCTGCCCTTGCCCAGCTTCTTGCATAGCTCGCCAAGCTGGCGCCGCTCTTCTGGGGAGAGGATCGACATTTCTTCGGCGACGACTGCTGCGTGGCGCGGAAAGATCGAACGGATCAACTCAAGCCCGTCGTCAGTCAACTCCACCATAACCACGCGGCGATCGTTCGGATCGCGCTTGCGCCGCACCAGGTCACGCTTTTCCAGATTGTCGATCACCAGGGTGGTGTTGCCGCCGCTCTTGAGCAGCTTGTCGCAAATGCCGCTTTGTGACATCGTGCCCAGGTGATAGAGCGCCTCCAGCGTGCCAAACTGGCTGACGGTAAGATCGGGGTGCGTGTTGTGATGGGCGATGCGCGCCAGCAGCGAATTGGCGGCGCGGCTCAACTTGATCAACGTGTCGAGCGCCAGAATTTCGTCCGCGCGTCCTGTAAAATGAGTTGGCATATTATTTATCCAGCCATGCTGGTTTACTGGGCAAGACCGACCTGCCCGGCGACACCGATGCGCTGGCGCTGATATTCTGGTGTTGCCAGCAATTGATAGACAAAATGGCCGACATCCGCATAAGTGACTTTAGCCGCGGGCGTAGGCAGGTGATCAACCTCAACGCGCAGCGCGCCGCTGGAGGACTCGTCATGCATCACGCCGGGACAGACCAGCGTCCAATCCAACTGCGACTGGCGCAGGCAGTCATAGACGCGCCGATGTTCGACTGCGTAGGGTGAGTAGGCGGGGTTGAAATCAGGCGCCTCCATGCGCAGGCGCTCGCCCTGGCGATCTTGCAGAATGCCGGCCCCGGCGACGACGACCAGCCGCTGGATGCCGTTCTGCTGCATGGCGTTGACGATGTTGGCGGTGGCGAGCGAGAGTGCGTCTGGCTCCACATTGTCGGCCAGCCCCAGCGCGCTGCCGACGACATCGCACTCGCGCATACTGTACGCCACCATTTCCGCATCGAGCGCGTCGCCCAGGAAGATCGTCACCTGGTCGCGGTCTGGCGTCAGTTTGGCCGGGTTGCGCACCAGCACCGAGACTTGCTGCCCTTCCAGCAGTGCAGCATGCAAAATATGGCGGCCTGTACGTCCAGTTGCACCTAATAAGGCAATTTTCATTGCGGAAATCCTCTGTTATGATTCTATTCGCCGGTTATGCTACCTTACCGGAAATGCTCCTCGCTGTCAATTTATGCAAGTTTGAACGGTCTCCTCATGCATACAGTACTGATTACCGGCGCCACAGATGGGCTGGGGCTGGCATTGGCGCGTCGCTATCGACGACACGGCAGCGATGTTCTCCTTGTGAGACGCCGTCCGCTTGAGACGCTGGATCCCGCTCTCTTCACAGGACGAACCTATTGCCGCGTCGATCTGACCCGCCCTGACGCCCATTAACAGATGGTCGATTGGCTGCAGAGCCACGCAATTTCGGCCCTCGATCTGGTCATCCACAACGCGGGCGTCGGCTATGTTGGGGATGTTGCCGCGCAGACGGAGGCAAGTATTGCTGAATTGGTCAACCTCAATTTGTGGGCGCCCATCGCATTGACGCACGCGCTCTATCCGCTGGTGCGGCGCATCCAAGGGCGCTTCGTCTATATCAGTTCGGTGGCGGCCGACCTGCCCGGTCCGCGCTACGCCGTCTACACTGCCACCAAGGCCGCGCTCGACGGCTTTGTGCGCAACTGGCGCGCCGAGCTGGCGGCTGAGGGCGCCGGCGTGACTGCACAATTGATCCATCCCGGCGCGGTGCGCACCGCTATGCATGAGAAGAGCGGCGCCGATCCTGCCGCGTTGGGCTGGGCGCGCTTCCCGACGGCGGAGAGGGTTGCCGCGGCCATCGAGGAAACGATCCTGCACACGCGCGCCGACGCCACCATCGGACGCGCCAACCGGCTGGCGCAGTGGGGCGGGCGCAACCTGGCGCCTCTTGTCGATGCTTTCGTTATGCGGCGACAATCTCCAAGGATTGATTTGCCTGTGGGCGGTGATCCTCCTTACGCACTGGTGACTGGCGCGGCGGACGGCATCGGCCGCGCACTCGCCGTCACCCTCGGCGCTAGCGGGCATTGGGTGATGGGCATCGACCGCGACGCCGCCCGCTCGCTGCGCACACAGGCCGATATTCTCAACGCGGGCGGCGTCGCCCAGTATGTCACCGCGGACTTGAGCACGCTGGCCGGGATAGGCGTTACGGTCGCCGCAGCGTCGGATCGACCGCCTTTCGATGTGATATAGGCTATAATAGAGAAAAATTCATCTGTCAACGGAGACAAGCACATGAGCACTACGAAACACGATTCCCACAGCCGCACCATCGGCGACAAACCGCTCCACCCCGAAAGCCTGATGATGGGGTATGGCTACCGGCCTGAACTTTCGCAAGGCGCAATCAAGCCGCCGCTGTTTTTGACCTCAACTTTTGTCTTTAATACCGCGGAGGAAGGCAAAGCCTTTTTCGAGTTGGCGTACGGGCTGCGCAAAGAAGACCCTGGCGAAGAGATGGGGCTGATCTACAGCCGGCTCAACAATCCTGACCTGGAAATATTGGAGGATCGCCTGACTTTGTGGGATGGCGCCGCCGCCGCCGCTGTCTTCGAAAGCGGGATGGCCGCGATCAGCACAACGCTGCTGACTTTTCTGACGCCGGGCGATGTCATCCTCTTCAGTGAACCGGTCTATGGCGGCACCGATTATTTGCTCAAGCACATTTTGCCGCGTTTTGGCATTCGTCCTGTGGGCGTATTAGCCAACGGCGGCGCGGCGGCATTTGAGCGGGCGGTTATGGATAGCGCCGTTCGCCAGCATGTCCACATGATCTACATCGAAACACCGGCCAATCCCACCAACGCGCTCGTGGACATCGCCGCGTGCGCGGAGCTGGCGCGTCGCTTGTCACAGCCCGATAAGCAGGTCGTGTTGGCCGTCGATAATACGTTTCTCGGCCCGCTCTGGCAACATCCGCTCCAGCACGGCGCCGACATTGTCATCTATTCCGCCACCAAATATATTGGCGGCCACAGCGACTTGATCGCCGGCGTCGCGTTGGGCTCGAAGTCCCTTGTCAATCAGATCAAGGGCTTTCGCACCATCCTGGGCACGATGGCGAGTCCAATGACCGGCTGGATGTTGCTGCGCAGCCTGGAGACGCTCAAACTGCGCATGACTTCGCAGATGAAAAACGCGCGCTATGTCGCCGATTTTCTGGCGGATCACCCTAAAATTGAGTGCGTCCATTACCTCGGCCACCTGTCGCCGGATTCTCCCGAACATGCGCTCTACCGCCGGCAATGTGTGGCGCCCGGCAGCATGATTAGCTTTGAATTGGTGGGCGGCGAGGGCGAAGCCTTCCGCTTCCTGAATGCGCTGCAACTCTTTCGCCTGGCCGTGAGCCTGGGCGGCACCGAGTCGCTGGCCGAACACCCTGCCAGCATGACCCATTCCGATGTCGATCCGGAGGAGCGCATCGAAATGGGCATCACCGCCAACATGGTGCGGCTTTCGATCGGCGTGGAGCATCCGGAGGATCTGATCGCGGATCTGGAACAGGCATTGGCAGCAGTGTAGGCAGGATGAGAGTTCGTCAGGGCTTTTTCAACTGTCGGTCAGCGGCGCCGCCAGAAACTCGACGCGCAGATCCACGCGGCGCGCGGCCACCTCGATCCAACCACAGCCGATGCCGCGTGCGCGCGGCCAAACAATGTCGGCGGAAGAGATGGTGGCGTATTAGCCCAAAATTTGTGGTGGAAGCGCAGCAACTCTGTGCTTCAATTGATGTCAACGATACGATTCATGTGGCGCTTACCCTGGCCCTCGGTGGTGGTCTTTGGACGGGAGATCGAACCTTGGTGGAAGGATTGCGTCAACAAGGGTTCGATCTCTTTTTCGTGCCATCTTCAGACAGATGACGATCTTTCTTTACTACGAGCGAATCTTACCTCATTCAAGCCACGCCGTTGAGCGCACAACTTGCGGTGCGTCCTTCTGTCCACTCACCCCTGCTCCAGCCCATACCGCCCGGCGGCCTCGTCCAGGATGCGGTTGATCAGCCCTTCGTAGGTCCAGCCCGCGGCCGTGGCTTCGATGCATAGGTCTGAGTAGCCGGGATTCAGCCCCGGCAGCGGGTTGACTTCGAGGATGTAGGGCTTGTTGTTGTCGTGCATGTCGAGACGGAAGTCGACGCGCGCCACATCCAGACAGCCGGTGACGCGAAAGACCGCGGCCGTGTACCAGCGCAGGTCTTCTATCAGGGACTCCGGCAGCGGCGCGGGGCAGAGGTAGTGAAAATCCTCGGCCAGCTCGACCTTGATGCGGTTAGTGTAGATGCCGGCCTCCTCGCTCGGGTACTTGCCCATGTCCACTTCCAGCGCGGGGAAGATGTGCAGCCCCTTGAAGATGCGCGGTGCGTTCTCGTCCTCCGGCATCCGGCGCGCAGTGGGCGAAACCAGGTTGCCGACAATGCCCATCGTCACTTCGCGACCCTCGATAAAGCGTTCGGCCAGCGCCGGCTGATCGTAGCGCGCAAAAATGCGTTCCAGTTGACGACGCAGTTGCGCTTCGTCCTGCACCACCGACTCTGGGCCGACGCCCATGCCCGTGCCCTCCCGGCTGGGTTTGACAAAGAGCGGAAATTCCAGCGACGGGTCGAGCGGCTCACCCATCCGCTCGAAGACCTGAAAAGCCGGCGTGGGCAGGTCGTGATAGGTGAGCACGCGCTTGGTCATCGGTTTGTCGAGCGCCAGCGCCAGCGTCATCACACGCGAGCCGGTGTAGGGAATGCGCAGCATCTCCAGGATGGCGGGGACCTGCGCTTCGCGCGCGTCGCCAAAGTGCCCCTCGCAGATGTTGAAGCAGATGTCCGGCGCCAGCTTGCGCACATTATCGACCAGCTCAATGTTTCCTTCCAGAAAGGTGACTTCGTGTCCGCGCGAGCGCAGCGCCGTCATGATCGCTTCGATCGTTTTCTCCGAATCCAGATCATCCCATTGATCCGGCGACATGCCTTCCCACGTCGGAGCATTCTTTTTGAGATTTGCCAGCAGCGCTACGCGCATAAATAGAGCACCTTTCTGAATAAAAAAATTGGAGAATGGGAGATTAGGAGATTGGGGGATTAAGAGATTGAGAGATTGGCTGGATTCATCAATCTCTTAATCTCCTAATCTCTTATTCTCTTATTCTCTTATTCTCTTATTCTCTCTCAACCTCATTCCACTCGATCTTCGTCAGCCGCTGATGCGTCTCCTCGAAGCCTTCCGGCTTGATCGCCAGGCTCTGGCCGGAGAGCAGACCACTGACGCCCGCCTGCAAGTCGCTCTCGCCGGCGCGGCGCTGGCACGCGGGGCAGGTTGACGGGTCGTGACGCGTGTATTCATCGGGCTGGGTGTAGGCGCTCATGTAGCCTTCATAGTTGCGCACCACCACGCGCGCGGCCGACTGGCTGATCACATAGTTGGGCATCACCGGAATTTTGCCGCCGCCGCCCGGCGCATCGATCACATAAGTCGGCACCGCGTAGCCGGAGGTGTGGCCGCGCAGCGCCTCCATGATCTCCAGCCCCGTGGCGACCGGCGTGCGGAAGTGGCCGGCGCCGTGCACCAGGTCACACTGGTAGACGTAGTAGGGGCGCACGCGGTTGATCACCAGCTTGTGCACCAGCTCTTTCATCACATTGGGGCAGTCGTTGACGCCGGCCAGCAGCACGCTCTGGCAGCCGAGCGGGATGCCGGCGTCGGCCAGCCGCGCCAGCGCCGCGGATGCGTCCGGCGTGATCTCCTTGGGGTGGTTGAAGTGCACGTTCATCCACAGCGGATGAAACTGGCGCAGCATCTCCACCAGGTCGGGCGTGATGCGCTGCGGCAGGAAAACCGGCACGCGCGAGCCGATGCGGATGATCTCGACGTGCGGGATGGCGCGCAGCCGGCGCAGGATGTCTTCGAGCACCTTCTGCGGGATCGTCAGCGGATCGCCGCCGGAGAGCAGCACGTCGCGCACCTGTGGCGTGCGCGCGATGTAGTCGATCTGCGCGTCGTGCGCGGCGCGGCTGAAGGTGGCGGTCGGGTCGCCGACGATGCGGCTGCGTGTGCAGTAGCGGCAATAGCTGGCGCACTGCGTCGTCACCAGCATCAGCACGCGGTCGGGGTAGCGGTGCACCAGTCCCGGTACGGGAGAGTGTGCGTCCTCGCTCAGCGAGTCTTCCATCTCGGCGATGAAGGGCGCCAGTTCGGCCGCGGTCGGCATGATCTGCAAGCGCACGGGGCACTTTGGATCGTCCGGATCCATCAGGCTGGCAAAGTAAGGCGTCACATCGACGCGGAAATGATCCGGCGCCGAGAGGCCGATAATTTCGTCCTCGGTCAGGCGCATAAAACGGCCAAACTCCTCGACCGTGTTGAGACGGTTGCTCAACTGCCAGCGCCAGTCGTTCCACTTCTCCCACGGCACATCTTGCCAGGGGGCGGGGGGACGAGCGACATGCTCTTTTGATGCGACAACGGCGTCTATCATAGTCTTTTCCTTGTCAATAAATGGCTGGTGAAGACCAGCGGTTGCACGCTATGTGGATTGTCAATCAAATCACGGCGCAATGCAAAAACACGCGGCGCATCAAAACGGAGAGCGTACTGTAATGCGCATGTGATCGGATACGCGCAGATAAGCGCAAAGTAGCGCTGCGGCAAAGCATCTGCGTCTATCTGAGGTTATCGGCGCTTATCTGTGTTCCTTTTCAATGCGCCAAACCAAAGCTTCTTGGTGGACAGACTATTAGTGGACCGTCAAGCATAAAACTTTGGGGGGAGCAATAGCAAGCGGACGCAGATAGGCACAGATAAATCGGATAAGCGCAGATAAGAGCAAAGCAGCCAGGCATCTGCGTCTATTTGGGTCTATCAGCGTTGATCTGTGTTTCCTTTCCATCAGCCAAACCCAAGCTGCTTGGTTGACAGACTACTAGCCGTCCTTTATGAAGCTGGCGCAATCACAAACATTGCTGCAGCGCGCGTGAAAGTGAAATTCACGACGCGTTTGCGGAACTTTGCCATGCTTTTGCGGACGCGTGCGACGTAATGGTGTGGCCCCGCGACGGAACAATGTCAGGCAGTGACGCACTCATGCGGCCGCGCAACGCGACAGGGCGCGCGCACGACGAAACAGTGTCAGGACGCGACGCAATTGTGCGGAGGCGCGACGCGGCAGGGCGAGCACACAATGGAATCGTGTGAGACAGCAACAAAAGAGTGAGCGTGCGCGACGCGACGGTGCGAAAGCGTAATGCAGCAGGGCAATAACAGAATATAACAGTGTGAGGCTGCGATAGAACAGTGCGGGCGGTGCAAACGGATGATCTGGAGCAGCATGGGAGGCTGATTTTGGTTTACAATGGAGAGCAGGCGGCGGCCTGGCGCCGCTGGCAGCCGTGCAGCAGGGGGGTGGAGACGGGAGCGGCCGGCAAGCACAGCCACCTACCCAAACGCCGGCCTTGACCAAGTTAGACCTGTTCTGTGCCACTCGCTTTGCAGCGACGGTGGTGAACGGCGAGAGCAGGCAGTCTCACAACCAGCCGGCTCGGACGCTGCGGTGAAGCGTCCGAGCCGTATACGCGCAGCCGTTGCCTATCGCACTCCTACGTCGACCTACAGGCGATACTCCATCATGAAGTCAACAAGTTCAACGGTCACTGACCTTATGCTTAAATTTCAACCAAGTAAGACACACTATCGACACACCAAGGTATTGATATATGCTTCGTGTGCTATACTACACTACGCCTCACTCTTACAGTTTGTCAGCCAGCTTGCCGGGATAAAAACCAAACCTGGATTGCAAAATGATATGCTGCCAGGGCGCACCATTACAGAACAAATCCATACTGATTCTTCCCTTTAGAATTCAACAGGCTTCAGATCTGTTACGAAAAATATAAGTCTATTGCGGCTGCAAAACCATATTGTCGGCGAACCATCTGAGTTCGCGATCCAGCGTGAAATGAAATCACCATAAATTGATGAGGTGCGCAGGAATCAGGGCTTCTTAAACGATTGTAACTATACAAGAAAAATTTTTGTAGGTATTCACTGGTGAAAGACAAGATTTCTTATCCTGTTATAGATTTGTTTGCCGGCCCCGGTGGTCTGGGCGAAGGATTTGCATCCCTGCGCCATCCAGAGAGTTCCGATCGTTACGCTTTTAAAACAACTCTCTCAATCGAAAAAGATCTGTCTGCGCATTGCACACTTCAGCTACGCCATTTCTACAGAGAATTTTTGGCCGGTGCCGTCCCAGGTGATTATTACAAATATCTTGAAGGAGCGATTACTTTAGAACAATTGTACAGCCGCCATGCTGAAGCAGCCTCCCATGCAAAGCGTACTGCCTGGCTGTGTGAGTTGGGCAAGCAACCCCACGAAAATGTAGGGCGAAGAATTACTGAGGCACTCAACGAGCATAAGAAATGGGTGCTCGTTGGAGGCCCACCGTGTCAGGCTTACTCAAAAGCTGGCAGATCCCGAATGAGGGGCAATCCTGATTTTGAGGGTGACCCACGACATTTTCTTTACAAAGAGTACCTGCAGATTCTGGTTGATTACAGGCCGCCTGTATTTGTCATGGAAAACGTCAGAGGGTTAATCTCATCGAAAATACAAGGGCGCCATGTTATCAAAGACATTTTACGAGACCTAAGTAGACCCACCTCAATCTATGGTGATGAAAACTCAGATATTGAATATAAGCTTTTTTCACTGTCCCAATCGGGGGTTATGAGTCTTAGTGCTGATCCCAGTGCTTTTGTTGTGAAGGCTGAGGAGTATGGTGTCCCACAAGCCCGCCACCGTATTTTTGTTCTGGGGGTACGCAATGATATTGACATTATGCCTCGAATACTGGAAAAGGTGAGTACGCGAACTACGGTAAAAGATGTGATTGGTGATTTACCTAAAATACGCAGCGGTCTGTCAAAGCAGGCTGATTCCAGTAATCGTTGGGTGGAGACACTGACAGAAACTATGCATCAGCCGTGGTTTGCACATGGCAGAGAAAACGGTATGGCAAAGCTAATTGCGCCTATAGAGAGAGTGCTTGCTTTACTCAAACAACAGGAGTCCAAACAAGAGGAACTAAAAAAAGTTCAGATCAATATTCAGCTCCAGCAGTATTCAAGGATTGGTTTGGAGACAATCGTCTCAAAGTCCTTTTGTCGCATGAATTGCGTCCTCATATGCAAAGCGATCTGCATCGTTATCTGTTTGCTGCTGTATATGCGGCAGTTAATGGGATGACTCCGAAGCTAAGAAACTTTCCTGAAGAGCTTCTGCCCAATCATAAAAACGTGCAACAGGGCAGAACAGAATACGTCTTTGCGGATCGTTTCCGTGTCCAGCTCCCGAATGCCCCTGCAACAACGATCACGTCACATATTTTAAAAGATGGCCATTATTACATTCACTATGATCCGGCACAGTGCCGCAGCCTTACTGTCAGAGAGGCAGCCCGCCTTCAGACATTTCCCAATAATTACAACTTTGAAGGAAACCGAACAGCACAGTATCAGCAGGCTGGAAATGTAGTGTTACCACTTGTAGCAAACGAGCAGTTTTCGAAATTGACGCGGAAGATTAGATATGGCTACTCGGCGCAATTGGCAAAGAAAAGAATTGTTACTCGCCCTGAACCTATATTGTCGATTACCTTTCGGACACTATCACAGCCGCAACTCCGAGATCATCAAACTAGCCGACTTTATTGGTCGCACGCCTGATGCAGTAGCAATGAAATTATCCAACTTTGCATCGTTTGATCCATATCATCAGGCGCGGGGTATTAAAGGGTTACAAAATGTTGCTCAAGCTGATCGAGATATTTGGGATGAGTTCAGCGCAAATTGGGATGAATTAGGCGTTGAGAGTGAAATCGCTTATGCACAGTTATCGGGCGTGGAGATTCAATCACTGATAACTCCTTCACCTGAACCTAACATAGAGAATGTAGAGTTCTCTGGATTAACTGAAGCCGAGCGAAAAGTGAAAGTCCGTTTAGGTCAGCAGTTCTTTCGCAAAGTGATTATGACCAGTTACTCAAGCAAATGTTGTGTTTGCGGAATGCCAATACCAGAATTATTAATTGCCAGTCATATTATCCCCTGGCGAGATGATAAACACTTACGGGTAAATCCGCACAATGGGCTGTGCTTATGCACTCTGCACGATAAAGGCTTTGATCGTGGTTTCTTTACTTTAGCAGAGGATTATAAAATCGTAATTGGAGAAGTGATGCGGCAGTATTTACCCAATTCGGCGGTACACAACGGATTCAAAATTTACGAAGGCCAGATGATTTCACTGCCTGATAAATTTATCCCAAGGCAAGAGTTTTTGGCAATTCATCGGGATAGCTACTTCCTCGGCTAACTCAGCGGACAAACAGAGAAATCCGCAACATTTTCAATACTTTTCCCAAAATCCAGTACTTTTGCTGACAATTCTGTCAGAGCGCGCGCTGACTTTCCGGCCGCAACTCCTGCGCGCCAGGCACCCCATAAGCTTCTCTTCCGCCATTTGTTGCATCAATCCCAGCTCAGAACACGTCACCTGACCCATGAAATTTCGTGTGCATCCCATTACGATTGCCCATGAAAATTCAGAAACGCGTGTGCGGACGTGTGGACGATGGGGATATAAACAGTGGCGTTCAGGCGACCCACACATGCATCAAGCTCATGCGCAGAGGCCAACTTTGCGAAAGGAAATGACAGATGAATCTGCATGGGGTGGAGACGCCGGTGAATGGTGCACATCCACAAACAGTCGTGAAGGGCGATGCAGTAGTCGTGCTGCCGCCGCTCGCCGCCGCGCCGGAGGTGGACACAGCGCCTGAGTTGGCGGCGCTCTTTGCCAGCGTTGCGCTAGAGGGGCCAGGCGCAGTCGAGGACGGCGAGGAAGAGGCGGGAAAGCCGCAAAAGACGCGCAAGGGGCAGCCTGTACGGCGGGCCGACCAGACGGAGCTGGTGAACCAGGCGGACGTGCTGGTCAACACGGTGACGCAGTTGAAGCCGGCGCTGAAGCTGGCGCTGGAAGATCAACGGGTGCTGCCCGCCTATCTGGATGTGTGCGTGCTGCGGCGCAACGACCTCTCCGGCCTGATGTCACTGCACCAGACGCTGGTCGGTGAAAAGACCAAGGCGGTGGAGGCGCAGGACGCGGCGCGGAAGGCGCTGACGATCAGTCTCTCCAGCCTGCGCGAGACAGAGCGACGTCTTTTCCCCACGACAGCCGATCGCATCATTCTGGGCGCGCACGAGGAGGTGCAACGCAAGCTGGGCGATCTGGTGCAGCAGGCGCAGCACATGCTCAATGCGGTGCAGAAGGAGCGCTATGCGCCGCTGCTTGACAACAACCGCTATAACCAGGCGGCGCTGGCGGAGATCGAGGCAGAGCTGATCGCGCTGAAGCAGGCGATGGCCGCGCGGGAGCAGATTGGGAAGGCGGCCAAGATTTCGACCCAGCAGCGCAATGTTGCGGCCGATGCCTTGCGCAGGGCGATCCAGGATCTGCGCAAGAACATCAAGCAGGTATGGAAGCGCAATCCAGCGCTGACGGAACTGGCGGGAATCTAGGAGAGGTTTTTCCCACGACGCTGCGTGAAAGGGACAGCGAGAACGGCGGGTTGGGAAACCCGCCGCTACGGTAAGAAAAAAGCTCACAGCGTAGTGGGACACAGCAAGCAGAATGGGGCGAGCAGCG
>Ga0154020_10000827_pt1 | contig 38258 bp, 35 predicted proteins | sample Klosneuvirus_201_FD_109709 | JGI IMG/M metagenome (GOLD analysis project Ga0154020, IMG submission 109709) | Active sludge microbial communities from wastewater, Klosterneuburg, Austria - Klosneuvirus_20160825_MG | ecosystem: Engineered > WWTP > Aerobic digester > Activated sludge | place... | reverse complement strand
TTTTGACTCACCGGTTGCTGGCTTTTGTAAAAGGTATTTTTAAAAAACAAGGTTTGAATGCAGTGGTATTGGTAATTCTTTAAAAAATCGGGTTTGATCGTTTTAAGGGCGATTTTCTGAAAGGGACCGGCTTCCCCGTGTTTTACGGTTTGGTAATGCGTTTCATCCATTACGGAATAAGTGTAAAGCACATGGTAAGCCGAAGCATTGAACAAATAAATGCGGTAATCGCTCATGAGTTGAGGCAATTCGTGATCGGGTTCAAGGATGAGGTACAGCGCCTCGTCAATCTGGGCCTCCGGATCCATTTCCATGTTCTCGGTATCCTTGTCAACGATCAACTCCGTATGAATAGGCACCAACTGCGTTTCCTGAAACGGAATCTCAAACCCATCTTCCATTTCTACAAACACCGTGGTTTTATCTTTGATTCTTGAAACGGTGCCCTCGCCCACTTCGTTTAAAAAACGCACCTTATCGCCAATTCTCAATTTCATCCTGACTAAATATAAAGGCCCCTTGTTTGCGGGTATCAAAACATAAAATGTCAAATTTACGACATAATTTCTCCACCCGCTCACGGTTTTTTCTCTGTCCCGATTGGTCAAGTATTATAGCCTTTAGGCAACTAAAACGCTTTAATTCTTCCTCCTTTAAGGCATAGTTGTTTGACACGATAAGGTAAGTTGGTTTTTGAACGTCGGCATCAGGAAAACCTGCATCTTCATTAAGGAAAAGCAGCTGAGCACCTTTGGTTTCAACACAGTTGAAAGTCCGTTGTTTCAGTCGGGGATTTCCCAAAGCCACAGCATGGGGCTTAAGGTATCGCTCAAAAACAGCGGAATCAGAAACTGAATAAAACAGGTATCCACCATCCTTTACTGCATAAGCAGAGGTTTTATTGATGGCATATACAGTAACAAGGTGTTTATTCAGGGTCATTACATCCCGAAAGAGGCCTGCCAATTGCCAGAACAAAAACAGCACAATTGAGTATTTTAAGTGGCGAAAAGAACGTTTGTGAAGGGCCAAACTCATAAATGCAATCAGGGCCACTAGCCAAAATGCGTCCTGCATTTCAAAATGGATGCCCTCAAGGTAGATCAATGAACCTGAATTAAACAAAGTGATAAAGTTTATGAGCAAGGCGACCACCCCATTGATGCTCAGCACAACCCACTTCAGATGAAACAAAGCCGGTACGGCAAGCAATAACAACAAAAAACTTGCAGGAACAACAACTAGGTTAGCGATGAAAAACCAAAATGGAAATTGTTTGAAATAAAGTAAGGTGAATGGCAAGGTACTCAATGTGGCCGCGAATGAGGCACTGATGCTTTTCCACACCCAGATTTTCCAGTGGCTTTCAGGTTGCCAGAAGCGCGAAAAAAAAGGTTCAAATACAATTAAACCAAAAATTGCTGCAAAACTAAGCTGAAAACCCACTTCCGTAATAAAATAAGGGTTCGCACAAAGAAGTATAAATGCTGAAACCAGGAGCAGGTTCAATTGGTTTTTTGGCTCGTTATTATAAAAAACGCTGCCAATGGCAAACAAACTGAGCATCACCACCGAACGAAGTACAGGTGCTTCAAGCCCAGTGAGAAATGCAAATGCCCAAAGGACGAGAATAAGCAGGGAGAATTTCAGGATCTTGAATTTTCTGCGCCTGTCGAACAAATCAAAAACAAAAGAAAGAAATGCAAAGATCAAACCGGTATGCAAACCCGAAACCGAAAGAACATGCAAGGTACCGCTGTGAGCAAAGGCTTTTAAAATGTCCTGCCCAATCTCTTCATCAAATCCGGTGAGCAGTGCTGAGCAAATGGCATGGGCCTCCTGTGTAAGTCCCGCGTTCTTCAATCGTTCTACTATCCAGTGTTTGGAGCTTAGAGCCAGCTGATTGAGTCCCGGCCTTGAAGAGGAGGCAGGTAATACCAGATAATTTGCTGAATCAACAAAGGCAAGGTGGTAGATCTGACGGTTGAACAAATACCTTTTGTAGTTGAACTCTTCAGGATTCAAAGGTGACTCTACGCTAACCAGCCGGGTTTGAATTCTAAGAGCAGAGCCCGCCTTTACAGTTTTAAAAGACCGGTGCTTTTTAAAATAGGCAATCAGATTGCCCTTTACGGCATGCGTTTCTCCATCTTGTTGCACTTCTAAAATCCTGAGCTGCACTTTAAAGGTTTTTTCTTTTTCGGAAGGCACGTTGTCGATGATTGCCAAAAGTTGCAAGGCTTTGGATTCATCTACGAATCGTCCATAGTACTTGGTATTCCAAAGCAGAGTGTGTTCCTGCACCAAATACATGCCAAACACAAAAAGAAGCAGGTCGCAAACAAAAAGATAAAGCGATTTGAAAATGGACTTTGAGTATAGAACAAACAGGCAGATGAGCAATGCAAACAGCACAAAAAACAAGGTGCTTAGAAAGGGAGTCTTTTGTTCCAGCTGCAAACTGAGTAAGATCCCTGTTACAAAAGGAAGGAGGATTCTTAAAAACGGGATCTGCCTGAACCGGTTCATGTATTAAAGATAAAAAAACCCGTTTAGCTATTGCCAAACGGGTTCCTTAATAATTTTTTGACCAGTTTATTGAACGATGAGCTTTTTGCTCATTCTGGCACCATTTACAGTAAGTTCAATAAAATACACGCCAGAATTGTAGCTGGCATTTTTATTTACAGCAAAACTGTGTTCTCCTGCTGAATAGTTTGCATTGGTTATAGCTTCAACCAATCTGCCACTCACATCATACACATTCAAAGCAATATCCGAAGCCTCGTTCAGACTGAAGTTAACCGTGCTCTCACCCTTGCTTGGATTTGGATACAATGTAAACCGGGTACTTCTTGTCAGCTCATTGATGCCAACCGGTGCATCCAGATTCACAGCATCAATATAGATGTAGTTTCCAATACCAGCCGACTTAAATTTAAACCTGAACATCACACTGTTGGATGAAACGTAATTGTTCCAATTTGGATGTGTAGACAGATCATAGAACTTCCACTGATCGGGCTGTGGGAAAAAAGGAGCCGTGGTGGTGCCACCTGAGCCATTGGCCATCACTGAGGCTGAAATGGTATAAATGTTTTGCCAGGTTCCTCCACAATCTTTTGAGCCTTCAACGGCAAGCTCATCCGTTTGTGCCGCAGTGTATTTTGCATACGCATAGCGGAAACTAAATGTGCTTCCAGGATTATTTGCCATGTCAATGACAGGAGTCACAAGCATGTCTTCATGGTCAACCTGATTTGAAAAGGTATTAATGTAGAACGAGTTAAAACCTTCGTATGCAGCGGTGTTGGTTTGTACCCAGGTAACAGAGCTTGGATTAGGATTGATCACCGCCCAATTTGCAGGTAATCCTGCTCCTTCGAAACCTTCAATTACAGGGCCTACCATGCCAGGGGTATTGTCTACTACCGTCACCACTTTAACAATTACCCCACTGCCATTGGCATTACTTGCGGTTAAAGTTACATTGCTTGTGCCTATAACAGGAAAGCTAATCATGGTTGTTGAAGCGGATGGAGAAGCTACAATGGCTGAATTATCCGCTGCCCATTGGTATGAACTGATTGTGGCATTATAAGAAAAATCTTTCATGTTTAAAGAACCGCCTTTACAAACAGTAAATGACATGGTGCTTGGATAAAAATCCGCTATCGGAGCACAGTTGCCGGCGCCATTCACATCTGTGAAACTTGCACTGAGATTAGTGGCATTGGAAAGGTTGGAGCGTCCTGCTGTTGGTGAACCCAATACCCCACGCATTCTTGCGGTTTGATCACCGGTGAAATTTTTAGGGCATGAAGAATAATCCATGATGTTTTCCACATTGGCTTGTCCGGCTCCATAAGTTGCTGTAGCGACTGCGCAGGCGTTGCCTGAAACACTGCTTGGGCAACTGCTGAAGTAGCCCTTGGTTGGAGGCGTGTCCTGCAGGTTATCATCACCACAAGAGATGCCAGGATTGTTTGTTGCTCCAAACGTATGTGCTAAACCCAACCAGTGGCCCAATTCATGAGTGAGTGACCGGGCAGTGGTACCGCTCAAAAACGAACTGTTGTAAACAATGGCATCGCGGTTATCGCCTGCAGGCCAGGTACCCGGCAACCAGGTGTAACCCACAACAATACCAACCTGACCAGGCTGGGAGATGATCTGTTTTACAATGATGATGTTAAGGTACTTGGTTGGATTCCAGGTGATGCCTGCGTATAAAGCGGCCATGTTTCCGGTGCGGTCCCAATTGGTGCGGGCATCGTAGCGGTGGATAATGCCGTTTGTGCAGTTGCCGCTGGGGTCCTTTTTGGCCAGCATCAATTTGATGTCGGAAGGAATGTACAGGTTATTGAACGGCGAAGTTACAGATGCGGCATCCGCACCCATTTTCGCGAGGTCGCTGTTCACCTGGTTCAATGCAGAAATACACTGGGCATCGGTGATATTTTCAGCGCCACCCAGGTGAAGGATATGAAACACCACGGGAATAGTGTATTCAGGAGCTGCAGTAGACTTGTTTTGCGACAACAGTTGCGTGTAGTTCAGAATTTGTTGGTCCAGAGATTTTTGTGAGTTCTCATAGTTTATTCTCAATTGCGGGTCCTGGGCAAAAACCTGCTCCATGGCTCCATAGGTATCGCAAGGGCGAATGGTCGCTTGTTGCGAGAAGCCGAGGAAAGGCATCGCGAAAACCGCGCTCAGCACTAAGTGTACGATTTGTTTTTTCATTGGTGTTGTTTGTGTTTTATGTTTTGTTGGTTTATTTGCTGGATTTAGTATTGTTCAGTTGATTCAAGGCCATCATGTCTTTCATCGTTTTTTGCATGCCATCCACACTTCCGTCAAGAAAAATCACGTTTCCTTTTCCTTCCTGAGCGAAATTTTTCACCGCCTCCGTCCACATACTGAACAAAATCAAAGAAGCATCCAGTTCTGCCTCTTTCATTTCTCTTGCTGCGCCTGCCATCCCCTTCGCCACTTCCTGACGGAACAAAGCAATGCCCTGCCCTTTTAGTTGCGATGCATCCTTCTCGGCCTGCGCTGATATCTTTATAAAATTTCCTTCGGCCTCAGCCGCTTTTGTGCGTGTAATCAATAAGGCTTGCCCTTCGTTTTCGGCAGCCGATTTTAAATTGTTGCTGGCCACAACCTTCGCCATCGAGCGCATCACTTCCTCATCAAAGGTGATGTCGTTCAATTGCAAATCGATCAGGTGATATCCCCAGTCCTCAAGGGTTTTGTCGAGCTGGTCCTTCACGGCTTCAACAATTTCATGTCTTAAAATAAGCACTTCAGACTGTTTTTTAGTAGCTACAAAGGCCCTTACAGAACCTTCTACAGAGCGCACGAGGGCCTGCATAAAATTGCGTTCATCCACAAATTTAAAAGCCACATTTTTAATGGTTTCCTCATCGGAATTTAAAACCGAATACAGCAACATGGCCGTAAAATTTACATTGGCCTGATCAACGGTTACGGCCTGAAAGCCCAATTCCGAGGATCTGTTTTGTATGGAGATCTTTTTAAAGATCCTCTCAATAAAAGGAATCTTAAAATTCAAACCGGGACGCATAACCCTTCTGAATTTTCCGAAAATGGTCACAATGGCAATGTTCCCTTGCTGAACGGTGGTAACCGATAAAAGCAAGGTGAGTACCAGAATCGAAATAAGTATAATTGTGCCCATGTTACGCTTTGGTTTATATTTGTTACAGCCTATGAATTTACGAAATTTTTCACATAGTTATTCTATGCCGGGTTTTAACATTTGTAAGTGGCTTTTCTGGCTCCTTATCTGGTGCGGGACTCCAAGTCTTGTGGCTCAGGAAGTTAAGAACGACTCCATTCCTGAGGACCAAAAATTGTATCTTTCTGCAGTTAAACAAATTGATTCTGCCAGGTATAAAGAGGCCTTGATCCTCCTTAAACAAGTGCTTAAAAAAAACCCAGCTCACCTGGATGCCTGGAACAAAACCGCGGAGGTTAAAATAAAGTTAAAAGATTATAAAGGCGCTGAAAAGGATTTGATAAAAGCCGACCTCGTTTCTCCAATGAATTTTGAGACCTGCAAACTCAAGGGCATCAATTTTTACCTCTCGGGTAAATTCAAGGAGGCCAAGGTGGAATTGGACACGGCGCTTTTTATTACCAAAGAGGAAAAAATCGACGATGCCGAATTGCATTACTACAGGGCTTTGCTCATGTTCAAAGGCAAAAGCAACAAATCAGCTCTCGAGGCACTTGAGTCTGCAACAGAGATCAATCCCCGATATGTGGAGGCCCATATTCTCAAGGGCGAGATCCGTTTTGCCATGAAGGATTACAATTATGCCATTAAAGAGCTCACTGAAGCCATACGCGTGATGCCCGAGGCCAAAACCGAATACAGCGCTTATAAATTAAGAGCCAAGGCCTATTTTGAAGTGGGTGATTTTAAATCGGCAGTGAAAGACTGGAATGTATACATTGAAGCCATGACGGGCTCAGAAGAAGACCTGATCTCGCGCGGAGCAGCTAAAATTAATGCCGGCGACAACAGCGGGGCTATTGTGGATTTGGACGCCGCTATTAAACTGAACTCGAAAAATCCGGTGAGTTATTGTTACCGGGGCGTGGCCAAAGGCGAGAACAAAATGTTCAACGAAGGTTTGATAGACCTCGACTATGCCATTAAACTCAAATTTGATTACGCAGCCGCTTACGTGAACCGTGCTGCTATTAAGATGGCTCTGAAAGATAAACGCGGAGCCTGCGAGGACCTCACCAAGGCGGATGGATTAGGCGACGAAATGGCGCTTCAGTTGGTTGAACGCTATTGCAAACAACGTTAAACGAACAGAGCCAGAACATCGGCATTTTACAAACACAAACTAATGTTTCTGCACCACACAACGTAAGGTTCGGCTTGAACCCTTGGTGTTTTCCACTTTGATAAAATACACCCCATCCGTCTGAGCTGAAAGGTCAAGCAAAAAAACAGCTGTTGTTGAATTCTCAATGCCTATCAATTGACCCAAAGTGGTGTAGATAAAAATGCTGTTCTCACCCTCAAGGCCGGTGATCGTTAATTTTCCGTTTGGACTAGGATTCGGATAAAGAGAAACTTTGCTGTTTACAGTATTCTCTGCAATACCAGTACCCTGACAAGCCAAAACACTGATGCTCGTAGAAGCCGAATTGGAACACTGTGTTGAAGGATTCATATACGTGTAGGTAATAGTAACAGTAGTCACCGCATTTGGAGTAAAAATGCCATTGTTTACGAAGGGGCCTGAAAACTGCCCCCCGGATGGAGTTCCGCTCAATTGCACGGTGCTACCGCCAGTAGCCATAGAACACACAGTACTTACGGGTGCCGACACAGTAACAGAAGGAAGTGCATTGACGGTAACACTTTTTACAGCATTTACAGGAGCACAAGGCGCCGAAACACCACTTACTGTTAATACCTGTACGCCCAACATTGCAGCGGAAACAACAGTAGAATACGAATTTGAACCGTTGCTCCAACTGTAGGAGCCAGCCCCTGCAACAGTAAGCAGCACTGTTCCTCCCAGGCAAGCGGAGGAGGGTCCTGTAATAACAAGTGTTGGACTTGAGGTAACATTCACTGTATAATTGTAATACCCCAAACAAATGCCGTTGTTGGCAACACAGGTATACACGGTGGTGGCCGTTGGACTGACAATGGTTACGGGATTATTAAACTGTGGGCCACCCCAGTTGTAGGTGGCTGTGCCGCTGGCGGTGAGTGTACTCGAGGATCCTGAACAGATCAATGTATTGCCACTCATGGAAACCGTGGGTGTATTGGCCGATGACACCATAAGCGTGGCCGTTGAAACATCCTGAACGGAGGCCAGCAAGCCTCCGGCCCGGCTTTTATTGTATTTAACAGCCAGTGAAGCCGTTTGTACACCATTCACATTGAAAAGTGGCGTGGCATCCTTGGTGGTTAGCGGACCACTTGGTGAACCGGTAAAGGTCCAATTGTAAATGGAATCTGTTATCGGTAGAAGGGTGTTGGATAGAGCACCCCACACGGCTGCGAATTTGTTGAAATTAAATTGACGGTTCTCCACCAGATTCATGGGTGTGGTGGCGTTATTTAAAAATCCAAAGCCGTTCAAACAAACTGTAGGTGAAGCCACTGCAATGCCTGAACTGTAATTGAACTGCACACGGGGCGCAACGATAAATTCATAATCAGTTCCGGTTCCAAAGGTGTTGGTGTTGGTTTGAAAATTGCCGTTGATGCGCATCACGCCTAAGCCTTCCCCGTATTTTCTGGCTGTGGGGCAAGTGGAGGTTGGGGTGCAGGCGTTATTGATGAACAAGCCGAGCGTGTCTCCAACAATGGTGCTAGCATTACGAAACAGCACAGCAAAATTTCCGCTCACGCTTACCGGCGTTGTAAAGTTTCCACCAATCCAGGCCCCATTATTGGTTGCTGTGGAAACTGCTGTCACCGAATCCAAAGGTGGCAGTATGGGCATATTCATGGCGTTTACGTTGCAGAGGTACAATTTTAAAGGAATGGTTTGGCTTACCGCGTTGGCTCTTCGCGTCACGATGCCTTCAAGCCCTGTTACGGTGATGGAACTGGTATTTAAGAACACCCCTCCACAATGGCTGATGACCAATGCGTTGTTTGAATAAGGCTGTGACAAAGTGAAATACTGCGTGTTCGGCGTTGGTGTGCCTGAAAGCGAATTCCTGTAATAGTGTTTATTCAAAAAATACCTCAGCGTATCGCTGCTAAAGATGGTCATGGCATTGGGCTGAGTGCTTTGAATAGTGGGATAGGCACTTTGCGGATTGTACGCGGCGGTTTCCGTTTTTAAACCGGTATACTGTGCTAAAATTGAGTTTGCTGCGGCAAAAATCAATACTAAGGCAAGGCTGATTCTTTTCATGACAGGTATTTTTATTAAATGTAATAAAAAATAAGCCATAAAAAAACCCTGCCTAAATTAACTCAGGCAGGGTTTAATACAAAAAAGGTAAGCTATTTTTTAAGGGCCGCGTTCAGGTTGGTGTCAAGTGCCGACAAAAATTCTTCAGTGTACAGGTAATGTTCTCCGTGTTTTACATTGTTTCCAAATGCACAAACCGCCAGGTCTTTGGTCATTTTACCGCTTTCCACGGTTTGCACACACACCTTTTCAAGGGTTTGAGCAAAGTTCACCAATTCCTGGTTGTTGTCGAGTTTTCCTCTGAATTCCAAACCTCTGGTCCATGCAAAAATACTGGCAATGGGGTTGGTAGATGTTGGTTTTCCGGCCTGATGGTCGCGGAAGTGGCGGGTTACCGTGCCGTGAGCCGCTTCAGCTTCCATGATCTTTCCATCCGGTGTAATTAATACGGAAGTCATTAAACCTAGTGAACCAAATCCCTGAGCAACTGAATCTGACTGCACATCCCCGTCGTAATTTTTACAGGCCCATATAAAGTTTCCGCTCCATTTTAGCGCGGAAGCCACCATGTCGTCGATCAAGCGGTGTTCGTAAACGATGCCGGCTGCTTCAAATTTGGATTTAAAATTGGCCTGGTAAATTTCTTCGAAAAGGTCTTTAAACCGCCCGTCGTACTTTTTCAGGATGGTGTTTTTTGTGGATAAGTACAAAGGCCATTTTTTGGTTAAAGCCAGGTTAAAACAAGAGCGCGCAAAACCGCGGATGCTCTCATCGAGGTTATACATGCCCATGGCCACACCCCCCGATTTAAATTGAAACACCTCGTGTTCTATCACTTTTCCATCTTCGCCTTCAAACTTCATGGTTAATTTGCCTTTACCGGGCACCACAAAATCCGTGGCGCGGTACTGGTCGCCAAATGCGTGACGGCCAACAATGATTGGAGATGTCCAGTTGCTGACCAAACGCGGAACATTTTTACACACAATGGGCTCACGGAAAACGGTTCCATCCAAAATGTTACGAATGGTGCCGTTAGGCGATTTCCACATTTGTTTCAGATTAAACTCTTTCACACGTTGTTCATCGGGTGTTATGGTGGCGCATTTAATACCCACCTGGTATTTTTTTATGGCTTCGGCTGCATCAATAGTTACCTGATCGTTGGTGGCGTCGCGGTATTCAATACCTAAATCGTAATACTTAATATCAATATCAAGATAAGGAAGAATCAGTTTGTCCTTAATAAATTTCCAGATAATGCGGGTCATTTCATCGCCGTCGAGTTCTACAACGGGGTTGGCTACTTTAATTTTGCTCATTGGGCTTAGGGTGTTTTTAAAATCGACACAAATTTAGAAAAGCTGGGGCTTTACGCAAGGGCAAAAGGAATAAAATAACTGGAAAACCTTTAACATCAGCAAGCACCATAGTTAAGTGGAAGTCGGCGGTGGCTAGTTTTTAAGTGATTGAAAATTTCTAAATTGACAATTTACTATTGGATTGAGTGGTCCAACCATATAGCCATTCGTGAAAATTCTGCCTCTCTTGGTGTAATTGGTGAAACCTGCCCGTCGCAGCGCAGGCCCTTGCTTCGGTAGGCGGGTTAGTGGCTTTCCCTCTCAGTCAAAAGGGAGTCAAGCGCGTTGATCCATCTGATTTTTGCCTTCAAGGATGAACGATTAACATTATATTTGCTCAAAATTATCGACATGAAATTTCACAGGGAAGGGTACGCCAGTTTGTTTCTGGCATTGGTTTTCAGCGCTATTTTGATCTTTATCGCGAAGTACTTCTTTCCGGAATCGGGTTTGGCTAGCGGTTTTGCTTATTTGCTGGGTGGGTTTCTTACCCTTACTATTCTTCAATTTTTCAGAGACCCTAAGCGTGAATTCACCATCGGCGAAAACCTCATTATTGCTCCGGCCGATGGCAAAGTGGTGGTGATAGAAGAAGTTGAAGAAAAAGAATACTTCAAAGACAAGCGCCTGCAGGTGAGTATTTTTATGAGTCCCATTAACGTACACATCAACCGCTACCCCATTGCGGGCAGGGTAAGTTTTTTCAAATACCATCCCGGTAAATTTTTAGCGGCCTGGGAACCCAAAAGCAGCACCGATAATGAAAGGACCACTGTGGTGGTAAAACACAAAAACGGACAGGAAATTTTGTTCCGTCAGGTGGCCGGGGCATTGGCCCGTAGAATTGTGTGGTATTGTAAACAGGATGATACCGCCGAACAATGCCAGGAAATGGGTTTTATTAAATTTGGCTCCCGTGTTGATCTGTATTTTCCCCTTAACACGCCACTCAAGGTAAAAATTGGGGATGTGGTGAAGGGCTCGCAGAGTGTTTTGGGCGAGATCCGTTAATCATCCGTTTTTCGATTTAATATTAAACTCTATCCATTCTTTTATAATGGCCCATTGGTTTTTGAAATTTACAAGAATTCAGTATTTTTAATAAGCCGCTGAACAATTGTGCCTATGCAACATACTGTATGTTGTATTGGCCCATTTTATAACGACAAACACTAGTTACCGGCAAGGCATAATGACCGTACTAGAGCCCATTTGGACATTTTCTAATCTTTTTGTACCTTCATCCTCATGAAATCTTCAACCTTACAATTAAGAAAAATCAGTCTAATTGAATATTTACTCGGTATTCAAGACGAAAAGGTATTCGCCAAGGTTGAATCGAACATTCATAAAAGCATTAAATCTATAAAGCCTAGCGACATCGTTTTTAGTAAGGACGAAATTATTGAACGTGCTGAATTCTCTAATAGACAAATTAAAAAAGGACACGTTCTTAGCCAAAAAGAGTTAGAAATTCAAGCCAAAAACTGGTAGACTCTGAAACCCTTCATGAGACAAATCATTTGGACGAATTTTGCAATCTCCGAACTTAAAAACATATACCTATATTATCGTTTGGTTGCTAGCGAAAAGGTCGCAGATAAAATACGTCAAGCAATTTTTGACGCAACAAGACCTTTAGCAAAAGATCCATTAATTGGTGCGATTGAAGATAATCTTCAAGACCTTAAACAAGGCCACCGATATTTAGTGGAAGGTAACTATAAAGTTATTTACAGAATTATTCAAAACAACGTTTACATCACTGACATTTTTGACTGTAGACAAAATCCACAGAAAATGAAAAAGCGTGATTGAATGCCCATCCAGTAATAACCAACTGGCGCCACCGGGACCCGCATTCGCTTGCCCGTTTTATTTATTCATGCAAGCTTCGGCGGACTAGCGACAGCTTTTCGCAAGCGCCGCCTGTTTTAAATTAAGGTTCCTCCCACGACGCTGCGGTCGGGGCTGGTCGGCGGGACAAGTGTGGCGGCGGCGCATCTTCTATTTTAACATCCGGACGAATTTTCTATCTTTAACAACCGGTCAGCTTTCCGTAACCCCATAGCTATCGGGACGGCGGCACCAGTTATCCACACGTTAGGCAATGCAAATAGAAATTAAATCAACATAAACATGAAAACGATAATATACTTCCTCCTATTTCTAAATCTGGGTTCTATTTATGGACAGTGCACAGTCACTTTGAATTATTTTAAACCTTTCTGCACTAATTGTGATGGATCGATAACTGCCGTGCCATCTGGTTCACCTCCCTATAGTTATCAATGGTCAAGCGGACAAAATACTTCTGTTTTAACTGGACTATGTCCGTCTGTGTATATTGTCACTATGACGGATGCCCTTAATTGTATTGCAACTGAAAGTGTCTCGTTATCTCACTTAATGAGTGTTTCATTTAATACAACTCAGCCTTCTTGCAATAGCTGTTGCGATGGAAGTGCAACAATCACAGTCAGTGGAGGATACCCTCCTTATACTTATTCTAATAGTTGCAATATTCAAAATTCAAATATAATTACTGGGCTTTGCTGGGGAAACTGTACTGCAGTAGTTGTTGACAATACTGGTTGTGGCTCGGCTTTTCTCATAGAAATTCCTGTTATGGTTGGAATTACTGAGAAAGATATTAATAGAGTATTGTCTATTTTTCCTAACCCATTTAGTCAAACAACTAAAATTAATTTTAATTCGGACGGGGCGAATTTTGATCTAGAGATTGTTAATACGTATGGTGAGGTAGTTCGGACTATTACTGACATCAGGGAGCGAAATCTTGAATTGAATCGTGATGAACTAGTTAGTGGGGTGTATACAATAATGTTGAAAATGGACAAAATTATTCTATCTAACAAAAAAGTAATAGTTATAGACTAGAGAGCTCTTCCACTAACTGCAAATGTGGCGCCAGCCGGACATTTATAATTTTTGCTTTGCTCGTTTATTTGTAACTTCATCATAAAATCAGAAGCTCTTGAATTTTGGATTAGATTTCGGAAGCGGCCTGCGCCAATTTGCGATAGAATATAGCTAATCCCCAAGACCAATTTAACATGGACAAAATCAAGATTCTAATCACAATCTTTCTGTTTAGTGCAAAGTCATTTGAAGCCCAGTGCGATCCAACACTTACTGCACATACTCTAACAGGTTGTGCACCTTTAGAAGTCGTACTTGCAGGTCCTGCAAATGTTTCGTCAACATGGGTAGTTGGTACAAGCACATTGAACGGGATAAATTTTTCATACATTTTCCCTACTCCTGCAGTTTACATTGTTACTCTTAACACGATTGCCAACGGAACTTGTTTAGGGACTGCTACTTTAGCGGTGATTGTTCTTACAGGGCCAGCGAATGGATGTACAACGACGATTCAAGGATTACACTCTGTTTCAAATAAATTTGAGTTTTTAATTTTCCCTAACCCGACCTCCGGTGACCTTGTTATATCCATTCCAGGTTCGCCCTCAACGGACCAAACGACTTACCTTATCACAGACGAGCTCGGGCAAAACATTCGGGAAGAAAATCTTCAGGGCAATTCCATTTCAACCTTAGACTTAGCGCCCGGCCTCTATTTCATCCATTTAAAAACCCAGTTTGGTACCTTAACCAAAAAGTTCCTTAAGTCGGACTGAGGTACAAAAGCCTAGCGTGGCGTAATGGCTCTAACTGCGGCTTGGTCAACTACCAGAACTCCAGCTAGCCATCGGGATCAGTCTTGTAAGTTTCGATAGACATTTGTACATTTAAGTATTAGGATGGCTGTAAAAGTCTAAAGGTTACATGCCCGCAACTGATATCTTTAATTGAAGTACTGAGATAATTTAAACTTGCTCATGATGAAAAATATAGTGTTCGTTTTTATGCTGATCGGGCTATTTTCCTGCAAAAAGAAAGAGGAAGAAAAACCAGCTGCGCCAACGCCACCCGTTGTTACACCGGGGAGAGCCAATGTTTTTACAGCAAAACTAAACGGCACTGCCTGGGCGGTGAGTGGCAATCAAACCGCTAGCGCTAAAATAGACATGGGTGTGGCAACAGGCACGCCAAAACAATATGTTTTCACAGGAATGACAAGTTCAAGCCTGTACAAAAATTCAATCCAGGTTTGGGCCACTTACAGCATAGGCACCATTGATCTCAGAGCCCATGGTGCCGGCGCCATTTACTTTGACGCCACAGGCTATGCCTTTTATATAGATAGTGGCAGCATGACGATTAGCGCAATTGACACCTCTCATGTAAAATCTGCCGCTTGTGATAAATTCAAAGCCACATTCAACTTTATAACCGACTCTGTAGGTGGCGCAGGTTATGTTATTGAAGATGGATCCATTGATTTCGAAGCGCCTTAAAAGGAAGCTCTATTGAACCAAAAGCAATAAATACTCTTATCCTTAGTGTATGACAAAATTCCTTTTGCTGTTTTGCAGCGCAGTCTTGACACTTTATTTTAAGGTTCAAACCAGCCCCTCTGATAAAAACACTTACGATATCTACGCGCTAAAGTTTGGTGAGCGCAACAATTACGTTCAAATGGAAAATGAGGCTATTGGAGACAAAAGTGGGGATAGCACAAAGGTATTCTTCATGTATTGGTTACTAAAAGGCAAGTACAATGGCAAGATTATTTTAGTGGATGCAGGTTTTACTATTGACGCCGGAGTTGATCCTAAAAAAATAACATTTACTTCACCCGAAAAAACATTGGTGGGCCTGAATATAAAACCTGAGGATGTCACCGATATCATTATCACGCATCCCCACTGGGATCATATTGGAGGAATTGATCTTTATCCAAATGCCATGGTGTGGATGCAGGAAGAAGACTACAATGAGCTTGTAGAAAAAAGAAAAGATCCTGAGGCCATGGGTTTTAATAAAAATGACATTCAAAAAGTAAGAGACAGAAAAACCAAGGGTAGTATAACTCTTTTAAAAGGACTTCGCGATCAAGTGATCCTTCCTGCCGTCACCGTATTCATCTCGGGGTCAAAACACACAGCCGGATCACAGTACGTGATGGCCAATAACGGAAAGCGGAATGTGATCATAGCCTCAGACAATTGTAAGTACTACCGCAACGTCACCAACATGTTGTCCAGTCCGGCCACGAGCGATCAAAAGGCCTACATCCGTAACCTGAGAACGATGAAACAATATGTAAACGGAACTACGGATCTTGTTATTCCCGGGCATGACCCTTTGGTGTTTACCAAATTTAAAACGGTAGCAAAAGATGTGGTGGAGATAATAACGGAATGAGCCTTGATTTTATTCTTTGTATCCCTTCATAAAAAATTACTAATAACAATGCGCCAATGTGCGGACAGCTAAACCAGGTTTACTGATTTCCTGACCTATACAGATTACAGGCCCATCCAATACATCAATACGAACTAATTTTAAGGTCTCGTCGTAGTATTTCCAGCCCTTAACCATTTAATTGTCTTCATAAAGACCAAAGTTTAGTCATTGCAAGCTCGGCACCTCATATCCGTGAATTCTACAAGTCTTATGAGGAATTCAATACGTTTCCTGAATTTAAAGCAGGCACCTTTGCGTTGAAATACGTTAATACTCTTCTGTAAAATATAAAAAATGAAAAAGTTAAAAATTTTAATGATTGCGCTTGTGTGTAGTCTATCATTTGTTGCAGGGGCCCAGGTGTCTGTTCATGTTAATATAGGGGCCCCACCCCAATGGGGACCGGCAGGCTACAGCAATGTGCGCTACTATTATTTGCCTGACGTGGAAGCCTATTACGATGTACATACCTCTATGTTCATTTACTACAGCGGGGGAGTTTGGCTACAGCGCTCTTACCTGCCTTCGCACCACAAACATTACGACCTTTACAGAGGGTACAAAGTGGTGATGGTTGACTACAGGGGAGAAACCCCTTATGTTACTTTTAAAAACTACAAGGTGAAATACAAAAAAGGGTATAAGGGCCCTTCACAAAAAACAATTGGTCACCAGGCCAAACCCAAGCCCCAGGGCAAATCCCAAACGCCCTCAGCAAAACCGCAACAGAAAAAATCAGGTGGCGGCAATTCAAAAGGTGGTGGCAAAGGGCATAACTAAACATACTAAACCAATAACATGAAACCCTTACTCCGGCCTCTGACCCTCCTTCTTGTTCTCTCCATCCTGATTTTTCTCAGTCCCTCCTGCATTGTGATCCATGATAAGAACAATGGGAAACCCAGAGGTTGGTTTAAACACCATCCCCAATAACTCCAAATCACCGCATCCTGGCAATAAAAAAAAGATAAGCTAAGAAAAACAAACCTTCCTTCTTCCTTAGCCAAACGGCGAATAAATGAATTTGGCCATTACGGCCCATTTGCCTGTTTTAAAGTAATTTAGGCCGGGCCGTAAATTATGCGTACATTACTGTGAGGGAAACATATTTGTTATTCTGCAATCCATTCAGGTATTTACACTTCCCCAAGTCTCCACTCCCTTATCACCGCATAGACTGAACGAAATCAGTTCTATACTTCCTAAACCTCATCACCTTTGGTAAGACAAACACCATCTGTGAATTGTGTAATTCTTACCCGCTTCAATGTAAGTCACTGTGTTTGCACTTTAAAGACCTTTGTTTGTGTTTCCAAACCAATTGATTGAAACTATTCATTAAATACATGGTCAGCCAGCGTTGCAAAATGCTGGTGAAAGAGGAGCTCAAAAAACTTGGGCTTCACTTTATTATAGTAGAACTCGGTGAAGTTGAAATCATGGAAACATTATCCCCTTCTGAATTGGAGAGCCTAAAATTCAATCTAAAAGAATCGGGTTTAGAAGTCATGGATGACAAACGAGCTGTGCTGATCGAAAAAATAAAAAAAGTAATCATTGAAATGGTTCACCATTCCGATGAAATCATCAAAGTAAATTTCTCTCATTACATCAGTGAAAAACTACAATACGATTACACTTATCTCTCCAACCTGTTCTCGGAAGTGCAGGGCACAACCATAGAGCAATACATCATTGCCCATAAAATTGAACGCATTAAAGAACTCATCCTCTACGGGGAATTGAACATCACCGAAATTGCCTGGAAATTAAACTACAGCAGCGTAGCCCACTTGTCGAACCAATTCAAAAAAATGACCGGACTCTCGCCTTCGCATTTTAAGCAGCTAAAAGAAAACAAAAGAAAACCCCTGGAAGAAATTGGTTTAACGGCCCATGAACCAAACAAGATTTTAAACAACAAGCCATGAACAAAAAAGACAACCAATATGCAAGAAGTTTAATCGAGGCCAGTCAGGACCCACTTGTAACAATCAGTATAGAAGGCAAGATCATGGACATGAACCAGGCCACGGCTGACATTACAGGAATATCAAGAGAAAAACTCACCGACACTAACTTTCTGGATTATTTTACCGAACCAGAAAAAGCAAGGGAAGTTTACCAGGAAGTGTTCGCCAAAGGTTCTGTTGCTGATTCACCTCTTACCCTCCGTCACATTGGGGGGAAACTCACTGATGTGCTTTTTAATGGATCGGTTTACAAAGACGACAAGGGGCAGGTTCTTGGAGTGGTGATAGTGGCCCGGGATGTTACTGCTCAAAAATTAGCAGCACAATACACACGAAGTTTAATTGAGGCCAGCCTAGACCCCCTGTTCACCATTGGTCCGAATGGAAAAATTACCGACCTCAACCATGCTTCCGAACGGGTGACAGGAAAACTCCGCGATCAGATTGTTGGCAGCGATTTTTTTGATTATTTCACTGAACCGGATAAGGCCCGTGCCGGTTACCAAGAGGTATTTGCCAAAGGTTTTATTTCTGATTATCCTTTAACCATTAAAGACCTAAAGTTGACCGATGTTTTGCTTAACGGTTCGGTTTACAAAGACGCTTATGGTGTTGTACAGGGCATTGTTGTGGTGGCAAGAGACATTACTGAACAAAAAAGCACGGAAAAAGAATTAACGGAAGCCAAGGTGTTTGCCGAATTGGCGACCGAATTTGCCGAAGAAGCCAAAACCAATGCTGAGGCTGCCACGAAACTAGCCGAAGATGCTGTCAAAGCCAAACAGCAGTTTTTATCGAACATGAGTCATGAAATACGAACGCCGATGAATGCCATCATTGGTTTCACAAAGGTTGTTTTAAAAACAGAGCTCTCGGATAAACAAAGGGAATACTTAAACGCCATTAAAACCAGTGGTGATGCTCTGATTGTACTGATAAACGATATTCTAGATCTTGCGAAAGTGGATGCCGGCAAAATGACCTTTGAACACACACCGTTTAAAATGGCCTCCTCGATATCTGCCATGCTGCATCTATTTGAAGCGAAAATTCAGGAAAAAAACCTTCTGCTCATAAAAGAGTACGATGCCAATATTCCCGAAGTTTTAGTTGGTGACCCCCTGCGTTTGCATCAAATCATACTCAACTTGGTTAGTAACGCCGTTAAATTTACCGCCACAGGAAAAATAACCGTGAGTGTGAACCTACTGTCTGAGGATGAAAGGCAAGCCTATATAGAATTTTCAGTTTCTGATACAGGCATCGGCATTGCCGACAATAAAATTGAAAAGATCTTTGAGAACTTTCAACAAGCCTCAAGCGGCACTTCGCGCTTGTACGGTGGCACGGGTCTGGGATTGGCCATTGTTAAACAACTTGTAAGTTCACAAAACGGACAAATCTCCGTAAAAAGCAAACCTGAAGAAGGTTCTACGTTTAGTTTTACACTGGGTTTTCAAAAAACAAAAGCCAGTGCCGAAATCGAACCCGAACTAACTCAGTTAAAAGGAGACATTAAAAACATAAAAGTATTGGTGGTAGAAGACATTGCCCTGAATCAATTGCTCATGAAAACCTTATTGGATGATTTTGGTTTTGACAGAGACATTGCCGCAAATGGAAAGATTGCAATAGACAAATTGCAAAATAAATCCTACGACATTATTCTGATGGATCTACAAATGCCTGTAATGAATGGGTTTGAAGCCACTGACTACATTCGAAACGAATTAAAATCAACCATCCCAATCATTGCCTTAACCGCTGATGTTACCACCACCGACCTGGCAAAATGCAAGGCTGTTGGTATGAATGACTACATTGCCAAACCTGTTGATGAAAGGCTGTTGTACCGAAAAATAATGGGTCTTATTAATAAAACAATTTCTCCTGTTACTTTGGAACCCCATACAAACGGGACCAATCCAGTCAAAAAAAACAGATGCATTGATTTGACATACCTTAACCGCCTTACCAAATCCAACCCCATACTCATCGTGGAAATGATCTCACTTTATCTAGCACAAACTCCCCCACTTGTGGTAGCCATGCAAAAGAGTTTACTTGAACAAGATTGGACACTGTTACATTCGACAGCACACAAAATGATCCCTTCTTTTTCTATTATGGGAATAAACACCCAATTTGAAGAAATGGCAAAAACCATTATGGAATACACTTCCATGCCATTACAACTGGAGGAAATCAAAAGTTTGGTTTCTCAGCTTGAATCTACGTGTACTCAGGCTTGCGACGAATTACAGGAAGAATTAACCCTCATTCAAAGTCAAAACTATGAAGCCCAAGCCTAAAATAAAACTTTTCCTTGTTGACGATGATGCCGTGTTTTTAAAATCCCTGGAAATTGAATTTCTATTGCACGGCGATTTCGACATCAGAACCTGCAGTTCGGGAGAAATTTGCATGCAACACATTTCGGAAACGCCTGACATCATTGTTTTAGATTATCACCTTGACGGCATCAACAAACAAGTGATGAACGGGTTACAAACCCTTGATGAAATAAAACGTTACGACAAAAACATTCCGGTTGTGATGCTTTCCTCCCAGGATAAAATTGACGTGGCCATAAGTTGTATGCACCATCTGGCATCAGATTATGTAGTAAAAAGTGAAACCTCTTTTATTCGTTTAAAAACAATACTCTCCACCATCTTCGATTACAATAAAATAAAAAAAGAGCTCAATTGGTATCAGGAGAGAATGTAGTCCTATTATTGGCCAATAAAACCAGCTCAGAGCATTTCCTTCTCTGATGCCTGTCCATCCGACGTGTGCTCTGTAGAACGCTTGACTCCTGCCAAATCCAACCTGCTACCATAAACAGTTAATTCTGTAAGGAATAAAAAAAGTTACGTAACAGTTCCCCTACCTCCTGTGCTGACCTTTGTCACGTGAAAACACTTTCACACTAAAATCAATCTCATGAAAACCAAATTACTTCTTTTTGCAGGTGCCATCGGGCTAATTGCATCATCAAACGCCATCTATGGGCAAACGCCCAATCTGGGTTCAGCTTCTGAATTTATACTGTTCTCTACAAACGGAGCCGTGTCCAATACCGGCATCTCACAGCTTACAGGAAACGTTGGCACGAACAATGGCTCTAGCACGGCCTTTGGAAATGTGAATGGTGTGATGCACGACAACGATGCGGCAAGCGCGCTGTGTTCAACTGACCTCCTCAGCGCTTATGGTCAACTGAATGCTATGGTGCCCACTATTTTTCCTGCACCACTATTGGGCAACGGACAAAGTTTAAATTCAGGTGTGTATTCCATTTCAGGAAATGCCTCACTGAATTTGGAACTGATCTTAAATGCACAAGGCAATCCAAATGCCATTTTTGTTTTCCAAATACAGGGCGCACTATCCACAAATGCTTCTTCTAAAGTGAAGTTGATAAATGGCGCATTGGCCTGCAATGTGTTTTGGAAAGTAGAAGGGCTTGTGAGTCTGGCCTCAGGCACAAGTATGAAAGGAAATATTATTGCCAATAACGCGGCGATCAACATGACTACCGGAGACACCCTTGAAGGAAGGGCTCTTTCTATTAATGGCGCCGTTTCAGTAGATGGTGTATTGGCTTACACCCCCATAGGTTGTGGCAGTCCGGTTTTAACAGGTCCCATTGCTCCAGCACTAAATTCTTCCGCCTGTTACGCCATCTTTTCCTCTAACGGACCTGTGACTAACGCCGGCATCTCAACACTCATTGGTGATGTTGGAACCAATGTTGGCCTCACCACAGGATACAATGCTTTGACTGTGACCGGAACCATCCACCCTATTCCTGATGGCTCAACCAATGCTTGTGCAGCAGACCTTCTTGTTGCTTATACCCATTTAAATACACTTGCATACGATATTGAATTATTGTATCCGGCCCAATTTGGGAACAACCTTGTACTTACTCCCCATGTTTACCGCATGAATGGCTTAACCTCATTTACCGACACCTTGTACTTAAATGCCAGAGGCAACGCCAACGCCGTATTTGTGATTCAGGTGAACGGCGCCTTTTCAACCAGCACCTATGCGAAAGTTATACTGATGGAAGGGACACAGGCTAAAAATGTATATTGGAAAATTGAAGGCGCCGTTGACATTAACGATTATTCAGACTTTAAAGGGACCATTATTTGCAACAATGCTGCCATTAACATCACCCAGGGAGTTACTTTAACCGGCAGAGCCCTAACCACTGATGGAGCCATTAGCACTTCTGCGATCAATCAAATCCTAACTCCAGGCTGTGCTTCACTGAGCACAGACCTTGCTTCAGAAAACATGGAATCCCCTGTTCCGTTTATAAACATTTCGCCTAACCCTTTCTCGGGCAATCTAAATATACAATTGAATGACTATTTGAAAAACAACAGTTATTCATTTAAAATCTATAACCTGATGGGAACAGAAGTATTGCAGTCTGACCTTACTGAAAATTTAACATCACTTGAAACCGGAGTAATTGCACCCGGAATCTATTTCTATACACTTTCTGACAAGACAAATATTATACAGAGCGGCAAAATTATTTCCATCCAATAAATCCTTCCAATTAAAGTCCCTCCTTCTCCTTACAGGCAGATGGAGGGCTTTTTATTTATGGCATGCAGGCGAAAGCCAAGGGCCCTTGTTGCTCAAACCAATGCAATCAACCTGGATTTGGTTCATCCAATAACCTGTGAATACTGTAAGATAATCCCTATGCGGTGTAACACATTTTGCTCCCAACAAAACCACCTTTGTACAGCGAAAATAGATTCACCCAAAAACCCATCAAATGACAAACTTAACTCTAATCAAAGGAAACTGGCTGGAACTGGTCGGCAAACTAAAACAAAAATATGCCCTATTGACTGACAGCGACCTATTGCTAATTGAAGGAAAGCAGGATGAAATGCTTGGCCGACTACAAGCCCGTTTAGGAAAAACAAAAGAAGAAATGCACAAAATACTTTCGGAGTTATAAATCAAATAGTCTAAACAAATCCCACCTAATATTAAAAACATCCATCATGAAAAATTCCATCCTTATCCTTGTCTTTTGTCTCTTTGGCATCACTGCAGGCCTTGCTCAGTCAGAGGAGGCTTACCAAGCCAATCGTACTGATTTTCGCAAACGCATTCTATTTGGATTAAAAGGGGGATTAAACTACGCCAACGTATATGACTCAGAAGGAGATGCTTTTGAAGCTGATCCTAAATTAGGTCTTGCTGCAGGGGTTTTTGTTGCTATTCCTATTGGAAAGCTTTTAGGTCTTCAACCAGAGATCCTCTATTCTCAAAAGGGCTTTAAAGGCCAGGGGCGTTTATTGGGTAGCTCTTATCAGCTCACTCGTACAAGCACCTACCTGGATGTTCCTTTGTTCTTCGCTTTTAAACCAAGCGAGTTTTTAAGCATCCTTGGAGGGCCTGTGTTTTCTTATCTGATTAAACAAAATGACGCCTTTGGTAACACAACAACCACCATTGAGCAGGAAACCGTTTTTGCCAATGAAGACCTTAGAAAAAACACACTTGGTTTTAGCGGTGGCGTTGATTTCACCATGAAACATCTGGTGTTTGGCGCAAGAGTAAGCTGGGACCTTCAAAAAAACAACATGGATGGTACATCTTCAACTCCACAATATAAAAACGTTTGGTACCAAGCCACCATCGGCTACCGATTTTATCAAGACTAATCCCATGTCATTCACTAAACTAAATAAACGAAATAAACAATCATGAAACTCAACCATTTAATTCTTTCGCTTTTCATCCTATTCCTAACGGCACCTGTCATTCAAAGCTGTAAAAAATACCCTGATGGGCCAGCCTTGAGTTTAAGGTCAAAAACAGAACGACTGTCCAATACATGGAAAGTGGAAAACTATACGATCAATGGTTCTGATTTTACCTCCCTGGTCGCCGGTTACACCGAAACGTTTACAAAGGAAAACAACTATTCGTATTCATGGGGCGTTTTAAGCGGTACCGGAACCTGGGCTTTTCAAAACAATAACATGGAAGTTAAACTGACTGGGACTGAGCAACAATCTACACGTGTGTTATACATTCTAAAACTAGAGGAAAAAACCCTTTGGTACTATTACATGGATGGCAACGACAAAAACGAAGTGCATCTTATTCAAAACTAATCAATAAAACCATTTAACATGAAAACTATTTTAGCTTTATTATTTTTTACTCTTTTCTGCTTTAATCCAAAACACAAAGCACAGGAAAACAACACATCTGAAAAATACGGCAACACTTTAAATGCCGGAATTGCCTTAGGTTACTTCGGTTATGTTGGATACAACACACCCGTCCTTCATTTAAACTACGAGATTCAAATTCATAGAAACCTTACCATTGCACCTTTTATCTCCTTTTACAGGTACAACCATAGCTACTATTGGGGCAACCACAATTACCCCTACAAGTATTACAATTACAGTGAGACCGTAATTCCAATAGGCGCTAAAGTCACCTACTATTTTGATGAACTTTTACATGCCTCGTCAAAATGGGATTTTTATCTCGCCGGATCCCTCGGGTTTACAATAAGAAGAACTGTATGGGAAAGCGACTACTATGGAGAAACCATGGTTCGTGGTGGCACCGGATACCTTTATCTTGACTTGCATATTGGTACTGAATACCATTTTAACAACAGACTCGGCATGTTTGCCGATTTATCAAGCGGTATGTCCACTTTAGGGCTTGCCTTTCATCTCTAACCGCATTATGAAAGCTAAAAAACAAGCCGGCGTCTTTATCGACCACTCATCAGCACACATTATGAAAATAAGTGGTAACAGCATAAACAGCGCACGCATTGAATCCTCGTTTACCGCCGAAACAAAACAAAATGCCCGGGGCAGAAACGAAAACCTGATGCATCATAAAGAGCAGCACGAACAATCAGGCTACTACAAAAAGATTGCTAAAACACTTTCCGATTTGGATGAAGTTCTTTTGTTTGGGCCCACAGACGCCAAAAGAGAACTTGCTAATCTTTTGAAAGCGGATCATCGTTATGTCAAAATAAAAATAGAGCTGAAGGAGAGCGACAAGTTATCAAAAAACCAACAGCATGCCTTTGTTAAATTTTACTTTAAAATAGAATAACCAAATAATAATTAAACCCATGAAATCACTATTAAAACTTAGCCTGCTTCTTTTAATCAGTAGCCTGCTGTTCACTTCCTGTAACTCCAAACTATCCCTAACAAAACGTCATTACTCCAAGGGTTACTACATCGCACACAACACCGGTAAACATGCCAAACCTTCCCCGAAGAAAAAACAGGAGCAAACGACTCCTGTCTATACAGTCAAAGTTAATCCCATTTTAAAACCAATCGGTTCCGTTACTCCGGTAAAGAAACAGGACGTTTTAACAACCCAAGCTACAGCCCGCTCCAACAAAACGACAAACAACATCGTATTGCAAAACAAAGGGAAAACCTTGTTGCACAGTACCAAAAACACTCCTTTAATTACCCCAATAAAAAACCTGCATGAAGCCTATTTAAGTGCACAATCCGATGAGGACCATCACCGCCACCATAGCTTATTCTGGATTCTCATCCTGGTGATTCTTCTGCTTTGGTTCTTTGGATACCTTGCCGGATGGGGAACTGGAGGCTTAATTAACCTCCTGCTTTTAATCGCCCTGATACTTTTTATTCTTTGGTTACTGCGCATTATTTAAATCCCCTACTCGACACAAAATCAGAATAAAAAACACTTAACACCAAAAACCAAAACCATGGGAAACATACTTTATGCAGTCGCAGTCATCCTGCTTATCATCTGGGGCGTGAGCTTTTTAGGCTATCAATCCGGAGGCGTTATTCACATTCTATTGGTCATTGCCATTATTGCAATACTACTTAGATTAATAAAAGGAAAAGACATTTTATAAACCATTAAAAACGAAAAACATGGAAGACTCAAGCAGTACAGGAAAAGTTGTTGGTGCATTGCTCATAGGAGCAGCAATAGGTGCAACCTTAGGTATTTTATTTGCCCCGGACAAAGGCAGTGAAACCAGACGAAAAATAAGCGCCAAGGGCACTGACCTTAACGACAACTTTAAAGAAAAAATAAATGAGTTTTTCAGCGAGCTGCAAAATAAGTTCGAAACCATAAAAGAAAATACTCAGGAATCAATGGAAAACAACCTGAATAAAGCTGAAAAAGCAATTCAAAAGTCCTGATCCCATTCATTGAATACATCTTAAATAAGGAAACAATGGAAAATAAAATGGCTGCACTACAACCCTTGATTGGAGACACAGAAAATTTCCTCAAGACCAATCTGGAGCTGCTTAAACTTAAGGCAGTAAACTCCATTGCTGATCTTCTGTCAAAATTCATCTCACGATTATATGTGAGTGCCGTTCTTCTCTTTTCCCTTGTTTCACTAAACATTGGCCTGGCCCTTTGGCTGGGCGATCTGTTTGGAAAAATGTATTTGGGATTTCTTTCAGTAGCTGCCTTTTACGGACTACTTGCCCTTACACTTAAACTCATGCAAAAAAGCATTAAGCTTCGTGCCAACGATTCTCTGATTGATCAAATGCTAAACTCATAAAAATGGCTGGTATAAGGACAATAGAAGAACTGCAAAAAGCCATCGTAGATTTGGAAGCCAAAAAAACGAACGAGTCGAGTCGGCTTAAAGAAGACCTTTATCAAACCATTGATGATCTGAAGCCGGCCAAACTACTCACCAAAACGATTACTGAAGCCCTCAGCTCCAACGAAGCGCAGGAAAGCTTACTGGTCTCTGGCATTGGTTTAACCGCCGGCTATACAACCAAAGCTTTAATTGTAGGAAACTCACAAAACCCACTTAAAAAACTATTCGGAACCTTTGTTCAATTGGCCATTACAAAATTCATTACAAAACATCCTGAAACTGTAAACTCAATTAGTGATCACCTGTCCGGCTACTTAAAAGGCGATAATACGAAAGCAACAGCACACGATGGAACTGAAGCCCGATAACCTTCCCTTTTACGCGAAACTTTCGCTCATTTCCATTGGCATGCTGGCGCTTTGCACCATGCTTTACCTTTCGCGTCTTATTCTGATTCCTTTAATTTATGCCACTCTTTTGGCCATTCTATTAAGTCCAGTGGTTGACCTGTTCGTCAGAAAAAAAATGAACCGGACATTCGCCATATCCATTACAGTTTCACTAACCATCTTAATTTCTATTGCTTTACTTCTTTTGCTTTCCTCCCAGTTGATTCAATTCACTGACTCTCTGCCTAAACTCATTAATAATTTTCACACACTGCTTGATCAAGCTGTAGCCTGGATTTCGGACCAATTCAATATCCGAACATCAAAAATTAATTTGTGGATTACAGAAAAAAATACAGAAATAATTAAAAATACCGGGTCAAAAATTGGTCAAACCCTCCTGAATACCGGCAGTATTTTGGTAGTGCTCTTGCTTATTCCGGTGTATATATTTATGATCCTGTTTTACCAGCCCCAGATCATAGAATTTATTCACAGACTCTTCAAAAGTGACAATCAAAACAATGTAAAATCAGTAATCACAGCAACCAAAAGCGTCGTACAAAGTTATTTGATTGGTTTGCTTCTTGAATCGGCTATAGTAGCTGTTATGAATTGCACGGCATTGCTCCTACTCGGGATAGACTATGCTATTTTGTTAGGAATCATTGGAGCCTTACTAAACTTTATTCCCTATCTGGGAGGAATCATAGCCGTTACACTACCCATGCTTATTGCCTTGGCGAGTAACTCCCCAGCCAACGCACTTTTGGTTTTGGTGGCTTACCTGTTTATCCAGTTGATCGATAACAACTACATTATTCCTAAGGTAGTGGCCTCAAAAGTCCAAATCAACGGTTTGGTAACCGTAGTAGCAGTTTTGGCAGGTGGTGCCATAGGCGGAATACCCGGCATGTTTCTTTCTATTCCTTTAACCGCCATATTAAAAGTGATTTTTGATCACGTGGAAGGTCTTAAACCATGGGGATACCTGCTTGGTGATGTAGTTGATCCAAAAGCAAAACAAAGACGCAACTAAGTTCTTCAAACTAAAATCTTGCCGCTCTGAAAAAGTAAGAATACACTCCAAGTTAGAGTTGGGCTCAAAAAGAAACAAAATCCCGTAACCAAAATAATCCTACCGCTTTTCTGATGAATCGCGAAGCTTCCTTAAGCCCCCTTGCTTTTCTCCTCAAAGTTTGTAGCTTTGATATATCCTAAATTCAATCACATGAAAAAAACAGGACTTCCCCTTTTGTTTGCAGCTCTGATTCTGCTGTCGGCTTTTGCAATCTTTAATTCAGAAGAGTGGAAGTTAACCGACGGGTACTCCATCCGTTTTTCAGGCAAAAAAGCTAACGGCTTTTTTCATACGTTAAGAGGTAAGGTCAGCTTTGATGAAAACAAACTTTCCTCTTCATCGGTTAAACTTGAGGTGGATGTGGCTTCTATTTCCATGGGCAATTCCCTTAAAACCTGGCACGCCAAACGTCCCAAATGGTTTGACGCGAAAAAATACCCAACCATAACTTTTGTTTCCGAAAAATTTCAAAAAAATGCCAAGGGCTTTGTGGTCAACGGAAAATTAAAAATGAAGGGCGTAGAAAAAGACATCTCGGTACCCTTCTCTTTCAACCACAATGTGTTTTTCGGGCAATTTTTTGTTAGACGATCAGATTATAAAGTGGGGTCCATGAAAGGAATGTCTAAAAGCGTTGCCGACAGTATCAAAATCGAATTCACCATTCCGGTAACAAAATAAGGCAAACCCACTAAATTTGTGAGGCCCTTGCCAACCCAGCTTCGGTTTTAGAAAAATGCCCTGATTTGAGCCCCGCCAATGTTTACGACTTTGCTGGTTTCACTTTTCCGGCCATTGTAGTTGAAACTTAATTGTATGTTACTGTTCAGATTTCTTTGGTACACCAGCTCCCAGGTGTAATTGTCCCCAATGTTCAAGCCATTCATCATTTCATAAGCAATGGATGAATTTTCAACATCGTTGTAATCAATCTTTATAAAATCGAAGCGCGCAGTAAAACTGCCCTTTTCGGTTTGGTTATACCTCAATTCAAGCGCAAAGGTATTCAGGTAGGCGCTTTGATGAATGGGTTCGCTTTGGGCGCCAAGGGTTTGTTTTAAATTGATCTTGTAATTGTATTTGTAAATGCCGCTGACCCGAAATTGGGTGCTGGGCTGAAAAGCTATGCTGGCTTGAGTTTCATAGGCCCTGATCTGATAATCACGAATTGAAAAAAACTCGGATGCATTGCCCTTTTCACTCACCGTGTTATCGTTAAAAAAAGTCCATGAAGGATGAAAGTTGTATCGCCAGCGCACGAGGTGCGATACCAGGTCTTTAAACTCAAGTCCATTCGTGAGCAATTGTTTGGATTGGTTATTAATGAAGGTATAATCTGCCCCGAACACGGCCGAACTTTGGTTAAAAAACACACTTTGGCGGATGTTGTTGTTGGAAGCAAGGATGGCCGTATCGTTCTCTACAAAAAAAGGATTGATGGCTTTGAGGTCATTCCGGTCTTCAATCTTATTGTCGAGGCGCAGCGTAGTTTGAAAGGCCCAAAGACCCGCAAATTTAGCCATCCGGGTTTTGGCATTCTTTAATAGCACAGCCGGGCGTATGTTGAACGAAACGCTGAACTGGTTTTGCAGCACTTTCACGTATTCATTGGTTGGTGTATAAATGCGAATGTAATTGGCCTGGTCGGCAAACTGCGCGGTTTCAAATTCATTGAGTTCTTTAATGGTGTTGCCGTTGTAATCCCTCCAGGTGTATTGCCCCTGCCCTGGCGGCACTTCAAGGTAATAATACTCGCGTTTGTTTTCTAAACCATAGCCCGTCTCATAAAACACATTGGCCGTGACAAACCCTTTCCAGTAACGGGGATTGTATTCGATGCGGTTAAGCAATGAATTGTCAGGCTTTAAAAAATCACCACGTATGTTTTCGCTCAAACGCAACTCCCGATACGTTATCAGAACGGTGATGGGATTGTTTTTGATGGCGTAGGAAGTGAGTTGCGCACCATAATTGTAAGCGATGGTGCTGTCTTTTAAAATACCATCATAACTGAGTTGATCCCGGCGTTCCTTATAAAACAACTTGTATTTGGTTTTCCCTGAATCGGCATTGCTGATGCTTCCTTCCCAGTCCCAAAAATTATAGGACCTCGGCAATAAACCGGGGGTATTGTTTTGTTTGAACAAATTGTGTTCCAGGTCATCCGCGTATGCCAGCTTTATTTTTCCAAACACTTGAGCCACCTGGGTTTTGTGCCTGTAAAACCCTGTGTTTTGAGCCAGGCTTTGATCTTGCGTACTCAGGTAGGAGCCCTGATACAGTAAACGGGTTTGTTTCAATGTGTATTGAGCCTTCAAACTTTGCCTCAAACCCTCATACAAGCTGCCTTCGTTGAAGTAACCAAATCCATACAGCAACTCGTTGCCTTTTTGATTTTGCAAACCGAGTTCCGCGGAGGCAATGTTCTGGTCTCCGGCTATAGCACCAGTCAGCGGACGGTTCCAATCCCTGTCAAACTCAACCCCACGGAAACGCTCGATTTGTTTAAACTGCTGTTGTATGAACTCGTAATTTACATTGTAGAGCAAATTCACCTGCCCGGCACTGTCATTTTTTAAAACCGACTTATTCTGACTGGAAACTTTTACTCCACCCGCTTCATCATTTCCCTTGTCTTTCTCACTAAACCGGTTGATGTCGTTCTTGGTATAAACGCCTTCCACATTCAACACATTGTTTGCTGTAAAAGAATGGTTCACTCCTGCCGTGAGCATTTGGTTTTGTTTGGGAGTAACCAAAGGCACCACGGGTTCGTAACTTCCTTGCAGTTGCCCGTCGAGAGGGGCCACCCATTGGTACACCCTGCCGTTAGCGCTGTTGCTCGATAAGTTATAGTTCCCTTTGTTTGGACCGAGGTAGCTGAATTTCAACAAATACTTTGCGCTGTCCGGGTTCCGGCTGTAAACGTATACGTCAGTATAGAGAAAGGTCCCAACAATGGTGTCGGTTTGCCGGTATAAAATGTCTGTTGTGTTGTAAGGCACTTCTGTAGCGCCCGAATATACAGCCAGATCAAGAGAGTCGCCGGCATCAATGAGTACGTTTTTTTGGTCTTGACTGAGGTTTTGTTGCAAGGAACGGTTTTTATTGTCCTGTTCGGAGTAGGCATTGAATTGCATTTTTGTTTTTGCACCCTGGATCTCTTCCCCGAAAAAAAACAGGGAGCGCGCGTAATTCCTTTCAGCGTATTGAAACTCCGCCACAATCCGTTTGTCTTTGGTGATGAGTTGCCTTGCGGTAAAGGTCAGCTCCCCGGTGTTGTAATCAATGATGTAATCGTTTTCCTGTCCCCTTTGTAAAAGTTTTCCATCGATGTAAATCTTTTCTGTGCCGCTCAGTACAATAATAAAGGGCTCATTGTCTGCGCCCTTTAAGCGGTAAGGCCCCTGGTTATTTTCTGTGCCAAAAAACACCTGACGCGAAAACTTGCCTTTGGAAACAGCGCCTGCAAAACGGGAGGTAAAGACCAGTGGCTTTTTTGCGGAAGAATCCACATACCGGTTTTCCAAATACGCACCCTGGGCCCGTTTGTAAAAGTTCATGAAATAAGAAGCTTGTGGGCGTGAGAGTTGATAATCGCCTACCACTAGTTTGGTGTTCTGGTTGCTTAATTGTATGAACACCTTATCGAACTCCTGCAACTGGGCTGTTGTGCCATCGGCCTGGAAGGGAATATTATTGTCGGTCGCCGCCATCATGATGTCCACATCCTCACTTAAACGCCCATTCACCTGAAGGTTAAGATTGGAGTTCACCACCATGTCCTGATTGTTACCAAAACTAATGCCCCTGCTGATGTTTCCGTTTTTTGTTAAGCCATCATTTAAAAATAAACTGGAAGTGGCAGTATTGGTGAATTGTATGGTGTATGGATTTTTGCCTCGGGAATAATCGGAATAAAGCGCATTGGGGTCTTTATGATAATAGGTATTCTCCAGATTGTAAGGCAAACGCGTATAACTCACAAACACGCTGTCGGGTTTTTTTCCTTTAAAGATCAGGGCATGTTTTTGGTAATTGATCTCGGGCTGTGAAACTGAACTGTCGGAAGAAAACAATTGAAACTCAACCGTGCCCGGAAAAAGGCTCAGAGAATCAAGTACAAGGGTATCGCTTGGTAAAACGATGGTTTTACTTTGACGGGGTTGAAAAACCTGGGCCTGCCCTTTAGGAACGAAAAACACAAGCAACAGCAGGAAAACACATCCCCTTAAATTCACCATAGATTAACGCATTTAAAGGTAGTAAATTGTACTTATTGCGTTGAATTTACGTGACTTTGAAGGATGCAGAAGGTTTCCGGACGAATCAGGCATTCAGCTCTGAAACCAACAGCCAGGCCATCAATCCGCTTCCGGTTTGAAGTGCGTTTTCATCAATATTAAAGGTAGCGGTGTGAACCCCTGAACTGATGCCTTGGGCTGTATTGGCCGTTCCCAGACGGTAAAAACAACTGGGCACCTCCTGAGAAATAAAGGCAAAATCTTCAGCCGTCATGCGTAAGGGCAATTCTTCCACGCACCCGGGACCCAGAAATTCCTTCGCGGCTAGCACACACGCTTCGGTAAATCCGGGTTCATTCACCAAAAATGGATAGCCCTTTTCAACCCTCAGCTCAGCAGTGCAGCCAAATTCCTTAGCTTTCATGATAAGCAACTCGTTTAATTTTTGATGAAATTCAAGCCTCCAGGTCTCATTCATGGTCCTGAATGTACCCGCCATCTCTACTTTATCCGGTATCACATTGGTTGCTCCCTTCGCCTCCATTTTGCCAAAAGCCACCACCGTTGGCACGTTCTCTCCACCGGTTCCTTTCAGTGAATCTTTTTTCATAAAGGTGTTTTGAATTTCAAGCAAAAGTGCTGAGGCGGCAATAAGTGGGTTGGTGTAGCGCTCCGGCATGGCAGCATGACCACCCTTGCCGTATACTGTAATGTATAACTCATCGGTGCTGGCCATGTACATGCCTTTTCTGAATCCCACTTTGCCGGCCTCCATTTCGGGAAACACATGCAAAGCAATGGCTTTGTCTACTTTGGGATTTTGCAACACACCCTCCTTGATCATGAGAGCTGCTCCACCCGGCAATACTTCTTCCCCAGGCTGAAACATGATCTTTACCGTGCCTTCAAATTCGTTCTTTAGTTCGTTGAGGATAAACGCGGCCCCAAGTGCAATGCTCGAGTGAACATCATGTCCGCAGGCATGCATCACGCCGGGATTTTTTGAACGGTAATCCACCTCATTCTTTTCTTCAATTGGCAGGGCATCCATATCGGCGCGCAGAAGCAGGGTTTTTTTTGAGTGGTTTTTCCCTTCTATCCACGCTATGATCCCGGTTTTTACATGTCCCGTTGTAAACGGGATTCCTGCAATACGCAATTGCTCCTGTATGTAACGCGAAGTGTTTACTTCTTCAAATGACAACTCCGGATGCTGATGAAGGTGCCTTCTGATGCTCACAATCTTTTCAAACTGCGAAGCGCTCAGGGCTTTGATCTTTTTTTGTAGTTCCATCATTTGTTGAGGAACATTTTGATGCCAATGAGGATCATAAATACCCCGAAAATTTGTTTAATCAGTTTTGCATCCACTGAAATGGCGGTCTTACTACCAAAATAACTGCCTATTATAAACGTAATGGCCATGATGGCAGCGTATTTAAAATCCACCTGCCCAGCCTTGTAATAGTTGTAAACACTGAGCACGCCAATGGGCAACAAAAACATAAAAATGGTGGTGCCCTGAGCAGAGATCTGATTCATGTTCAAAACATACACTAAAATCGGAACAATGATCACTCCTCCGCCTATCCCAATCAAGCCGCTAAAAAATCCGGCAACCAAACCTAAAATAAGCAGGATATAAATTGTATTCATATTTTAAAAATCTGTTGTAAGAGAAAATGCGATTACGCGTTTTTGAACAACACCATCATCAATGCCCCATCCAAAATCCAAACGCATAAAATAACCCAGCAAACGCGAACGCACACCAAAACCAATAGCGCCAACAGCCGGACTTTTAGGACTATTTACGGTAACGATAACACCTGTTCCCGTTTCAGGATAGGCGTTGATGTTTTGGGTATTCTCCTCACTCAAAGGATTGCTGCCACTCCAGGCCATACCCAAATCCCCAAAACCAATAATCTGCAGGTTGTTGATCAAATCAGATCGGGCCGAGTTGCTAAGGAAATAACGCACAATGGGAAAGCGCAATTCGGAATTGAATAAAACAAAATTATTACCGTTTCGAATGTTTTGATTGAAGCCCCTCATGTTGGTGGCCAGGGTTTGGAAACCATATTGCTCAGGGTTTACGATGTTTACATTTGAATTGAAACTGGGCCCCCATTGATTGTCCACCCCGCCCATGTAAAACAACAAACGGTCGCTTCCCAATGAATTTCCACCGGCCAAACGGTTGCACCAGGTCAGCTGGCGGTGTATTTTTTTGTAATGCCGTATATCGAATCCAGAGGTGATCAGGTTTCGGGTCCCCTTTTCAATGTAGGCCCAATACTCTGTCCATACTTTAATTCTCCACCCATTATAGATGTTCAACATCACCTTTCTGGTGTCGTCAAAAATGTATTCCAGACGCAGCGCTCCCATGTTTTGATAGCTCGGTTTTTTGCTGAGTGCATTGTCGCTTTCAGACAATGGCATTGCTCTGTCGTTCCTGAAAATAAAAGACACCCGCACTGCTGCTACAGGATTAAAAGGATAACGTACCGCGTACTTGGCAATGTGCGTGTTGATGTTTGAGAGGTAGGTCACTTCATCAGAGGCCACAACCGGTGTTTTTACAAATGTTTGACGATCGAGCACCAACTGGTGATCCATCCTGTTTTTCCGCTGATCAAATACCAGCATGAACTCATTATCAAGATTAAAATTAATGCGGAACGCCCCTGTGATCTTAATATCTTCAAAAAGATCGGTAACGGAAATCTTCGTTATGAAGTTAAATCCGGGGTTTAAATACACCGGTGAACTTCCTCCGGTAAACACCTGATAACTTTGACCCAGAAAGGCATTGTCGAATTGCGTGACGATCTGATCAAGGTAAAAACTGGTGTAATAATTTTTAAACACCGGAAAACGAAAGGCCGGTTTTGGTTTTTTGGCCAAGGAGTCTTTTGCCGCTTTTAGGGCTTGAGGGACCGTTTTTTCGGTATTGTCGCCGTTTAATTTGTAATTGTCAAAGTCAATACCCAGTTCGGGTTTGCCTTGTGACTTTCCTGAAGATGGAGTTTCATGCACCTTGGGTACAAGAAAAACAGAGGGATCGTTTATCCAGGGATTAATGGTATTTCGGTACCAGGTTTTTTCAGGCTCTTTTAAATTCAGAAGGTTCAGTTTTGGTAGCGGGCTCAGCAACAACATGTGATTGTTGTTGGCATAAATGATCTCCGCTACATGGGTCTCATTTAAATTGATGTGTTGGTCGAGAATATTTCGATCGTAGTTGCTTACCGCTTTGGAATTGTAGAAGTACCGGTAGTGTTCAGTTGTATCCACAAAGGAAATGGAGCTGTCGAACTCAGCAAGGTAGCGGTTATGGATCCCATTTTTATCGCTGATAAAGGTGATTTGTTTCTCTCCGTAGGCTTGAGGAAGTGTTTCATTAAAATCGGGTGTTGATGTTACTCTCACCAGCACCTTGCCTTTGAAAGGATAAGTGGCCATAAACAAATCCATGTTTCTGTTCAGGCGAACAAAATAACTGGCATCGTCCCCTGCCTTTAAGGTGTCGTTGATGCGGTTGCTCTCAAATACGATTTGTTTGTTCACTGCAGCAAACACGGGATTGCAATCGTCCCAGATGTCGTTGGTGATCTGCTCTAATCCTCCCGTGTTAACCGTAAACACAAAAATATCGCTCTGGCCTTTGTTTCGCTTTACAGCGCTGAACACAATGCGTTTTCCATCCGGACTGTAAGAAAAACTGTTCACCTTCGAAAATCCCGACAATGGACGTTTGACCACCGTCTTATCTTCAAGATCGATGGTGTGAAGAACGAGTTCATTTTTTTTGGGATACACCATGGCCACCATGTTCCCATTTGGGTGCCAGGCCAAAAGCGGGTAATTGTAGTCGGACACCTGATCCAGTTTGGCCCCTAATTTCAAAATGCGCTTTTTGTTATTGCCTTCCGCATCCTTCAGATAAACCTTTACCTGGTTCAATTCATTGGTAGCATAAATCACTTTACTGGCATCGGCATTTACTCTTAACTGGGAATAATGCAAACTGGGCTTGTACTTTTTTAGAATCGAATTGTTGCGGATGGGAGAACGTCTCAGGGAATCGCGGTACAGGTACAAACGGCGGTTGTAGGAATCGGTAAAATCAAAAATGAGGTTGTATTGGGTCACCCCAAGGGTAGTGATGAATGCATTGTCAGGCGTTCGCTGCAAACGGGTCATGTAAAGTAAATTCGGAACTACGGCCTCACCATAACTGGAAACAATGTAATACCAAAGGGCATGACCGGCCAGGGCCGCTTGTTCGCCAGTGAGTCGGTTAAACCGACTGAAGTTGTCGTTCTTAAACTGGTCGTACAGCATGTTGTCGTGCTGGGTGGTCCAGCCTTCGGACATGAACCTTACCAAACCCTCGGTGTACCAGATGGGCAAATTCAAAAACGTGGAATTGCGAAACATTTCACGGGCGCTTCCTCCATACAAAATTTTATTGATCAGCAGTTCGGCAAACACCGCCCTGATCTGGCGGTCGAGGTCGGCATGGGAGCCATTAAAAAAGATGGATACCTTATCGCCAATGATGCGCGTGACGCCCCCAATGTTATTTTGCTCATCAACAGAGAGACCCAGATTACTTTGCTTAAAATCAACCTGGTTGTTGTACACCAAAACGTTGATCTTTTCATCCATTTGAAAATCCAGACGTTTTTCGAGGGCTTGCAATTGTTTTCCGACGGTAGCGGCTACATAACGACTGATCTCAGCCCCACCCTGGTAATTGTAGACCCTGAAGCGCTCAAAGTCCATATAGGTCCACATAAAATCCTGGTACTGCACGCGGTTTTTCCCAAAATCCATTTGATGACCGTAGTTGAACTGAGCCTTAAAAAGTGCAGGGAGGGAAACAAGCAAATATAGCAGGAGGCGCTTCAAAGTCACGAGGTAATAAGAACCTTAAATTTACAAATTTGTTTCACAAGGCAGGGGCCAAATCACAAAAATTTGACAAGTGGCCCTATTCCTCCAATAACTTGAGGTCACCCACGGCATTTCCGGCTATGCCCTTGATGGAACCGTAGAACTGGGTGGTGTTTAACAGTACTTTTTCGAGCTGTTTTTCCCTTTCTTTCCAAAGTTTTTCCATCTGCAGTTTTTCCCGTCCTATCGTTTCTTTCATGCTTACAAACCCTTCAACAACGGCCTCAATGTGCTGGCGAAATTCATTTCCGGTGAGGTAGTCGTATAACATGTGCATTTTATCTCCTTTGTTCTCCTGGCTCAGCATGGCCTGAGAAATGCGCAAAAGGCTATCCCTTAACAAATGGGCAAGGGCCTTTACCTCATTGAAACGGCAGATCCACACCCCGTCTTTAAACCCAAAACTACTCATGTCTCGGGGCAGGGTTTCACTCACGATGACAGCCAGATCGGCCTGTTGATTCCGCATGTCGGTTTTTAATTTTTCTATCCACTCGTTGGTAAAAGCCTTGGTGCGTTTGCTTTCATAAATGATCTTTCCACACTCTATGGCCTGAGCGTTGATGACAATTTGCATGCAGTCGGCGCCTTTTACCCCTTTCGACACTTCCTCTATCCTATCAAAAGGAAAACTGCCTCTTAACAACTCCTCAAGGGCCAGTTCCTGCACTTCGCCCTGCAATTGCATGCTGCCCTGCTCCATTTTGCGGCGCATGGTTTCGGCCATTTGCACCTGGTCTTCAAGCTTTTTTTCAAGTTCTTTGACCTTTAACTCGAAGCGTTCACCCTCCATCTTCTTCGCTTTTTCTTCTATTTCCTTCTGTCTTTCCAACAGTTGTTTTTCCAACTCCAACTTCAGGCGCTCTTCTCTTTCCTGAATTTCCCTCTGTTTTTTAAGAAACTCCAATTCCTTACCCTCGCTGTCCTTTAATCTTTGTGATTTTTCAACCAGTTCTTTGTTCAGCATTTCAAACCTTTGGTTCATTTCTTCGGCGGCCTTTTTCCTTGCCTCCTCGGTGAGTTGTTCTTTGGCCAAACGCACTTTATCGCTCAAAAGCTTGTCCTGATTTTCTGCCTGAAGTTTTAGCGTTTCGGTTTCTTTGGCCAAACGGGCTTTTTCTGCCTCCAGCGCCTGTTTGTCCTCATTAAATCGTTTCAGGTAACGCGCCTTTATTTCGTTTTCGATTTCAAGGGCGAGTGCGTTGCCTATGGGGAATTCGTGTTTGCAATTCGGACATTTTATTGTTGAATTATTACTCATAAGAAAGCAGGTTTTGTGTAAATTTATGACTTAAAGTGCTTTTATTTGAATACTTTTT
>Ga0154020_10000826_pt1 | contig 38262 bp, 38 predicted proteins | sample Klosneuvirus_201_FD_109709 | JGI IMG/M metagenome (GOLD analysis project Ga0154020, IMG submission 109709) | Active sludge microbial communities from wastewater, Klosterneuburg, Austria - Klosneuvirus_20160825_MG | ecosystem: Engineered > WWTP > Aerobic digester > Activated sludge | place... | reverse complement strand
CTAATGTTATTGCCTGCATTGGGTATAGGAATAATAATTTCGTTGGAGCATGCAAAAGCAATGAATAAGTATGTTGAAAGAATTATTTTAGTTTTCATGAAAATGCTATTTTAAGTTGAATCGTGTACCTACATGAAGTGCTTTATGGGGTAGTACGGGCACCCCATTAAAACCAAAGGGGGTTTCGCCAAATATTTCATAGCGACTAAACACCGAGACTTCATTAAATTGATACCCTGCGCCTAAACCGAGGGTGGGCATAATCCGCCCAAATGTGCTACCGATTTGTTCGTAGTCGTTGCCTTTTAATTCATAACGCGGCAATGCAGAATCAATCAACAGATATCCAACGCCTACAGTGGCATCTACAAAGGTTTTGTTAAAGAACTTTCTGTAGCCAAACTCGGAACTTAAGTATAAGCCGTTTTGAAAATTTTTGTGATAGTAATAACCCAGATTAATGGCTTGTATTAGTTGCCGATTCTCATTTTTGGAATAGTATATTTCCGTGCCCAAACGAATGCCCAGATTTGGATTTTTAAAAATATTGTGAAAGTTGGGGAGACTTACTGATTCGGAAAAGAGAGTAATGGTAAGAGGAAAGTTTCCATTTTTTGATGCTGGGTCCTGAGCAAACGTAAGCGTACTTGCCAACAATAAGGTGATTAGCGATAGACTTTTCATATATTTTTGATTCAACTCATTGAACGGCTACCTAGTGAGAAGGATAGGTATGAATCGGCTGAAAAGCCATTAGAAACTAGTAAGGGTAACGTTTCAGGCACTGAAGGAGCCGATGACCCGGCTGAGAGATTCATTTCAGTTAAGGAAAATTTTGGCTGCCTATAAAATCAAACCAAATGCTAGCCCGATAAGAATGATCGCCCAGGCTGGAATTTTTGTAAAGGCTGTTAAGGCAAATGCAGCAATGGTGAAAAGAGCATTCAATACAACAATCTTGACAGGCTGATTAATAACCAATGGTTGAAAGAGTAAAATAGCCGCTGCAGCAACAAGACCCGCATTGGCTGCATTGATGCCCTCCAACGAAGCCCGTATGGGTCTGAATTTCTTTAAACTATCCCAGATGCGGATCATAAAAAAAATCAAAAACGTACCCGGTAAAAATATACCGGCAGCCGACATAATGGCTCCTATAATTTCTCCCGGTACCCCATAATCGCGCATGGCAAGTGCACCAATGTACGAGCTAAATGAAAACACGGGGCCTGGCAGCCCTTGCACAAAGGCATAGCCTGACAGAAACTCTTCGGAAGTGAGATATTTTTTTGGGGCATACTGCACAAACTCAGTGTACAACATGGGGGTTAATACCTGGCCCCCGCCAAAAATCAAACTTCCATTTCGATAGAAATTTTCAAAAAGACGAACAGGCAAAGTAAGTTCCGGAATACCTTTGGTCGCCCAACCCAATAAAGCGGCAAAAATCAAAACGCCACCCCATAGAAAAAAATTAGACCAGGCCACATCAAACTTCTTTCTCTCTTCGCGTGGATGGGCCTTATAGTTAAGAGCGGTAACCAAGCCGGACACGAGTAAAATCAGTGGAAAAACAATAGGTGATTTAATAAAGTAAGTCGCAAGCCCCGCTAAAATCATCAAAGCAAAAGCTCGCTTGGTAGTAACTGTTTTTATAATAATGGAGTAAGCGGCATAGGCAACAAACCCAACCGCCATAGGTTGAATGAAGCGGGTGAACGCCATTGAAATATTTTTGGTTTCAAAACTTGCTATTAGAATACCTGCGGTAGTCATGATGGCAACTGAGGGGAGTAGCCAGATCAATAGCGTGAGATAGGCAAGTGATGGGCCTCCCAGGCGATAGCCTACAGCAGATAATGTTTGTGTTGACGTAGGGCCCGGCACTACCTGGCACAATGCGTTTAGTTCTATTAGCTCGCTGTCAGAAAGATAATTTCTCTTTTTGACTAATACAGTAAGGAAATTGGCAAAGTGTGCCTGCGGTCCCCCAAAACAAGTAACCGATAGCTGGAATATATCCTTGAGAAAAATGATATAGCGTGTTCGCTGTACCAATAGTTTGTGTTTATTTTTTTAACCTATTTCAAGTAATTGCTGATTAAGAAACTCACCTGTGGTTATGTCTCCCCGTAATTTAGTGTGTTTTGTCACGAAGCCAATATTACTACACACTTCACCCAATAGTTTTACAAAATCTGATTTTCCATTTGAGTTGCTGGTGGAGTTCCTAAGATCCAGAGAAGGAATTGTATCATAGAGTGTCTCCGCCATTGTAGGATTAATTAGTGCGTTACTGCAAGCTAATTATTTTTAGGTAATTTAACTCCTTGCATGTAAGTATGTCCTGATTTTAGGAGATATAGCAAAGTCAGTGATTCGGTTTTAAATTTTCGCGCTGAAAAATCCTTAAGGTATCGCCTTGGATTGCTTCTTCACTCACGGAGTAACCTTGAAAAGAAGGTGCTGTAATACCTGTATGAAAGGATCGGCTTGATGAAAAGACTCGGGCTTCATCCCATAGGCCCGCATTTATAAATAATGATAAGGTCATGCTTCCGCCTTCAATCATAACCGATTGAATTTTTTCTTTTGCCAGGTGGGATACCAAAGAGGGTATGAAATCCTGCTCTTCAAGTCGGATAAGGGAAAGATTAGGGTGCTCTTCGTGCTTCAATAGATTATAACAGATCGTTCTTACCGATTGATCAAAAATGTTCAACGTGTCAGGCAATCTTAAAAATCGATCAATGACTACTCTAACCGGATCGCGACCACTCCAATCGCGAACCGTAAGTTTTGGATTATCATGTGTTGCTGTATTGGTTCCTATTAGGATAGCATCTTCTTCGCTACGCCACTTATGTACCAATTGCCTCGAAAATTCATTGCTAATCCACTTCGATTCGTAGTTGCTACGCGCAATAAATTCATCGGCTGTTTGCGCCCATTTTAAAATGATGTACGGTCGATGTTGTTCCTGAAAAGTGAAGAACCGTTTGTTAAGCACCAGGCCTTCCGATTCTAAAATTCCGGTAATAACTTCAATGCCGGCTTCGCGTAACTTCTTAACTCCGTTACCACTTACCAGTGGGTTGGTATCCAGATTAGCGATTACCACCTTCTTAATTCCATGGGTAATCAATTGATCGGCACAAGGTAGCGTTTTTCCTGTATGCGAACAGGGTTCGAGGTTCACATAAACAGTACTTCCTGCCAACAGGCCTTTGTTCTTCACATGGGCTATTGCATTAATTTCGGCATGAGCCTGCCCATAGGTTTGATGCCAACCTTCTCCCAGCACAATTCCATCCTTAACGATAACACACCCCACTCTGGGGTTCGGACTGACTGAACCTATGCCCAGTCGGGCAAGATCAAAAGTACGAGTGATCAGGAGTTCTTCGGGTGTCATGGCTTATCGCTACCTTGCAAAGATCAATTTCGTGATGACCAATTCCAAAGAACTTTTTAATGAACTGGTGGGGCGGATAACGCTTGATGAGGAGAAAGCTGAAATTCAAAGTATTATTTATTTATTACTGGAAAATAAGTTTGGACTTACCAGGACCGAGATTTTATTTGACAAACTAATTCATAATGCTGATCAGTCTGCGTTGAACTTGTGTATTGAACGCATTAATAATCATGAACCCATTCAATATATTTTAGGAGAAGCGTTTTTTTATGGACGACTTTTTAAAGTAAATCCAGCTGTTTTAATTCCGCGGCCGGAGACCGAGTTATTGATTCATGAGATAAAGAATATAAGAACTGGAAAAATTGACCCGATTCGGATCCTTGATATCGGAACGGGCAGTGGTTGTATTGCTATTTCACTAGCCTTGGAAATTAAGAACGCCACGATAACCGCTACTGATGTAAGTTCGACTGCATTAGAATACGCCAAAGAAAATGCACGGCTACTTAAGTCACCTGTTCGTTTTATTGAACACGATATCTTAAAAGAGGAATTAACCGAATCTTTTGATTTGATTGTTAGCAATCCACCGTACATTTCTTTTGAGGAGAAAAACTCGATGAAGCCAAACGTGTTAAAGTTTGAGCCCCATGTAGCCTTGTTTGCGTCCGAAGCTGACCCGTTACTATTTTATAAAAAGATAATTGAGAAAAGCAAAAAATCACTTTCAATCCATGGTTCGCTTTGGTTTGAGATCAATGAACATTTTGGAAAAGAGGTGATGGGTTTATTGAAAGCTCACGGCTTTGTTGATATTCAAATTATTAAAGATTTTGATGGAAAGGAAAGAATGGTGACTGGCCACAAGAAGAACTAAACCATTAAGGTAGTTAAGATATTAAGGGCTTTAATATTCAATAAAATCTTTGTGCCCCTTTGTGAGATTTCTCTGTGTGCTCTGTGGTTAAAACTCAACTCAACGCCTCTCCCAACCAAAAACCTCGATCCTGAGTAATCGAAAAGATTCCATCTTCTTCCACCTCAATAATCCTGCCTTCAGGATAAAGATGAAGTATGGTATTGGCAGCCACCCATTTTTCAAACTTGCCTGACTTTATCCAACTCCAGCGCTTACCTTCAACAAAAGCTTCGATGTCTACCTGAGAATACAATTCTAATTTACTCAGTTGATCTTTAGTCTGCAGTAAACAATTTATTGCTTTAGCCTGGGTATTCAATAAAAAACTGAAACCCGTTTCTAATGATTCTTCCCCTGAATCAAGAGGAATAATCTTTATAGGGAATTGATAAGCAAGTTTCAGTTCCCAATCATTTGCCCTGGATGCTGGTGCAATCAACACATCCACTTTTATTCCCCAACTCAAAACCGTTTCAATTTCAGTCTCAACCACAACAAGGGTAGGCATCCACTCTAATAGCTCCTGAACTTTTTCATATGAAATGGCGTGTGCATTTGCAATGAGCAGTGCCGGCTCCTGATTTTCGCGAACGATGTGATGACTGGACACTACGATTCAAAAAAACAAACGGAACCGCCCACCCAGGTCTTATCTTTATTGAATTTAACACCGATCATCTCACCACGACTTAAGCGGGCCAAATTCGTAATTAGTTGTGGTCGAGCTTCATGATCATCCCACAAAAACAATAGTCGGATTTCTGTTTTAACGAGACCATCGGGTGCCTGCACGATCGGTTGATAGTGAACTTTGCGTTGAAGTAAAAAGTTTTTGCGTTCGCTTAAAGGAATGTCTAAGATGTCTTTCTCAGTTACATTAAAAATAACCCCACTTCCTGAAAAGGAAAAAAGGGGCTTAAGTACATATTGATCTAAATCCTTAGGTAAAGAAGAATATTCATTCAGAAATTTACACGCAGGCACCGCACTACTATTTAAAAAGGGCATGGTGTATTTACTGATATAAAAAAACCAATTTGGATGGCCAGCCCATTCCACATCAATATCCTCCGTTAAATGAAAATCAGTTTTTAGATCCTTCTTACCGAGCAACTCATCAAAGATTACCCGATTGTAGATTCGATGAATGGGGGTTTCTACGCCTTTAAGATTATAATACAACTTTTTGTTTCGAATAATAACATCACCAATATGAACAGGCTCAATGCCTAAATGCTGCTTCGTAACTAAAAAATCAATAGTGGTGTTTTGCTTCATTGGATCAATCTCCAGAAGAATGACGTTTGCGGGGTCATAATCTTTTACAATCGCTTTTCGCAACTTTGTCCAATAGGCCTCAGAGGATAAACCAAAATGAAATTCTAAATTTTCAGGTATCTTATAATGTTGTCTGAATTTATTTCCTAAAAAATCCTGATATCCAAACAGGGAAGGGAAGCCTTGCATCTCAATTAACCGTGGAACTATTTCACCCTGCTCGCTGCACACCGCGAAATCAAGCGCCAGAAACATAGTGTGCACATCTTCGTTGGGCACATTCAATCCTGCTGGAAGTGCGCCTTTCATCTTTTGTTTAAAATCGGGCAATGCAATAAAATCAATGATCTCATCGGCTGCCTTCAAAAGTTTCGATTTAAATTCTTTCCCTACAAACACAGGACTCTCGGCCACACGAAAGGTGATCTTATAATTGAATTCCCGATCCAGATCAGTTAAAAACTCCGAATATTTTTTTTCTGAGAACTGCTGATTAAATTTTTTACGGACTGACTCGATCATAAGGATACTGAACTTAACCGATGTTGTAACCCGATCATGAGAAATCGTGGAATTATAGTTGAGTACGTGAGCATTATTTTATCTGGGTCATTCAAACTATCCAGCATGCTCCAATACTTTTTTTCACCGTAGCGTTCAATCACAAAATTCTTTTTGTCCTCACGCAACAGATACATGCGCATACCTACCGCATCCGCTTCTGGATGAAACTGAGTGCCCACAATGGCTTCATCAAACCGGATGGCCATAACCGCTCGCTCTAAATCAACATGGGGTCGGTATTTTTCTATACAAAGAATGGCCGCTCCGTCATCACTTAATTTTTTTTCATTGGGTTGAATGATCTGGTAGTCTCTCGAGTCAACTGCCCACAGAGGATCATCCAAGGAACGAAAAAGCGGATCGTGATGTCCTTCAAAAGTTTTATGAACGGGCATCACACCAAAGGAGGTTGACTTTCGTTTTGATACTTCCCCATAACCGTATTGCCTACAGTAAAGTTGAAAACTATGACAGATCAACAGGACATGTTTTTTATTTTCGGGATACTTTTGATTATGCGAGCGAATCGAATCCATCAAGTTGAAGAAGTTTTGCTCCCACTCCGTTCCAATACTTTCCATCGGATTACCCGGTCCACCAGAGGAAATATAAATATCATAGGTTAGGTCAGGGATCTCGTTTTTCAATCGAACATCAAATATCTGGTATCTTACTGCCAAATGAAATTCTGCCCCAAACTCTTCAATCAGCTGTTTGATTCCCCGCATCCCCTCGTTGGCAACACCTTCGTAAAGATCGAGGATGGCAATGTTTATTTGATTTCCTTCCGACACGTTGTAATGCTATAATCCAAAAATAGTTTCATCGGTAATATAATCTACCACCTTTTCAAGGCTTCCGGTTTCATTGAATACTGCCAGCTGGCGATCGGCTCCTGTACCTTTCTCTAAGATGACGCGAATATAATTGATCGCATCCCGGCTACCAAGATCATCCACCACATCATCCACAAAGTCAAGTAATTCAAGGATTAATACACGCGTATCCACTTCTATTTGTTTGCCAAAATCAATCATTCGGCCATCCAGACCGTAACGTGATGCCCGCCACTTATTTTCATTAATTAATGCCCGGGTGTACAAAATAAAACTCATGTTTTGTAAACGAAGTTTATAGAGTTTCACGACCAATGCCTGAAACACGGCTGTAATAGCAATGGTTTCTTCTACCCGCATGGGTACATCACAAATTCTAAATTCAATTGTATCAAAGAATGGATGCACGCGAACATCCCACCAAATCTTTTTTGCATTATCAATACAATTCGTTTTGATCAGCAGATTGACATAGTTCTTAAAGTCATCCCAGTTTTCAAATCGATCGGGAATGCCCGTGCGCGGAAATTTATCAAACACTTTGGTTCGAAACGATTTGAACCCGGTATTGCGACCTTCCCAAAAAGGGGAGTTACATGAAAGCGCATAGATGTGAGGCAAGAAATACCGAACCGTATTGTGAATATGGATAGCCATATTCTTATCCTTAATCCCCACATGTACATGAAGTCCAAAAATCAGATTAGACCGGGCGGCCTCTTGCATCTCCTGAACAATTTCATCGTAGCGAGGATTGGGCGTAATTAATTGCTTACTCCAATGAGAGAAAGGATGCGTACCTGCTGCACCAATTTTAAGGCCTAAGGTTCCGGCTATTTCAGACACGATTTTGCGCAGATCTCTGATCTCCTGATAGGCTTGCGTTACGTCTGCACAAATACCTGTGCCCACCTCCACCACGGCCTGGTGCATTTCCGCCTTTACACTGTCATTAATTACGTGTGATGCCAGCTCCACAATCTTCTGATCATGTGAAGCCAATTCGCGCGTATGCGGATCAATCACCATGTACTCTTCTTCAACTCCCAACGTAAACTTTTCCATAAGCATGGCTTCGGTTAGCGATATTACTTCTTAGCGGATTTAGTTTTGATTTCCTTTTTCGGTGTTGCCTTCTCTGGTTTAGCTTTCACTTCGGGATTTTCAAAAGCCATCACCGATTTAGTAACATACGTTCCCCAGGTAAGATTATCTACACCCGGCTTTTGAGATTGCGCTCGCGCTACAGCCATCTTAGAAGCATGTTCAACTACCCAATCAAAATTTTCCTGACCTACAGAAGTTACTTCGGCATCGGGGGCGGGATTGCAAAAATCAATCGCATACGGAACCCCATCCCGCACGGCCATCTCCACCGTATTGAAATCATAACCCAAAGCATTACAAAGATCTAACACATAATCGTGAACCTTCTTTAGGAGTTTTTCAGAAGCCGGGCCATTGTTGCTTTGGTAGCGCAGATGGTGGGGGTTGCGAGGCTCGTATTGCATAATGCGAACGTACTTCCTTCCTAAGCAATAGCAACGAAAATAATCTTCAAAGATAATTTCCTCCTGAAGCATCATAACCAGTTGGTTGGTTTCGCTATAGGCTTTAAAAAAATCATCTTGATTATTGAGTTTATAAACACTCTTCCAGCCACCCCCGGCATGCGGTTTCATATAGGCTGGCCATCCAATGTGATTGAAAATCTTTTCCCAGCTTAATGGAAATTTCAAATTACTAAAGGAACTCTCTCCGGTATCCGTAGGACGTTCGTGCGAGGGGAGAAGTACTGTTTTAGGAACCGGCACTCCTAGTTTAACTGCCAAGGCATTATTAAAGAATTTTTCATCAGCACTCCACCAAAACGGGTTGTTAATTACCGCTGTACCCGAGATTGCAGCATTTTTTAAATAAGCCCGGTAGAAAGGAACATCTTGCGAAATGCGATCGATAATAACAGCATAGTCGGTAGGCTCTGCTTGTGATACCATATCGATAAGCACATGTTCTGCTTTTATATCTTTTAATCCCATCTTATTAATTCTTTCAACAAAGGCATCCGGGAAAGAACGTTCCATGCCGTGCAGTACTCCTATCTTTTTCATATCACGTAAGTTTAGTTTTTATTCTTAATACTAATAATAACATCCTGAAATCGGGATGACTCTGTCAAATTTGGACTGTGTGCTGATTGAGTAAACCAATATAGTTTTTTTTCCTGGCAAACAACCTGCTGATAATAAGAATCTGCCAATTTAAAATAGGTTTGGTAATCATTACTGCCAATGAGGAAATAAACAGGGCAATTAAGTTCAGGAGCAAATTCAAAAAAATTGGTTTGAGAGGCCTCGTTGAAAAGCGATAACCAGGTAGCCGACCATTGCTCTACTTTTTCCCAGGTAGGTGTTGTGGAATTCATCAATTTACTTAACCATTTTCTGTGATAGTACAATTGTCTGGCATTCTTAAAAGGTATTTCTACCTGACCCAGTTCTGCCAACGCATTACTATTATTTTCGTTTTTTGCTTTGTCCAACATTACTTTTAATGAAAGTCGTTCACTTTCTAACTGATTTATCATGGGGCTAATGGCAAAATATCCCTTCAATAATTCGGGTCTTGCAACAGCTACCCGCAAGCCAAGATACCCACCCCACGAATGGCCAGCCACGTAAATTTTTCCTTGCGAAAACCGATTGGTCAGAAATTGAACTACTTCGATAGCATCACTAATAAAAAGCGAAACGGTTAGTGCCTGAGGCGACTTGTTAAGCTCTTTTGTTTTACCGCTCTCGCGTTGATCCCAGAGGACAACAATAAAATTCTTTTGTAACTCTTTTGTAAACCGATCCGCATAGCTCATCACAGAGTTGCCCGGGCCACCATGTAAAAAAAGCAGTACGGGTGCCTGATCATCGGCTCCCTGATATTTTATCCATTGTTTGATTCCTCCAATTTCAATGGCCTCACTGCCTCGAATCTCTCTGGCGGAGAGATCCTGTAAAGAGAAAATAAGAAGTAATAGCAAAGAGGGAACAAGCCTCATTTAATCAACGATAAATAGTGAGGAAACATTTCGCGCCAGGCAGGCCAATCGTGATCGGCATTGTGTCGTACGTCCAGCCAATAGTTCATTCCTTTATTCTGTAATATGTTTGCCATTTTTACATTGGCATCCCAGCACATATCGTTGGTGCCGGTACCCAGCACTACATACATGTCGGCATAGTAGGGGTTATTCGCACTGGGCATAAAATCGGACGGATTATTAAAATAAACATTGTCATCATAATACCCATCCATCTGATCTTTGATGTCGAAGGCTGCACCCATGTTAAAAATATATTTTACCACTTCGGGATGTTTGAAGCCAAAGTTAGTGGCATGATAGCCGCCAAAACTGCAACCGGCTGTAGCCACGCGACCTACACCGGTTTCGCGTTGAGCTAACGGAACTAACTCCTCAAGAATCATGGCATCGTACCACATGTGATTGCGAACCCGATCGGCTGGATGAATACTTTTATTATACCAACTGGCTTCATCAATTCCATCGGGGCAATAAATTTTTATAAGCCCCTCATCCAAAAACCACGATACGCTATCAATTAACTTGAAATCTTTGTTCTCGTTAAAATGACCCATCGAAGTTGGAAAAAGAATTACCGGATAGCCGCGGGTGCCAAAAGATAAGACTTCAATATCCCGACTTAATCGTGGTGAATACCATTTGTGATAATGTTCGTAAGGCATACAGTTTCTAATTAAACTTCTATTTTTACAGTCGAATTTGCCATCAAAGTCGCAAATGCCTTTTAAAATAACTATCTAAATTAACTATTTGTCGACCCTTGTCTTCTACACATCATTATCACCTCGAAAAACTTACTGATATACATTCCAAATTACTTGAGCGGGATACGGTTGTGGACATTTTTTTGCCCTTTCAGTATAAAAAATCAGAAAAGACTTACCCGTTGCTATTGCTTAACGATGGGCAAGACAGTGAGGCCATCGGTTTACAGACCACGCTGGAAAAGCTAACCCATAGTAAAGAAATTGAAGATGTAATTGTAGTAGCGGTACATGCCGGAGACCGGATGCAGGAATATGGTGTGGCTAAAAAGCCCGACTTTAAGAAACGAGGTGCACGCGCTAAAAACTATAGTCGGTTTATCATGACCGAATTGATTCCGTACCTCGAATATCAATACTCTATAACTAAAGACCCCAATCAAAGAGCCATTGCGGGCTTCTCGCTGGGCGGACTTTCGGCTTTTGATATCGCCTGGCATCATGCCGATTATTTCGGGAAGGTAGGCGCCTTTAGTGGATCATTTTGGTGGCGCAAACGTGACGCGAAAAGTAGATTCTACTCAGAAAATTATGATCGGATCATGCATCAACAAGTTCGGAGAGGAAGATTTAAACCGGGGCTTAAATTCTGGTTTCAGGCCGGCCTGAAAGACGAGCACTGCGACCGCAACAAGAATGGGGTTATCGATTCGATTGATGATATTCTGGATTTAATTGTAGAGCTTACTAAAAAAGGCTATCGTCCTTTTCAGGATATACAGTACCTCGAATTAAAAGACGGAGAACATAATTTAAAGACCTGGGGCGAGGCTATGCCCACTTTTTTGAAATGGGCTTTTGGGAAAAATTAAGTTTTATCAATTTCTAAGTTCAAGTAATAAGTACAACACAATTATTAATAGAGAATCTGTGGCTAAAATTATGACTGATACAATCATCTTCGACTTAGGTGCCGTACTCATTGATTGGAACCCTCGCCACCTATACCGCAAAATATTTAACACCGAACAAGAGATAACCTGGTTCCTTGAAAACATCTGCACGCACGAGTGGAATGAAAAACAAGATGCCGGACGTCCCTTTGAGGAAGCTACCGATGAACTGCTTGAAAAATTTCCAGAGCATGAAGCCGCTATTCGCGCGTGGTACGATCGCTGGCAGGAAACCATCAGCGGCCCCATTCATGACACGGTAGCTATTTTAAAACAAATAAAAGAACAAGATCAGCATCGTTTATATGCGCTCACCAATTGGTCAGCCCAAACATTTCCATGGGCGTTAGATAACTTTGAATTTCTTCATTGGTTTGAAGGCATTGTTGTTTCAGGTCACGAAAAAACCCGCAAGCCTTTTCCGGAGTTCTATCAAATACTTTTTGATCGCTATAAGATAAATCCAAAGAATGCCTTGTTCATTGACGATAGTCTAAGAAATATCGAAGGGGCGCAGGCCGTTGGATTACCTGGCATTCATTTTAAATCGCCTGAACAATTAAAAAGTGATTTAAGAAAGCTTAACGTTTTGCCGTAGCAATCAATTGCTACTTTTTGAAAGCAAGCAAACACGACTCTATAATATCACAACATTCATGGATCTGCTCTTCTGTAATCACCAAAGGTGGTGCCAGTCGAATAATGTTTCCGTGCGTAGGTTTAGCGAGCAACCCCTTCTCTGCAAATTTTAAACAAAGATTCCAGGCCGTTTCACTTTCCGGTGAATCATTAATTAGAATGGCGTTGAGTAAACCTTTTCCTCGCACCAGCGTAATGATGTCCGATTTCTTTTTGATCGCATTCATTCTTTCGCGAAAAATTACACCTAATCGTTCGGCATTGGCGGCAAGCTTTTCGTCTTTAACAACCTCTAACGCGGCTACCACCACAGCAGCGGCCAAAGGGTTGCCCCCAAAGGTAGAGCCATGCTCGCCTGGCTTTAACAATAACATGATTTTATCATCGGCCAGCACGAGAGATATTGGCAGTACACCACCTGAGAGGGCTTTCCCTAAAATCAATAAATCGGGCCGAACTCCTTCATGATCGGAAGCTAACATTTTGCCTGTTCGTGCAATTCCGGTTTGAATTTCGTCCATCATCAACAGCACATTATGCTTTTTACATAAGTCTGCCGCTGATTTTAAATAACCTTCTTTCGGAACATAAACTCCAGCCTCGCCCTGGATAGGCTCAATCCACAAGCCACATACATTCGGATTACTTAATGCTTGTTGCAAGGCGGAAACATCATCATAGGCAACTATTTGAAACCCTGGCATAAATGGTCCAAAATTATTCCGTGCCTGTGGATCCGTTGAAGCGGAGATTATGGTTGTGGTGCGCCCATGAAAATTCTTTTTCACGGCAACAATGATTGCTTCGTTATCCGGAATCCCCTTTTTTAAATACCCCCACTTTCGTGCAAGTTTAATCGCGCTTTCATTGGCTTCGGCTCCACTATTCATAAACAGTGCCTTATCATAACCAAAGGTTTCGCAAACGTATTTTTCGGCAGCACCTAGTTTATCATTGTAAAAGGCGCGTGACGTTAGTGTTAATTCTTTTGCCTGATCAATCAATGCATTAATAATGCGCGGATGTCCGTGTCCTTGATTAACGGCACTATAGGCTGATAGGAAATCATAATAACGCTTCCCCTCTACATCCCACAAAAAAACGCCTTCGCCTTTGTTTAAAACAACGGGTAGCGGATGATAATTGTGTGCCCCGTACTTATTTTCTAGTTCTATCGCCTCTTGGCTGGATGAAATTGTTGCTTCCATAATATTGAAATTCAGTGTATTTCAAAGTTAATCAATTGGCGACAAAGTGCCTAAAACTACTGCTTGTGACCGAGGCGAAATGAATTAACTTTGCTGAGTTAAAATTGTATTTGCGGGGCATGGAATTCTCACTCGATTCAATTAAAAGATTATTTGAAAACCTAAAGACAATCGGGTTTCTGGGGCGAATCTTTCAATGGGGATCGGTTAAGTCGCAACTCATTGAAGCCAATGGCGAACTGCAGCGAATTATTTCAATAAGTCAAACCTTAAAAGCAGAGAACGGTAAGTTGGAGAACTCGCTATCGCTCGAAAAGTCAAATTCAAAGAATTTTCAGGACACGGCTAACCGGCTGAGTACTGAGCTGGAAGTGCTGAAGAACACCTTAGCCAATCAAACGGAGCGGATTGAATCTTTACAAAAAGAAACGGCTTCGTTGCTTGAAAGAAATACACAGTTTTTAAAGCGCGGAACAGAGTTGTCGGCCGATCTTGTTGGGACGCGCCAAAAGATTGAAATTCTTGAAAAGGAGGTACGGGAGATCAAAGAGGAAAACGCACGGTTGAAAAAAGATGATGAGTTTCGAAAGCAAGAACATTCTAACGCAGTGTCATCGCTGAAACAAATTCAGGAAAAAATACAAAAAGACCGTGAGGATGAAATCACGAGAAGAAATCTTTTAGAGATTGAGCGGATAAAAAATCTTAAAGAGACTTGGGTAAACCATGAGGATAAAGTTAGAAATAGAATTCGGACTATTTGCAATAAAACCGGTGTAGAATATGTAGACAAAGTTCCCTTTAAAGGGAAACCCGATAACACGCTGCGAATTAATGACGAGTACATCATCTTTGATGCGAAGAGTCCGGCCAATGACGACTTGTCGAATTTCCCTAATTATGTAAAAGCGCAAGCCGAAAGTGCCATCAAGTATGTGAAGGAAGAAGACGTACGGAGAGAAGTTTTCCTTGTTGTGCCTACCAACACCTTGGAACATCTGGAGATTTTTGAATATCGATTGAGCGATTATACGGTGTTTGTTGTTTCACTGGATTCTTTAGAGCCTATCATTCTCACGCTTAAGCGGATTGAAGACTATGAATTTGCTGAGCAACTGAGCCCCGAAGAAAGAGAAAACATTTGTCGGGTGATTGGAAAGTTTGTTCACCTCTCAAAGCGAAGAATTCAGATTGATGGTTTTTTCGCAAAGCAATTTTTTGAATTGGTCTATCGCAGTGAAGCAGATCTTTCAAAAGAGATTCTGGAAAAAGTAGCTGAGTTTGAAAAGTCGGAGAAATTAAACCCGCCTCAGGAAAAAAGAGCTCGTCAAATCAGCACGAAGGAATTGGAGCAAGATGCCGAAAAGATTCAAAGTGAAGCCAGCCAAAAAGGCATTTCCGTTCAAGATAGCTTACTCATAAAGGAAATAAATAAATTACCCCTCTATTCGGATATTGAGTCGGATAAAAATCAAAGAGATCTATTTAACTAATTAAAAAACACATGAAACCGGTATTCTATTTTGCTCTGGGTCTGTTAATTTTTTCTTCCTGTGCTTCTACTAAATCTATATCGAAGGCTCCATCGCCCACAGGCTTATGGGACTACTCCATCACCGGAACCCCGGAAGGTGATTTTAATGGAGTGATGACTATCAGTGAAGTGGATAAAACGCATGTGGCTAAGGTTGCTTTAAATGGTGGAGAGTTAAACATCGAAAAATTTGTCTACAACAAGGAAACGAAAAAAATGTCGGGTGAATTTGATTATCAGGGAACACCCGTTTATTTTGATGCCGTATTGATTCAAGACGATATTGATGGTGGCATAGCGGCCGGAGGAATGACTTTTCCCTTTAAAGCCACACGCAAGAAATAATTTCTTACCATGAAGCTTACGGCAGATAACAAACTAAAAAAACTAATTGTTGTTGGTGATCGCGTATTGATTCGTCCAGCTAAAGAATCTGAAAAAACGGATAGTGGGTTGTACCTGCCACCAGGAGTCCAAGAAAAAGAAAAAATTCAAAAAGGATTTGTGATCAAAGTAGGGCCAGGCTATCCGTTGCCCATGCCAGCCGATGAAGACGATCTTTGGAAAGGGAAAGAGGATCAAATAAAATATTTACCTCTGCAAGCGCAGGAAGGTGATCTGGCTATCTTTCTTCAGCGGGGCGCCATTGAAGTAATGTATGAGGGCCAAAAACTTTTTATTGTACCACAGGCTTCTATTTTGATGTTGGAGCGTGAAGAGGATTTGTAATGGCGGGCCTTTCCTTTGATGTATTGCGAGTTGGAAAAAAGTATCGCTTGATAAATCATGGTGACAAATATGAATTTGAAATCGAACGAATATTAGTCAATGGCGATTTTAAAGTAAAGGACCTGCATACGCTGGAGCGCTACCTGCTCAAGGATACCATAAAATTCGGCAGAGGAAAAGATTTCGAAATCAGAGAGTTGTAATTACTTCAACTTTCCTTTATAGGTTTTTTTAAACAACTCAAAACGCGGAATGGAAACGCCACGCACATAACTTTGATTGGGGTTATGCGCTATAAAATCCTGGTGATATCCTTCTGCCCGATAAAACTCCGTTAGTTTTTTAATTTCAGAAACAATCGGGGTTTTATAAAGTCCCGATTTTTCAAAACTCTCTAACGACTTCTCAGCGATCGCTTTCTCTTCAGCCGTCAGATAAAATAAAATCGAACGGTAGGAAGACCCATGATCGGGACCTTGGCTATTCTTGGTGGTTGGATCGTGTGAGGTGAAAAATACTTTCGTCAGCTCTTCGTAGCTAACCACTTTCGGATTGTAGTATACCAACACAGTTTCGGCATGACCGGTCGTTTCGGTATTTACGATTTCATACGTTGGATTTTTGGTTGTGCCGCCTGCATAACCCGAAATAGCCGAATCAACACCAACTACGGCTTCAAAAATATGTTCGGAACACCAGAAACAGCCTTCGGCAAATGCAGCTATTGCCTTACCTGCGGGCGGTTTTAGTGGAATCAAACTAACATCCGAATCACTCGCTTTTGACTCACTCCCTCTCTTCTGGCCCTCGCAGGCGACTAATACAAAGAGTAATAGGGCCATAGTAAAAAATGCATTTGCTTTCATATCATTAAAATTACAATTTTAACGTAGCGAACCCACGAAAGGATGCCCACGTTTTCATTTATAGTCTTTCTGGTCGCTTAAATGACAGGATTGGGTCAATCAATAGTATCAATTTTTTTACGAACTTAGTAGACTAATTAGTAACGCCATTATGAAAAATCAAGTTGACGCAAGTCCATTAAAGAATCTGGATGAATGGGAAGAGGATTTATTGAGGAGATATCCCGATCCTGAAAAAATTACAACATCAAAAACTACCGAAGAATATAGAAATTATGATAATCCGGAACGAGATACGGTGCGCGAATTCTATCGCCTGAACCACACCTATCAGACTTTTGATTTCGTTAAAAAGAAGCGTGATGAATTTCTTGCATTCAATAAAAAGGAAATGCCCATCTGGGAGGCTTTTAATTTTTTGAATCAGCTGGTTGATGATTCAGATCCGGATACAGATCTTGATCAATGGCAACATTTACTTCAAACCTCTGAAGCTATTCGCAGAGACGGACATCCCGATTGGATGGTGCTGGTTGGTCTGGTACATGACATGGGTAAAGTGCTTTGTTTATTTGATGAGCCGCAGTGGGCTGTGGTGGGTGATACCTTTCCGGTAGGGTGTGCGCATTCCGATAAAATTGTGTACCCGGAATTCTTTAGTAATAATCCGGACAGTGCAAATCCTGAATACAACACCAAGTATGGCGTGTATGAACCGAATTGTGGATTGAGAAACGTAACCATGTCTTGGGGTCACGATGAATATGTATATCACATGGTAAAAGGGCAGATGCCTGAAGAGGGTTTATACATGTTGCGCTACCATTCCTTTTATGCCCAACATCGCGAACACGCGTATGATTATTTATTGGATGCACATGATCGCGAAATGTTTAAAGCTGTAAAGCTCTTTAATCCGTACGATTTATATTCTAAAAATCCAATTCCACCCGACTGGAAAGCGCTAAAACCCTACTACGAAGATCTGGTAGCCAAGTACCTACCTGCTACCCTGAAATTTTGAGAGGTCTGTAGATGCATAAACTCCATACGGCTGATTACATTGTTTTTCTTCTATACTTTGTAGTTGTCTCCGCGTACGGATATTATGTCTATCAAAAAAAGAAAAGCGCCACGCTTGATTCAAAAGATTTCTTTCTGGCCGAGGGTTCGCTTACGTGGTGGGCCATTGGGGCTTCCTTAATTGCCTCCAATATTTCTGCCGAACATTTTATTGGCATGTCGGGCTCAGGCTTTGCTTTGGGGCTCGCCATTTCTACCTATGAATGGATGGCTGCTGCGACATTAATTATCGTTGCTGTTTTTCTTATTCCGGTTTACTTAAAAAATAAAATCTATACCATGCCACAATTTCTGGCGAAGCGGTATAGCAATGGAGTAAGTACAGTGATGACGGTGTTTTGGCTACTCGTCTATATTTTTGTAAATCTAACATCTATCATTTACCTCGGAGCGATTGCGATCACTTCTATTTCCAATATAAGTTTTGAATGGTGTGTTGCCGGCCTTAGTGTTTTTGCCATACTCGTTACATTGGGAGGTATGAAGGTAATTGGGTACACGGATGTTATTCAGGTTGCCGTACTGCTTTTAGGGGGTTTAGTTACCGCCTATCTTTCGCTTACTCTTTTATCTGAGCAGTTTGGATACGGTAGCGATGTTTTCAAAGGACTTTCTTTATTAAGAGAAAAAGCTGACTCTCATTTGCACATGATCTTTGATAAAGATCATGCTTACTATAAAGACCTTCCGGGATTATCAGTACTCATTGGTGGCATGTGGATAAACAATCTTAGCTATTGGGGTTGCAATCAATACATCGTGCAACGAGCTTTAGGTGCCGATTTAAAAACCGCGCGCAGCGGCCTTCTCTTTGCCGCCTTCCTTAAATTGCTGATCCCCGTAATAGCTGTTCTTCCCGGCATCGCTATGTATGTGCTTCATGAGCAAGGGTTATTTCAACAGGAGATGATGAATGAAGTCGGAATACTAAAACCCGATCATGCCTACCCGACCTTAATGAATTTACTCCCTATCGGATTAAAGGGAGTAGCCTTTGCTGCATTGACGGCCGCGGTAGTTGCCTCGTTAGCCGGTAAGGCCAATAGCATCTCAACTATTTTCTCCTTAGATATCTATAAAAAATTCATCAACAAGAATGCCAGCGAGCGAAAACTTGTACTTACAGGACGGTGGGCCGTAATTATTTCGATGGTGTTAGCGGCATTTGTAGCACCGGCATTAAAAACACTCGACCAGGCTTACCAGTTTATTCAAGAGTACGTTGGTTTTATTTCACCAGGTGTGCTGGCCATATTCCTTTTGGGGATTTTTTGGAAGCGTACGACTTCTGCTGCGGCTATGGCTGGAGCGTTACTTACTATACCGATTTCTACTATTTTAAAATTTCTACCAGCGTTGACGAACGGTGCTTTCCCAGACTATCCGTTTCTTGATCGGATGTCGATTACATTCCTTCTTATTGTTGTGGTGATGATTGTAATGAGTTTGACAAAGAAAGAAGCCACCCATGAAGTACAAGTAAGTAAAGATATGTTTCGGGTAACGCCTGCTTTTGCCATTTGCTCTATTATTATACTTGGAATATTAACAGCCCTCTACACAGTTTTCTGGTAGCTTAGTACTCAATGATTCGATATATATTTCTCTTCGTCTTTTTGTGGCAAGCATGCCCCGCACAGCGTTACACTTCGGCAGCGATTTTTGCGCACAACGACTATGAAAAACCAATTCCCTTTGAGGTTGCCTATAAAGCAAACGTTGGGTTTATTGAAGCCGATGTTTTTTTAAGCGATGAAAATCTCTTTGTTGCGCACGAGCGTAAGCAGATTCAAAAAGATAAAACCTTGGAAACTCTTTATCTCAATCCGCTGAATAAACGGATTGAAGAAAATGGCGGCCACGCTTACGCAGATAAAGAAAGATCATTAACCTTAATGATTGATTTAAAAACCGAAGGAGTTGTTACTGTGAATACGCTAATCTCCAAACTAAAAAATTATCGAAGATTGATTGAATGTAAAAGCCTATTGATCACCCTTAGCGGAAACATGCCCGCTCCGGAACTTTGGAGTAACTACCCGGAATACATTCATTTTGATGGCCGACCTGAAATTACCTATACCCCCGAACAACAAACCCGCATTCGATTAGTAAGCGATAGCTTTAGAAATTACTCAACCTGGAATGGGAGAGGAGCGTTATCAAAGTCTGATGAAGAGAAAATTAGCCGTGTTATTGAAGCTGCGCATGCCATCAACAAACCTTTTCGGTTTTGGGCTATCCCCGATTTTTCTGAATCGTGGATAAAACTCATTGAACTACATGTTGATATATTAAATACCGATGATGTTGCCGGCCTTGCTGCATTTTTAAGAAAAAAAGAGTAGGCTGAACCTACCTCAATCGAAAATAGCCAAATCAAAAAGTTTAAAATATTCGAGACGCTCCATTTATTCCTCTATGGTTTCATTTCTGTTATCCATCTTCGCACTAATGCCACACCTTCTTTGTGTGTAATCGAGCGGCCCAACTCGGGCATCATGATACCGGGATGCACCGATTCAATTCTAAACTGCAAAATCGACTCATCTGGTTTACCAGGAACAATGTCATAAAGAAATCCGCCCGATCCTTTACCGGCCGCTACCGGAGCTTTGCCCACACCTAGTTTTGACAAATCTCTTTCACTGGCCAACAAATACAATCCACTGTTTTTGGCAGGGCCATCAGCCCGATGACAATGCGCACAGTTGATCTCGAGCCAGGCGCGGGCTCTTTCATCAATAGAGGTAGTCTGATTATCGTACGATGCAAGTTTAGCAACCTGAGTTATGGGTGGCATGCTGGCTATTAATTTTTGTTGTTGCCAGTAAAGCAATTGATTTTGCAGTCCATGAGCATACTTGTAATTTCCATTTAACTGACGGGCCGAAGGGCCAATGGGCTTCACCTTATCACCACGCAAATGACAACCCTTGCATTGATTCAAATTTGGAACGGAATATTTTATTGTTTGCACCAATCCGTCTTCGTGCGTAAACGTAACATCCAGGTTTTTACCGGCTACACTTAAGTATGCTTCGGTTTGTTCATCATTCCAAATATAAGGCAAGGTTTTCCAGGTGCCCGCTTCATTAATTAACAACCGTGTTTCCAGTACTCGAATATTATCTTTCGGTTTTCTAAAGTCAACCGGGTAGTAAAAATTTTTTATAAGCACTGTGCCGGGTGGAAAGTCAAGCACATCTTCGTTATTAAAATTAACTTCTAACCCTTGGGGTATTTTTACAAAGCGTTGCTTCCAGGCATAATCGGTAAACAGAGCCGCATTAAGTGAATACGGAATAACTCCCTCAGCGGGTGCAAGATTTTTTAGTTCTCCGATAAAGAATCCGTATTCCGAAAGTTTCGCGTTGCCCAACGAGGATAAATCGATTGATACTTTTTCTTCAGGCAACACAATAATCTCTTGCTTTTTATTTTGGCAAGCTTGAAGAAGAAGTAGCCCTACGAGAAGAAAAAAAATAGTGGGTTTCATTTCTTTAAAGCTTCTTTCCTTCACAATTAAATTGGTTGGCACCTTTGGTGAGATTTTTAAAATCGTTAGCCGCATCTAATTTGAGAAGGATAATCTTATCGCCTTCTTGAATACACAATTCCGGATTGGAACGTTCCGGGTTCACAATACCATCATAGGCAATATCCGGTGGACTCATAAAGGAGGAAGCAAGAAATAGCTTGCCGATATCGTTTCCCGTGTCCGGAAACCAATGGCTATTATTAAAAATATTCTTATGAATATAGATCTGATACGGATAGGGATTGTAAAGCGAATCCGTTTTATAATTGTTGGCAACGGTTTGCACACCTCCAATGGAACTCTCTTGCTCCACCTCGCCTTCATTAAGTGCAGCAACCAAATCATAACTTATAATGCCAATGCCAATGGTTTTATTGTCAATGAATTTATTTTCGGTCATTTCCAGATTATGGGTAGCTAATATCATTACCCCTGTACCCGGTGGAATACTCGCCACAATATTTCCTTTAGCAGCAAAATTTTTGTGGTTGTTATCGCGAATAAGATTGTTGTACACTTTGGTTGTATGGCCGTATTGGGTAAGCCCGGGTAAATCAAATACCAAGATGCCCCCTGTGTTTTCGTAGGCTTCATTTCCATAGATCTCGACCCACCGTGAGTTTTCACCTTCAATACCGGCCACATTCCAATACGCTTTGTTATTTCTAATAATGACCGAATCGGATTGGCCCACGTAAATCCCCGCATCCGAAGAGCCCATCGCAACACATTCCTCTATAAGAACGTGTTTGCATAATACAGGGTAAAGCGCATAGGCACCGTTTTCCGTTTTGGGGCCATCGGCCCACACTGAGTTAATTCTTCTAAGCGTAATGCCATTTACCTCACTCACTTTTAAATTATCCCCTTTCGCGTCTTCAATCGAAAAATCTTCCAGTGTAATATTATTTCCGTTGGTGATCAGCAACCCTTGCGCTCCTTCGGACTGGTTTTTAAAAGAAAGAATGGTTTTGTCAACACCTTTGCCTTTAATGGTAATGTTCGATTTACCATCCATAGCCAGGCTTTTGGTAAACATGAAATTCCCTTCCGGCAATTCAATGATACCACCATCCGCTACAGTAATTAATTGGGTTTGCAAACTTTGCTCAATACTTTGCCAAACCCGAGGTTCTGATTTTTGATTGGAACAGGAAATTATAAAACAAAGGTACAGGGGTAGATACTTATGCATAGAGGTAACATTTGATTGAATAAAGTTAAAACTATTTAGGCAAACTTTTTGTCCAATCAGTGATATTGGATTCTCATTTTATATTTTTGAGTTTGATTTAACGAGCCTTGAAGCAGATTTTGTTCATTCAAATTATTTATTCGGCCGCAAGCATTCAGGGTTTGTTTCTTTCCCTTTTGCTTTTTAGAACAAAAATCAATCAGCCGGCCAACCGTATTCTTGCTATTCTTTTAATTATTCTTTCTGGTCATTTGATTTTGGTGGGTTTTGATAACCGTGATTTCTTTCTTGCCTTGCCGCACCTAAGCCGGGTGTCATGGATAATCGGTTCACTTTACTGGCCGTTGATTTTTTTGTTTGTACAATACATTACTCAAACCCAGCCGAATAAAATCTGGAAAAGCTTCTGGCTGATTACCCCCTTCCTCATCCTATTCGTGATTATGTTGCCCTACTTTTCAATTAGCGCAACAGAGAAACGAACACTGTTAACAAATTTTGAAGAGGCCTCGCGTCATGATTTTGGTTGGATAAATCAGACGGTTTCTTTGCTACACATTTTATTCCAAACCTACTTTCTTGTTTACTACCTGCGCTTCGAGAAAAAACTTTATGAAGAATTCTCTGAAGTGGAATCGTTACGAATTCAATGGCTGAAACAATTCTTAATCCTTACACTGGCAGCGACTGTGCTCGCGGTATTTTCATTCTTTGCCCGAACCTGGAATATTCCGTTGCTTTCGCAACTGTATTCGTTTCACTTTATAGGAATCGTTCTACTTTTTTACTGGCTGTCCTACAAAGCCCTTACTCAACCCGTTTTGTTTGGCATTGTCAAAGAGGCGCCTCTCATGCCAGATGCCCGCACTACGGAGCCCGAAGAGAAATACAAAAAATCAACACTCGAAGCGGGGCAACTTACCTTGATATTCGAAAAAGTAAAGCAAGTGTTACGCGATCAAAAGCTTTATCTCAAAAACGACCTGACACTTACACAACTCTCCACAGCTGTGGACACTCCACGTCATCAGGTATCGCAAGCAATCAACTCCTGTCATACGGGAAATTTTTTTGATCTTATTAATGATTACCGGGTAGATGCCTTTAAGCAGTTTGCTTCTCAGCCTGATAAAAAACACTTAAGCTTGTTGGGTATTGCTCAGGAAGCGGGCTTCAACTCGAAGGCCTCCTTTTATTCCGTGTTCAAGAAAAAAACAGGAATGACACCAGCAGAATATCTGGAAAGCCAGTCCAAAGCCGCCTAATCAGTCCAAACTGATTGGAATAGACCTGTGGACCGACTTTAGTAAGCAACTTTCTGAGCCTGATCCGTTCTTTGCATCAATTAAAAAGTTGAAAAATGAAACTGACATTTACACTCGTTGCCCTACTTACCACTGGGTTTGCCTATTCACAAGACTATGAAAACAAACCTTGGATGTCGTTGGAAAACCGAATTGGGCTGGCTTTCGGCATTGGTTCAGTTACATATCTGGACAAAAATTCATCTCCCTTAATATATCAGAGCAAACCAAAAAATCTTCGGCTATTCTATAATCTGGAAAGCAACACATTTTTATTCTCTATCGACCTGGACGTAAAGGTGGGAAGTAATTCACCAAAGTACCACAAAGACAGAACTCTGTACTTCCAGGAAGAAGATTATAAAGGAAAAAAGGAAGACAAGAAGTTTCCGGCTGGAGGGTCTTTCATGGCCGGAAAGATTTCATTAGGTGCTTATTATAAAATTTCCTCAACCCAGGAATCCACTTTTAAAGTGGCTCTGGGAGGAAGAATTATGAATGAAATGTTTTATCCGCAGGGATGGAATTCGGGAAGCATGTTTAATGCACTGAGCTTTAGTCCGGAAGGGTTAATACAACATCGGGTAAATGAACATCATCAGTTTACAGCATCCGTTCGAATTCCGGTAGTAGCACGGCTTACCCGATTACCCTACGATAACACGGTTTCGGCTCCTGATAAAAAACAAGTAGCAGGTTTCTTCCATAATTCAAGTTGGGTAGGGCCAACAAAATTTCTTGCCCCTGCAGTAGCGATGGGTTACAATTATCAAATCAATACGCATTGGGGTGCAGGATTAAATTATGAGGTGAACTGGTATAACATTCAAACTCCACAGCAGATGAAGGCTTTGAGTCAATCCATACTAGCCAACTTTCATCATCAATTCTAAACGAATAGAAACATTATCATGAAAAATAATAACTTACTATACTCACTCGCTTTTGCATTTGTAAGCAGCTCCTTTATCATGGCTTCGTGCGAAGGAGAATTAATCGGTCCGGAAAAAGCAAACACACCAACCAACAACTTCGAACAGTTCTGGAAAACGTTTGACGAACATTATGGAATGTTTGAAGTGAAGAACATTGATTGGAAAGTGATACACGATCAATTCAAACCAAAGATTAATGATCAGATGACTGACGAAGAACTTTATATTGTATTGAGTGATATGATCGTATCTCTCAATGATAATCACCTTAACCTCTATCCCACCAATGGCGACCTTCCTGTTTTTCCCGGAGGTGTGCTTAGCTACCGTAACGGACAATTGAAAATTTTAAAAGTACAGGAAGATTACGATATCGAAGTGGCTAAAACATACACCAAGGGTTACGAGCAGGTTACGGACAACATCGGTTATGGAAAACTCCCCGATAACCTTATTTATTTAAATGTAAAAGGCACCGATGGATTGAAAGATGTAGAAAAAGAAATGGAAAAAGTAATGGCTAACATTGCAAGTGCGCGTGGTGTGATTATTGACGTCCGAGGGTTTTATGGTGGTTATGATCCCGTATCGCAATATTTAGCTGGTTGCTTCGCTACATCAAGGCAATTATACATGACCACAAAAAAACGAAATGGTCCGGCACATTCTGATTTTACTGAACCCGCAGCATGGTATGTGGAACCAAAAACAAGTATCCCATTTGCAAAACAGGTGATTGTACTTTCTTCCCGCTTTACGCAAAGTGCAGGTGAAACTTTTGAGTTGGCTCTTCGACAATTTGAACATGTAAAAGCAGTGGGTGATACGACAGCAGGGAGTTTTTCAGATAACCCAAACTTTGAAATGTACAATGGATGGATGTTCAGTGTATCTGTAGGTGATTACCGCGCACCAAGTGAAATTAGTTATGAGGGATTTGGAATGCCTCCGGATGTATTCGCAAAAACCACGAAAGAAGATTTACTTGCTGGTAAAGATGTTACCTTGGAGAAGGCAATAGAGATCATTCTAAAATAAGATACAGATTGCCTTTATTATTTTTAATAGGTAGACCATATTTATAGTTTGTGGCAAATTTTAATTGCTCACCGAAGCCACTATTGATGAAACAACGGAGTTAAACAAACTCATTAACTCAGCGTATCAAGTGACACATCCCACCAAAGACTGACATTAGTTTTTTGTAAGACTAGAAGAATGTTGCCCACAGGGAAAATGAAATTCGACTTCCAAAAAAAAACCGATTTTATTCTTAGATCATCTGATCTATATTTAAGGCAACTATCTATTTTATATGAAATTACAATTAGCCCTTCTCCTGATTTTGATTGGTTTTTCGCTTCAGGCTCAAGAGTCCGATTTACCCAACGATTTTCTTTCTAAAGATTTTCATAAAGAAAGAAGGGCTAAACTCAGAGCCAATCTCCCCCCTAATTCTGTGGCGGTATTTTTTGCCAATGCCGTACGCAATCGGGCCAATGATGTAGAGTATGTTTATCACCAGGATCCGGACTTCTATTACCTGACCGGCTACAAAGAACCCGATGCCCTGTTGTTTGTTTTTAAAGACATGCAACGTGCCGCGAACGGTGCCAACTACAACGAAATTTTGTTTGTTCAACCCCGCAATGCGCAGCGCGAAATGTGGACTGGTCGCAGGCTGGGTGAACAAGGCACGAAAGATGTGTTGGGTTTTCAGCAAGCATTCAACAATAGTGAGTTTAGCCGATATAAGGTAGACTTCGCCAAATTTGACAAGATACTTTTCTTTGATTTTAAGGATGACGTACGCGATAACCCAAAGGATTCCTCCGATTTATATGACTTGATTATTCAGTTTAAATCTAAAGTGAAATATTCTGAAAAAAATGTGGCATCCTTAGCGGTTGAGCCAACAAAAAATAATCTGGATACAAAAGAACTGGCTGTACAAATGACCAATCTGCGCGGCATCAAAACTAAAGAAGAGATTGAACTGGTTAGAAAAGCAGTTTCCATTTCGTGCATGGGACAAATTGAGGTGATGAAGGCGATCAAACCGGGTATGTCTGAACGGGAGATTCAAGGGATACACGAATTCGTTTTTAAAAAATACCAAGCCGAAGATCTGGGATATCCTTCCATTGTTGGGGCGGGACACAACGGTTGCATTTTGCATTATATTGATAATTATAAACCCAGTGTATCATCGAAGGAACTTATTCTTATGGACTTAGGAGCAGAGTTCCATGGTTACACGGCAGACATTACCCGCACCATTCCAATAAGCGGAAAATTTTCACCCGAACAAAAATTGATTTATGAGCTTGTTCTGTTTGCCCAGGAAGAAGCGATGAAGATAACAAAGCCGGGGACTCCCCGTCAGGCTTTGACGGACACTTGCAGAGCTGTTGTCAATCGCGGACTTATGAAACTGGGCATTATTAAACCCAATGAAAAGCATCTCTATTTTCCGCATGGTGTCTGTCATCATATTGGATTGGATGTACATGATCGTGGTAGTCTAAAGCTGGAAGAAAATAATACCGTAACTATTGAACCTGGAATTTATATTCCTGACAATTCCGCCTGCGATAAAAAATGGTGGGGTATTGCCGTACGTATTGAAGATGATTACTTGATTACCAAAGATGGGTATGAGCATCTTTCTAAAATCGCCCCGCGTACTGTTAAGGAAGTTGAAGATATGATGAAGCAGCCTTCGATTTTCGATACTTACACATTGCCGGATCTTGATAAAGCGACTGGGAAAGAAAAGAACTAATAAGATGTAAGAATCAAATTCGTAGGCAAATAATTTATGATCACTCACGCCACTATCGATGATGTTCTGGAGTTAGACAAACTGGTTAATTCCGCTTATCGGGGCGACACATCCCGCCAAGGTTGGACAACCGAGGCTGATCTTTTGGATGGAACCCGCACCGATGCTGCCGCTATAGTTGAGTTAATTCAAGCGCCAGGCACCACACTATTTAAATACACCGAAGACGATCAAATTCTTGGATGCGTAGAATTGCGAAATGAGAAAGGCAAGCTTTATCTGGGTATGCTTACTGTTCGACCAAACCTTCAAGGCAAAGGCATTGGTAAGAAACTGCTTGTGGCAGCGGAAGATGAAGCCAAAAGACAAAACTGTCAATCTATTTTTATGACGGTGATTTCTGTACGAAAAGAACTAATTGATTGGTATGTTCGCCAAGGTTATCAACTAACCGGAGATCGAAAACCCTTTGCGTTTACCGATCCGCGTTTTGGCCAACCTAAAATGAAACTGGAATTTGTTGTATTAGAAAAGAAACTATAGGGCTCATTTTTTAAGTCTCCGTAATAGCAATAAAAAACCCTGACTAAAAGCCAGGGTTTTTATTTATTTCTGATTATAAAATTATCCCAACTTGAAAATAATAGGGATAACCATTTTTTGCCTTACAGGCTTTCCTCTTTGCTTGCCAGGCTTCCAAGCTGGTGCGCTTTGTACAATTCGCACAGCTTCTTCATCACAACCGGCACCAATACCCTTAATAGCTCTTACATCAACAATACTGCCGTCACGATTTACAACGAATTCAACGAACACGCGTCCTTCAGTACCCATTCTTCGGGCTTGCGCAGGATATTTAATTTTGTCGCCCACATATTTATAGAATGCACCCATACCTCCTTTAGGTTCAGCAGATTCTTCAACCACACTAAATATCTGCTCCACATCTTCTTTCTCTTCTACAGGAGCAACAATAACCTGTTCCACTTTCGTTTCCTCGGTTACCTCCACGTCAAACTTAAGGTTAAGATCTTCTTTGATTTCTTCCTCATCGGGGACTTCCACAATTTGCGGTTGCTGAATAATAGGAGCGGGTGGTGGTGGTTGTTCCGTTGGCGGAACCTCTAACATTTCTTCAAAAATGTTTGTGTTCTTGCCTTGTAAGTCGACTAGGTCGTCTTCGTAGCTCCTCCATTCAAAGGCCATGAAAACCAGGGCCATTGTAACTAATAAGCCAATGCTAAAAAAGAGACTTGTCTTTTTTGTTAAATCGGCCTTATCTGTCTTTTTCGCTTCCATACAACGTAAATTGTGGTTTAGAATCTCAAATATAATAATAGAATGCACTTATGTCCACCCAGTCACATAAAAACAAGAAATTTTTAATCGTAATTACTTACGATTGCCATAGAATAATGTAAAAAACACGGTTGGGAATACTGCTTTATTTTTTCCTGTTGGCATCAGGATAACTTCGTTAATATAAGAATCAACTAAAAAACCGACCTCAAAGCCGGTAACCTGACTCTTCAGATAGCCAAGTTCAAAGTTTAAAGCTGCCTTAACATTTAATCCAACTGTTAAGCTGGATTCACCCAATCCTTCAAAAAGATTACCTGTTCCTAAAATATTATTGTAGGCATGATTAGGATTGTTCGGGTCATATTGTTCATGTACAGAAGTAAAAAAACTATTGTCGACCGTACGCTCAATATAGTAGGGGGCTATAATGCCTAAAGAGGGGCCAGCAGCCAATACGGCCTTGATTTCTACACCTTGCTGAGGCGCCTTGGTAAATAAGATATAATCCCTGCCATATTGAAACCGGAAACTATAGAGGTAATTACTTTTTCCAAAAATGAAATAATTGCCGGTATAGCCCGAGCTATGCCTTGCTTCCTGAGAACTCTTAACATTCATTATTTCTAACCCGAAAGTTTCAAGTACATTTTCCTTGCGCTTGCGAGCCTTCTTAAATGTAAAACCACCGATCAGTCCGCCTGCAGAGTTTTTGTTGATTCCCCAAGTAAATTCTGAATCGTATTCGTAAACATCCTGAGTTTGAGCATAGGAGGGAGTGGTTGCTGCCAACCATCCACAAACCATCATAAACTGAAGTGCTCTTAAGAATTTCATTTTGATTAGAAAGATAAAGGTAAAAGAACTAACACAGAAATAATAACTCTGTTTTGGATCCCGAAGGCGATGTATCAATAAGTGTTAGCCCTTCCGCTCAGCAGATGATTTTAGTTGCTGGATTCTGATATATTTTTAATGGCATTTTTTATGCCTGAAAAGTCTATGTCATAATGCGATTTATCGTAAACGGATTGTCCATTTCGAATAATTAAAACCTGAGGAGACTCGTGATGTACCTGAAAGGTTTTGGCGATAGCATTGGAGATATCGCGGTAGCTAAGCAAATCCAATAAATAAAGCGGTACTTTAGGCAGATCGTCCACTTTCCAATTTCGCTCTAACCGTGCCAGACTGGCTTTACTTATGGAGCAACTTGTACTGTGCTTGAAAATAACTACAGGATGATTTTGAGATTCTTTCTGAATGCTTTCCAGTTGTTCTTTAGAAACTAATTTAGTCCAATTCATAATTCTAATGGTAAAGGTCTTTCCACAATTCTTTCTCGTTCTTATCGTACCGGGGTCTTCTTACTTTGTCTTTAACCGCATTGGGCTGGATACTATTTTTCTTAAATAGCTTTGTCCACAATAACTTAACATCGGTTACGATAGTTCGTTCTTCCTTCACATTATTTCCTTTGCCATGGGCAAACGTGGCATCAGGGAAATGCTTATTGTGATTGAACTTATTCATTTTGATATTTCCCTGGAAGTCGCCAATACGGGCATACGCTCTACCAGGGGCTATTACCATCAAGGCATCACGACTGCTATTAGGATTGTGACGAAGATTTTTAGTAAGTCTGGTTTTACCACCAAACTCGGTAGCCTCCTTAAATGATTTGGAATATTTTATTGTCTTCTGCGCTCGGTCTGCACTGCTTGGATTGTGTGCATATTCCCAATAAACTTTCATAGTCCCACTGTATTCACCGGCTTTAACAGAAGCCTTGCTGGGAGGAACGCCAGGCATTGAGCCCTTAACTGCGTTCGGTTTTGTTTCTGTTTCCTTTTGCTTAACGCGAACCATTAGACCATTAACCTGATAAACTGTTTCGTAAGGACTGTGCTTTTTCAACGCGGGCTCAACAGCATTTGGATTGCGAACATACTCACGTTTGAATCTGGGTAATCGGGTTTTCCCAGAGTAGTTTATATCCCCCGCCTGATCTCCAGAGGGCATTCTTACCGGCAAGGGTTCGCCATTATTATTCCAAAGTTTTCCGCTTACACTACCGCCACCCTTTTCTGGCTTTTTGGTTTTATTGTAACCCGAGAAATCGTAACCATCCCGACTAAAAGACTTACGAACTAAGGTTAAGTCACCTTGATATCTGTCAATTTTATTGGCCGAGCCTCCAGGCACATTTCCCGCAAGTGGTTTATTATTGTTGTTCCAAACCTGACCACTTATGCTACCCCCTCCTTTCAATGGCTTTCGGGTTTTATTATACCCCGAAAAATCATAGCCTTCCTGACTAAAATTCTTTGGTTGTGCTTTTATGTTTCCGGCATACCCATATCCGGCCTGACTATAGGACCTTGATTCTTGCCTTAAGTTACCTTGAAACTTACTGACTCTGCCCGGAGCAGAGCCAGGGGTTTTCCCTGCTATAGGTTGATTATTATTATTCCATGAGCCGCTAACACTACCACCCCCTTTTGGTGGCCTTCGTGCTTTAAGGCTACCTGAATAACTTAAGCCATCTTGATTAAAGCCTTCAGCAACCCGATTACGTTTTATAAACCCTTGGTAATTGTCCTGATAATTAGCAGCGCGCTGGTCAAGAGGCGCCCTTACAGGTAAGGGTTTGTTGGTGGTTCTCTTAAGTTGTCCGCTCACACTTCCGCCACCTTTTGGTTGCCTTACTGAGCGGATATTTCCTGAGAAATTACCCATTTTGTTGGCCACTTCTGGGTTGGCTGGTGGCCGAGCACCTAATGGAGTATTTCTACCCTTTTTCATTTGAGCACTAATGCTACCGCCACCACCTTTAGTGGGTTTGATGCCTCTTAGTTTGCCAAGATCTTTTTTCATATACGAGGCTCCAATACCAGGTGCCCGCGCACTGAGTGGTTGATTAGATTTGAACTTACCGGTCACAGAACCGCCACCCTTTACAGGCTTAATCCCCCTTAATTTATTTTGATCCTGACGCATATAGTTTGCGCCTATACCTGGTGCTTTAGGAGTTAACGGTCGGTTGGACCTGTATTTTCCGGTAACGCTTCCGCCTCCTTTTTCAGGTTTTATTCCGCGTAAGCGCGAAAAATCTTTTTTCATATAGTTGGCACTAAATCCTGGTCTTATCCGTGGACCGGAACCGGGCGCACCGGCTACCTGATTATCTCTTCCTTTACTCCTTCGAATGGGCTGCCCGGAAATGTCACCCTTCCAGGGTAATTCTCCACGTCTAGTGGCCGTTTTATATCCCGAACGATAGGTTCCTGAATAGGCACGGTCACCAGTTTGTTTACGGCCATAATAAGGATCAGTTGCTTTTATAGTTGGATTAGCCGGGGTTCTGAAATTACGTGCCCGTAAGGGTTTGCCAGCAACGTCTGTCGTAAATGCACGTTCTCCTTTAGAGAATTTTCCCCAATAGACATTCTTGCGTCCTCGGGTAACGTAGGCTTGCGATCCGGATCGAGGAGTAACCTGTTTCTTTTTACCCGGAGGGCCTTGTCTGGTTTGTAAGCGAGCCAAGCGCGAAAGCTCACGCTTGTTAGAATAAGCTTGCTCAGGTCTTTTTGAATTGTGATTAATAAACCGCCCTTTTTGCGGATATACATTCGCGCGAGCATGCGCAGCAGAGCTAGAGCGAATGCGCGGTGCGCTGCCACCAATCGGCTTACCAACCTGATCGCCTCCTGACCTTCTTTTGTTTTTGTAAGGCGAGCTGGAAGAATACACGGCTCGTTGTGCAGAAGACTCGTTGCGCGTCCGTAATTTTTTTCCAGCAATATCCTTGGTGGTTGCTTTCTCCTTACGCGACATGGACTTCGCCTTCATCTGACGAATTACACCCTTATTATTAATTGGTTTTTTATCCTGCGCGTTGAGGTGAGAAGAAAGAAAAAACAAAGCCAGCAAAGCCCCCAAAAATATCAGGCGTTTGCTTACTGGGGTCATGATTTCTTTAGCAGGCTTCAATTAATTTGCTATAAACAGGCTAAGATAAGAAAAAAGCAATGTTCTTCCTTTATCTGACTATAACGCCTGTTGTTGCTTAGAATTTTAACAACTCTTCAATTCTGGATTTTAATCGGCCTTTAGGTAGAAAATTTTGTTCGAGTGTAGCTGCAAAAGGTATGGCCGTATCTAAGCTGGCCTCGCGAAATACGGGTGCATCCAGGTAGTTGAATGCATGCTCACTAATCCAGGCGGCTATTTCTCCACCAATCCCTCCAGTCAATGTGTCTTCATGCAAAATAAGAACCCGACCTGTTTTCTTCACTGTTTCCATAACCGCCTCTTTGTCCCACGGTAAAAGAGTTCGCAAGTCAAGGAGATCGGCACTTACATCCGGCATGGCAGTCAATATTTCTTTAGCCCAATGCACTCCCATCCCATAGGTAATGATAGAAAGATCATTGCCTTCGCTTATCAACTTGGCTTTACCAACTTCAATAGTATAGTAATCGTCAGGAATTTGATCTTTGATAGATCGGTAAAGAACTTTGTGTTCAAAGAATAAATACGGATTAGGATCTTCCAAGGCAGCACACAATAACCCTTTGGCATCGTAAGGATTGGAAGGATATACAATTTTTAATCCGGGGGTGTGAAAAAACCATGCTTCATTGCTTTGGCTATGAAACGGCCCCGCTGCGGTTCCCGCACCTGTTGGCATACGCACAACTACATCGACAGCCTGACCCCACCGCCAATGTGTTTTAGCCAGATTGTTTATTATTTGATTAAAGCCCTCTGTAACAAAGTCAGCGAATTGCATTTCCACCATCGCTTTCATTCCTTTAATAGATAGGCCTAAACTAGTACCCAGGATAGCTGCCTCGCATAAGGGGGTATTACGCACTCTATCTTTTCCAAACTTATCTACAAACCCTTCGGTGATTTTAAATACGCCACCATAGTCGGCAATGTCCTGCCCCATCAACACGAGATTATCATGGCGTTCCATACTTTGCCGCAGGCCGTCACTGATGGCATCTATAAATCTTCGTTCGGATTTTTTCTCTGTTTTTGGTGAAACAATCGATTCAACATAAGGAGCATATACATCTTTTAGTTCCAGCTCTGTGTTAGGTATTGGCAACGTTTCGCGGAATGCTTCTTCCAGCCCGGCTTCTATTTCATTTTTTATTTTCTTACGAACTGTATCTGCAAATTTTTGATCTATGATTTTTTCTTTAATCAGAAACTGTTCGTAATTACTGATTGGATCTTTTTTAGCCCATTCGTCCATCAGTTTTTTTGGAACATACTTGGTGCCCGATGCTTCCTCATGACCGCGCATTCTAAACGTAATGCATTCCAGTAGTATGGGCTCTGGTTTTTTGCGCATGTTTGTGGCGAGCGTGTTTACAGTATCAAACACTTCCAGAATATTATTGCCATCTACCTGAACTCCTTTTATTCCATAGCCGATGGCCTTGTCAATAAATTGTTTGCATTTAAATTGCTCACTGCTTGGTGTTGATAAACCGTAGCCATTGTTTTCTACTACAAAAATTACAGGCAAACTCCAAACAGCCGCTACGTTTATCGCTTCATGAAAATCTCCCTGGCTGGTACCGCCATCGCCATTAAAAACGACAGTAACTTTTTTCTCATTCTTTAATCGCGTACCCAACGCAATACCATCAGCTACTCCATTTTGAGGCCCGAGGTGTGAGATCATACCCACAATGTGGTGTTCGTTAGTACCGAAATGGAAAGATCGGTCGCGACCTTTAGTGTAGCCCATCGGGGTGCCTTGCCATTGCGCAAAAAGCCGGGTAAATGGCAATTCGCGACCGGTAAAAACCCCTAGGTTTCGGTGCATCGGCAAAATATATTCATCTTTATCGAGAGCCTGCGTAATACCTACGGAGATGGCTTCCTGCCCGATACCGCTAAACCATTTACTGATTTTATTTTGCCGAAGTAAAATCAGCATCTTTTCTTCGATTAACCGCGGGCGAAGCAAAGCTTCATATAATGCGATGAGAACTTCATTAGAGTATTTTTTGCGCTGAAATTTCATATCCGAAAAGACATTTAATATGGTAGACGCGAAAATATAGAAAAAATTAACTGGCAGGCTATCTTGCGGCCTAGTGATTATCACTTTGTTTAGAATTTAGCTTATTCGTATGATTCCCTTCTCAACATTTACATTAGATAATGGCCTTCAGGTACTGGTACACGAAGACCCTACCGTGCAAATAGCAGTAATGAATATTTTGTATGATGTAGGCTCACGAGATGAACAACCTGATAAAACCGGTTTTGCGCACTTGTTTGAACATTTAATGTTTGGTGGTTCGGTGAATATTCCGAGTTATGACGAACCGTTACAACTGGTTGGCGGTGAGAATAATGCCTTTACCAATACGGATATTACCAATTACTATTTGACCGTTCCGGCTTCTAATCTGGAAACCGGGTTTTGGTTGGAGAGTGACCGGATGTTGAGCTTGTCTTTTGATCCTGCTGTTTTGGAGGTTCAGCGAAAAGTGGTGATTGAGGAATTTAAACAACGATATCTCAATCAGCCTTATGGCGATGTTTGGTTAAAGATTCGGCCATTGGTCTATAAAGCACACCCGTATCAATGGGCCACCATTGGCAAAGAAATTAGCCATATTGAAAATGCTACGATGGACGATGTAAAAGATTTTTTCTTTGCACATTACATTCCGGGCAATGCTATTTTGGTAATGGCAGGCAACGTTACGCATGAACAAGTAAAAGACCTTGCTGAAAAATGGTTTGGGCCCATACCAGCAGGAATTAAGAAATCGCGTAAGCTTGCCCGTGAACCTTTACAAACTGCAAAACGAACGCTAACTGTTCAAGCCAAGGTGCCCGCCCACGCACTCTATAAATGTTATCATATGCAAGGGCGATTTAACAATGACTTTTATGCGGCCGAACTTCTTAGCGACATTTTAAGCCGGGGGCAGTCAAGTCGGTTGTACAATCAGTTAGTAAAAGAAAAAAAAGCATTTACTTCCATATCATCGTTTACCATGGGTTCTATTGATCCGGGAATGTTTGTAATAAGTGGAAGGCTAAGCCCGGGGATTACACCGGAAGCAGGAGAAGAGGAATTGGAAAAGGTGATTCAGGCTTTGTTGAAGGAAGGATTGAAGCCGGAAGAATTGCAGAAAGTTAAAAATCAATCACTCACGGCAATGGAATTTGAAAAGGTGGAAGTGATTAATCGCGCGATGAATTTGGCCTTTGCGGCTTTGTCAGGAGATGCGAATTTAATCAACCAGGAAATGCAAATGATTGAAGCTTTTGAAGACGATGATATTATTAGAATAGCCTCAAAAATATTGAATGAGAAAAACGCGATTGTTGTATATTATCATAGTGAAGATTTGGATAAAGCCTAACCATCAATTAAAACGAGATTAGTTATGCCAGACCAAAGCATTTACCTTAAAAAAATAGTTGCATGAAAATAAGAGTAGGAATGGGGTTCGATGTTCATCAGCTAGAAGAGGGCAGAGATTTTTTTTTGGGTGGAATAAAATTGCCGGCCACCAAAGGCGCTACGGGGTACTCCGATGCTGATGTGTTAATTCACGCTATTTGTGATGCTTTATTAGGTGCCGCCAATTTAGGCGACATAGGATTACATTATTCAAACACAGACCCTCGATGGAGTGGCATGGATAGCAAGTACTTTTTGAAAGATGTAACGCGTATGTTACTAGAACATGGCTGGAAAATTGAAAATGTGGATTGTACCCTCTGCCTGGAAGCACCTAAAATAAATCCACATATCCCTGAAATGAAAAAGGTGCTGGCACCCCTCATGAATATTGAGGAGGCTGATATTTCAATTAAAGCGACTACTTCAGAAAAGCTTGGCTATGTGGGCCGCGAAGAGGGTGTGAATGCGTATGCGGTGGCACTTATTAAAAAAGAATAAATCAGTTTTAGTGGCGATAGACATTATTGTAACGGAAGATGGTTCGCACTCGCTGTTGAACGTGGAAATGAATGAGACGTATCATTCACGCCATGGCGCCATACTGGAGTCAAACTATGTGTTTATAGAAAAAGGTTTAGATTTTTTGCTCACGAAAAATCCTTCTAAAGTTATTTCCATATTGGAAATCGGATTTGGTACTGGCTTAAACGCATGGCTAAGCTGGCAGTGGGCGGAGAAAAAAAATAAAAGCATAGCGTACTATACCCTCGAGGCATTTCCTGTATCTGAAGAAATCTGGAGATCGCTTAACTATACCACTACAGATTCAGAGGGTTCGAAGTTTAGGCAGATGCATAATGTCCCCTGGCAAAAATGGCAATCGATGGATGACAGCTTCACGCTCTTCAAAGAAGAAACTACATTACAAGTAGCAGCCTTGCTGCCCAATCATTTTGATTTAATTTATTTTGATGCTTTTGCGCCCAACAAACAACCCGAAATGTGGGAATTACCGATGCTTGAAAAAATTGTTTCAGCAATGAAAACCCAAGCCGTATTTGTAACCTACTGCGCCAAAGGACAATTGAAGCGCGATTTAAAATCATTAGGACTCATTGTTGAGTCGTTACCCGGCTCACCTGGAAAGCGAGAGATGGTGCGCGCTATAAAAATCTAACTACAAGAACTTCAAAATCCCTATTTTTGCACCTTAAACTTTCTACAGTGTCAGGTAAAAAAGTTAAAATAGGAACCGTGCAAATGAGTTGCACAAAAGAACCTTCGGAGAATCTTGCTAAAGCCATTGAAAAAGTGCGTGAAGCAGCAGCAAAGGGGGCTCAGATAATTTGTTTACAAGAGCTCTTTACATCCCTCTATTTTTGTGATGTGGAAGATTACGAAAACTTCAAATTGGCAGAATCAATTCCTGGTCCTTCTACCGATGCATTGAGTTCTGTAGCCAAAGAATTAGGCGTGGTGATCATCGCCTCGTTATTTGAAAAAAGAACACAAGGAATTTATCACAACACGACCGCGGTGCTGGATGCAGACGGAACCTACCTGGGCAAGTATCGCAAAATGCACATCCCGGATGATCCTGCGTACTACGAGAAATTTTATTTTACTCCGGGTGATCTTGGGTATAAAGTTTTTAAAACAAAGTTTGCGACTTTGGGCGTATTGATATGCTGGGATCAATGGTATCCGGAGGCAGCTCGCATCACAAGCTTAATGGGGGCCGAGATTTTATTTTATCCCACAGCCATTGGTTGGGCAACCGCGCAAGACGAAGCCACCAACACCGAGCAGTATAATGCCTGGCAAACTATTCAACGCAGTCATTCCGTTGCCAACGGTTTGCATGTGGTTAGCGTAAATAGAGTAGGCTTGGAACAAAATGGTGCTATGAAATTTTGGGG
>Ga0154020_10000825_pt1 | contig 38284 bp, 21 predicted proteins | sample Klosneuvirus_201_FD_109709 | JGI IMG/M metagenome (GOLD analysis project Ga0154020, IMG submission 109709) | Active sludge microbial communities from wastewater, Klosterneuburg, Austria - Klosneuvirus_20160825_MG | ecosystem: Engineered > WWTP > Aerobic digester > Activated sludge | place... | reverse complement strand
TTCAGGTAGTTGAATTGAATAGAGGCGTAATAAAAGATGAGCTTACATTCTCGGCAAGTACGCTTTACTTAAAACGAAATGTCGTGTCATCACCCATTCCATCCTTTGTCACGCAGGTCTTTATAAAACTGGGTGAAGCAGTAAAAGAGGGACAAGTATTGTATCAATTGGAAACAAAAGAAGCACGAGCCTTGGGGTCGCAAGCTGTTATGTTGGACTCATCCGCTACTTCTTTTGGAAAAATTATTGTACGTGCCCCGGCTTCTGGCATCATCAGCACATTGGACAAACAACAAATTGGTGACTATGTATTGGAAGGCGGACAGCTTTGCACGATTGCTGAAAGCGATGCCTTAGCGTTTGCTGTGAATGTACCGTTTGAATTTAGTGCCTTTGCCAAAGCTGGAATGAAATGCTCATTGATTTTGCCTGACAACTCAGTTCATACTGCAACCTTCACTACACCACTCACTACTATGAATGCCTTGGCGCAAACACAAACCATTTTGGCCAAATCAAATGATCGGGTTTTTCTTCCTGAAAATCTAATCGTGAAAGTTCTTGTTGACAAGAATAGTACGAAACCTGAGCAGGTGCTACCAAAGGAATCGGTATTGAGTGATGAGATGTTGGAGAATTTTTGGGTTATGGAATTGATCAATGATTCAATCGCTGTACGGGTAGACGTAACCTTGGGGAATCGAAATCGCGAGTCAGTAGAAATCATATCGCCTACATTCAAACCGAATGCTAAATTTTTAATTACTGGAAATTATGGATTGCCGGATACAGCATTTGTCAAAGTGATTCATTAAAACCTGAATACGCAGAATGATGTCATCCAAAAATTATTTTCAGGTTTTTGCTAAACCCATTGTGTTTGTTGCCATTCTTTTGGTGGCGGCAGGTTTGTTTTCGTACACGCGGATGCAAACCAATTTATTCCCCGAAGTTTTATTTCCACGCATCACCATCATTGCAGACGTAGGTCAATTGCCCATTGATCGAATGATGATCACGGTAACAAAGCCGATTGAAACCGCAGTGAAAAGGGTGCAAGGTGTTACCATCGTAAAGAGTAGTACAACACGGGGCACGTGCACGATTGATGTCTTTTTTCAATGGGGTTCTGATACCTACAGTAAGAAGATGCAGATGGAAAGCAGGATCAATGAAATCAAAAACTTTTTGCCTGCCGGAGTAAATCTTTCTATTGAAGCAATGAACCAATCGCTGTTTCCGGTTTATGGTTACACCCTTGAGAGCACCGATCATAGTCAGGTAGCGTTGCGCGATCAGGCTAATTTGGTATTGCGTCCCGTTTTTGCTCAGGTACAAGGTATTTCGAATGTAGTGGTGAGAGGCGGTCGAGCCAAAGATTATGTAGTCATCCCTGATCCGATCAAACTATCCGCCCTCGGTATGACACCTAATAGTTTCATTGCGGTTTTTAACAACAGCAATTTCGTGTTGTCGAACGGATATGTGTCGGACTACAGAAGGCTATATCTCTCCCTTACCGATACGCGCGTTAATGATATTGAAGAATTAAAGAATCTCATTTTAAAAAATGACGGCAATCGAATTGTCAGAGTAAAAGACATTGCCAAGGTTGAAGTACAGGAACAACAGGAATTTGTCATCATCAATGCAAACGGAAGTAATGCCGTGTTAATAGATCTGGTGAAACAGCCTGGGATAAACCTCGTTGATTTTGCAAAAGACGTTGAAGCTCGTGCCATTGAAGCGAGAAAAATTTTGCCGAAAGGATATGAGTTGAAGCCTTATTATGATCAAAGCGCTTTTGTTGAAGACAGCGTTGACAGTGTTGTAAAAACCATTTACGAAGGCTTGTTTCTGGCGTTAATCGTGATGGTTGTTTTTCTTCGGTCGTGGCGATCAAGTTTGGTGGTGATGCTGACGATACCCGTAACACTCTGCTTTACTATTTTAGTATTATACCTCGCAGGGATCTCCATTAACATCATGTCATTGGGTGCGATCGCTGCTTCCATTGGTTTGATCATTGATGATGCGATTGTTATCATCGAACAAATTTATCGGGGACATGAAGATCATCCAGAGAAAGATCGCTTCATTATTGTCAAGGAAGCAATTCATGATTTATTTCCTGCCATGATCGGATCATCACTCGCTACCATTGTCATCCATTTTCCATTTCGTTTGATGAGCGGATTGGCCGGAAGTTTTTTCAAGGAACTTTCCGACACCATGCAGTTAACGATGGTGACGTCATTCTTAGTAACGTGGTTGTTGCTACCCGTTTTGCACTTAATGATTGGGTACAAAACATCATTTAAGCCACAGGCACATCATACCATGTCAGACTCTGTAAATCGCTTACGATGGCTGACCTGGTTCTTCAACAAACCCATCATTGCGATGATGTTAGTTGTTGTATTAATTTCATCGGCCTATTTGGCTTCTGATAAATTGGAAACTGGCTTCTTACCCGAATTAGATGAAGGTACAATCGTGTTGGATTACATATCTCCTGCAGGTACTTCGCTGGAAGAGACCGATGCCATTTGTAAAGAGATTGAAAAGATCGTGGGGGTTCATCCTGATGTGGAATCGTACTCCAGAAGAACGGGAATTCATATGGCTTTCAAGAGTGATCCCACGAACATTGGGGATTATTCTATTCAATTAAAAAAGGATCGCACCAAAACAACGGATGAGGTAATTAATGAACTGAGAAAAGAGATTGAAGGTAAAGTTGCTGCCATGGAAGAAATTTCTTTCGGTCAGCGCATTGCCGATTTACTGGGTGATTTAATGAGTACACCACAACCCATTCAGATAAAAATCTTTGGTGATAACTATGAGATACTAAAAGTGTTTGCCCGAAAGGCCGATACCTTGCTTCAGCAGATACCCGGAATCGTGGATATTAATAATGGACTGGTCACAGCCGGCCCGACCATGATTTTTTATCCGGATCAGGAAAAATTGGCACTATACAAAATTGCACTAACCGATTTTCAAACGCAGCTGACGGCATACACGGTTGGTGTTCCATTGGGATTAAATGCCAACGTCCCTACGCCTTCACCTTTTCAAGCTGCCATGACGGGTGGCTTGCAAATCGGACAAGTTCAGGATGGCGAGCAGATGAGAAGAATTCTAATGCGGTTCACCAACTTTGAAGACAATGATTTGGAAAAACTAAAACGTCAACTGATTTTTCTGCCCGATGGCTCGACAAGGCCACTATCATTTTTCTGTGATGTGAAAATCATTCCCGGAGAAATTGAATACCGTAGAGAAGATTTAAAGTCAGCGGTAATTCTAACAGCACGATTAGAGAATCGCGATTTGGGTAGCGCTATAAAGGATATTCAAAAGAAATTAAGTTCGGAGTTAGCATTACCACAAGGCTACGCCATATCCTATGGAGGTGCTTACGAAGAGCAGCAACAATCGTTTAAGGAATTACTTACGATATTGAGCATGGCTGCCTTATTTGTGTTTGCTGTGTTAATGTTTTTGTTTAAAGAATGGAGAATTTCCTTTTTGATTTTATTCATTTCAGTTGCCGCGATCAGCGGTTGTATTCTCGCGTTGTATTTCGCAGGGATACCACTAAACGTAAGTAGCTACACGGGTATCATTATGATTGTGGGTATCATTGCAGAGAATGCCATTTTCACTGTCAACCAATTCCGACAGAATATGAATCGTACCAAAGATATTGATCAATCAATCAACTATGCTATCGCATTACGCATTCGTCCAAAACTGATGACTGCAATCGGGGCTATCTTAGCATTAACGCCCCTGGCATTGGGCATTGGTCTGGGAGCGCAAATGCAACAGCCACTGGCGATCTCCGTGATCGGTGGTTTTCTGGCTGGGCTTCCCTTGTTGTTATTGGTGTTTCCAAGTTTGATTCGATTTCTTTATAAAAAAAGATAGTGGAAGATCTCTGTTCATGAAAAAATGAATAGGATGCAAGGTGTGTTATCTAACTAAATGACATCCATCCCAAGTCTGTGGTTTATTCACAGATCTTTCATCCTGCCAACTTGCTTGCCAGTTCGGTCTGAGCTGCCGCGGTAGTAACAGTTTAAAATACTACACCACAAAAATATACGCTTGACTATTCTTATGATACCGGCTTTTGGTAAGACCTTTCTCTTTCACAAAATGGGTAACAATAGTCTCTGAGAACTCGCGTTTGCATTTAAAAAAAGTAGCTTCCTTTTTTGGAGTCTGACCTTTGAGTAAGGCTTTGAGCAACGCTTTGTCATGTGCGCCAATTTCACTTTTGGGTTTTACTACCTTTTCAATCTGCGCAATAAGTTCGTTGATCTCTTCTATTTGATGGGCGTTAAAAGCTGGCATGTTTATACTCGTTAAATGATGTGTATTCTTGAGTCTTATGTTTCCATTGAAAATCTTGGCCGAAGGTAGGAATAATTGCCTGAATATAATTCTCAGTGGAGTCTCTGTTTTCAAGACTCCGCGTAGCTGCAAGGCGCAGAGTTACCATCCTGGTTATAAAGTTTATAACACGTTGTTCACCAACTTTCTAAAGGAAAGATCGCTGAGCCAGGTAAGCCAATGCTCCGGCCAAATAGCCCAATAGTGCCAGCAGGCTTATCTTCTTTACATACCACATAAAATTCACCTTCTCCATTCCCATTACCGCTACCCCGGCTGCCGAACCAATAATCAAAATACTTCCACCCGTACCCGCACAATAGGCTAAGTATTCCCAGATCAGATTATCTGTAGGAAACGAAACCGGATCATACATGCCCATGCTTCCCGCTACTAATGGAACGTTGTCTACAATAGCCGATAACAATCCAATCAATGTGATAATAATCCGTTGGTCTCCAAAGGTAGCGTCCAGCAGTTGGGCGAGCTGGCGTAAAATCTGCATAGATTGCAGCGCACTTACAGCTAATAAAATTCCAAGAAAAAAAAGTACGCTGGGTACATCAACACGCGATAGGGCACCCGCCACGGTATAATGTTTCCGCAAGACTTCATCTTTTTCGGGATTGATCAATTCAGAAACAATCCATAATAAACCAAGCCCCAGCAAGATGCCCGTGTAGGGGGGCATATGTGTAAGTGTTTTAAAAACAGGCACACTAACCAAAGCACCTACGCCAAGAAATAACATAATTTTTCCATGTGCGCTGGCTTTACCATTGGCAGCAACTGATTCTTGTTCTTTACTCACTAATGCATTCTTCTTGATAAAGGTTAAGAAAAGTAGGGGCGTAACCATACAGATCAAACTAGGAATCAGTAAGGTCTTCATGATGTTGAGCGAAGTTATCTTTCCACCAATCCAAAGCATAGTCGTTGTAACATCCCCTATCGGTGTCCAGGCGCCACCCGCATTGGCCGCAATAACAATCATACTGGCAAAAAATAATTTTGTTTCCTTATCCGTAACTAGTTTGCGAATTAAAGAAACCATCACAATGGTTGTTGTCAGGTTATCCAATATAGAAGAAAGGAAAAATGTTATCCAACAAATAATCCAAAGCAAAACCCGAATATCATTCGTTTTTATCTTGTCGGTAATAAAACGAAACCCTTGATGCGCTTCAACCAACTCTACAATAGTCATAGCTCCTAGAAGAAAGAAAAGAATCTGGGCAATTTGCCCGAGATGTTCATCCAATGAAAACGTGACAAATTCATGGTGCAATTCGGCAGCCGTAAAACTACTCAGTCTTGCAGCGCCAACTTCAATTTTTGAAACATCCAGAAACTTTTGAAAATCCGAGCTTTGCAATAAACTTTCATTGGGAGTAGATACCATAAACAAGGTCCAGCAAAGCACTCCCGTTACAATAGCGATGGCTGTCTTGTTTATATTGGTGGAGTGTTCGAGAGCAATAAACACGTAGCCTACAAGGAAGACTACCAGGATTAGTGTGTTCATAGGTGGAAAGATTATCTAAGTAAATGTGCTTAAAATTCATAATACCTTCTTACAATAGCCTCGTCTTTATTTTTAAGAACCCTGGCAGGGTGCTAATAACAATTTTAGGCTTAAATTTGTCACGGTGAAAATTTACTGCATTTTATTATCTCTTTGGATTGTGCTTTTGTCAACAGCTGCCTGTTATGTTGACGACAATTGTCGTGGTGACGTAAAAACAGAACAAAGCGGGCATCCTGAAGACAGCTGCGCTAACTGCTCACCCTTTTTAACCTGTGGATCTTGCACCGGGTTTATTTTTAATGCAACGCAGTTCAGTTTTCAGTTACCTGTTGAGACCAAGAATAAGGCAATCATTCCGTTCAAGGTCTCCCTTTTACAAAAAGGTTTCATAAAAATCTGGCAGCCGCCAAAGCTTGGTTAATAAAAACTATTAGACAATCAGTCTAATCCAAAAATCGGTTTACTGATCGATCCAATCACATTCTTTTCTTTTACTAATTAATCAAAATGAAACAGACCATTTTGTCATTGTTGACAATTTTATTGATGTCGGCAGTCTCAGCACAAAATAATTTTAAGGCAACTATAAAAGACAGCGAAACCAACGAACCCCTGATTGGAGCAACGGCCATCATTCAAGGTACCGCGAATGGGGTCTCCGCAGACAGTAATGGTTTGCTGGAGCTCAAAAATATTCCAAACGGAAAACAGGTCATTGAATTTCGTTTCATTGGGTATACTTCGCGAGTTGATACTATTCTATTTCCTTTAGAATCCATTCTTCCGCTTGAGATTTTATTGGAGCCTGATTCTGAAGAAATGGAAGAAGTTATCATAATGGCTACACGTTCCAGCCGCACCATTGCCGATATTCCAACACGGGTTGAGGTAATCTCCGGAGAGGAATTAGAAGAAAAGGGAAACATGAAGCCTGGCGACATCCGCATGATGCTCAATGAAAGCACGGGTATTCAAACTCAGCAAACCTCAGCTACCTCGTACAATTCCAGTATTCGTATTCAAGGTCTTGATGGAAAATACACGCAGATTCTTAGAGATGGACTTCCGCTTTACTCTGGTTTTTCGGGCGGACTAAGTTTACTGCAGATTGTTCCCCTTGATTTGAAACAAGTGGAAGTGATCAAAGGTGCTTCATCAACTTTGTATGGTGGCGGGGCCATTGCGGGTTTAGTCGATCTCGTTTCAAAAACGCCAACTGAAAAGAAAGAAATCAACTTTATGTTAAACGGTACGTCAGCGTTAGGGTTGGATGCCAGTGCATTCTATTCGCAAAAGTTTAAGAAGGTAGGCACCACCGTTTTTGCTTCTTACAATTTAGGATCACCGTATGACCCAGCGGATATCGGCTTAACGGCTATTCCAAAATTCAAACGATTCACCATCAATCCAAAATTGTTTTTATACCTCAATGAAAAAACAACGGTGAATGTAGGGTTCAATTCAACGATTGAAGATCGCATCGGTGGAGATATGACTTACATTGAGAGGGGTGGTTCAAACTTATACTATGAGGAAAATAGAACAAATCGTTTCAGCACTCAAATTGTAGTCGATCATCAATTCAATGCCGATTCAAAACTCAATTTCAAGAACAGCATCAGCTACTATAATAGAAGTATTGACATACCAGGCTATGAATTCGCTGGCGATCAACTATCGTCTTTCAGCGAGGTGTCATACAATAAGAGACAGCAAAAGGTAGAGTGGGTAGGTGGTCTAAATCTCTGGACTGATAAATTCACACAAGCAAATGTCACACCAGCCGAGGCGGTGGATTATAACTACACAACGGTAGGGGCCTTCATTCAAAATACCTGGAATGCTTCTGAGAAAATTATTTTAGAAACTGGTTTACGCGGAGACTATCAGAACGAATATGGTTTCTTTGCGCTCCCGCGCATCTCAGCCTTATTTAAAATCAATTCGAAACTAACTACGAGGCTTGGTGGCGGACTAGGATACAAGAGCCCAACCGTATTTACCGAAGATGCGGAAAAGATACAATTCAGAAATGTTTTGCCCATCAACACCGCGACAACGAATGCCGAAAAATCAAGTGGTGGGAACCTCGATATTAACTATAAGACCATACTGTCATCTCATTCAACCTTTAGTATCAATGCGTTACTGTTTTACACACGCGTAAATAATCCCTTGATCCTAACACCTATAGCCAATGGATTCTATGAATATCAACAGCCCGATGGTTTTATTGACACAAAAGGAATTGAAACAAATGTTAAGATAACGTACAATGATTTTAAACTCTTTGTTGGCTATACTTTAGCGGATGTTAACCAGCATTACAGTGGTTCTGTTACTCAATTTCCATTGGTTGCCAGGCACCGACTAAATAATGTGTTGATGTATGAGGTCGAAGAGAAATGGAAGATTGGACTTGAGGCATATTATTTTAGCCCTCAAAAATTAAATGATGGCGCTACTGGAAAAGAGTACTGGATCTGTGGCTTGATGGTGGAAAAGTTATGGGAACATTTATCGCTCTTTATAAATTTTGAAAACTTCTTTGATACCCGGCAAACCAGATTTGATACAATCTATACGGGGCCAATTACCAATCCGACATTCAGGGATATTTATGCTCCCGTTGACGGCTTTGTTATCAACGGTGGGATAAAAATTAAACTCTAATGAGATGTGATTCCGTCTAAATAAAAAGGCCAGATGATTGCTCGTCTGGCCTTTGAAGTGATTCAATTTCTCAGGGTGTAGATAATGTCCTCCTGTATTTCAATAAATATCTTATGGATAAAGCAAATATTTCTTTCTCATTTCTTTATACTGCGCCAGCCCAGCTTCCCATCCCTTTCGAATCTCTGATTCAGGAACGCCCTTTATAATTTGCTGCTTCAACTCTGTTGTGCCGGCAAGTTTATCAAAATTCCCCATTTGTTTACTCTGTGAAAAGTCAAAGAATTTTTCTTTATCAGGATAGGCATTGTAAAGTTCAATAAGCCATTGAAGATTTATCTTGCCGTTACTAAAAAGCGATTTAGTATCGTAGGTACGAAGATCAAGTCCATAACACGTATTGCCATGATGTAAAGGCGTTTCACTCATACCGGGAATGCTAACAGGAGTAAACGAAAATGAATATTGTCCTTCAAGTGCTGGACTTCCTAAAACAGTAAAGGGCATCCGCGTACCCCTCCCCTGACTCACAATGGTTCCTTCAAATAAACACAACGATGGATAAAGCAACACGGACTGTTGCGTGTTAAGATTAGGAGACGGCTTAACGGGTAACGTATACATCATTGTGTGATCATAATTTTTGATCTTAATAATTTTCAGCTTACACTTCACTTTATTAGTAAGCCATCCTTCACCATTCAACATCTGTGCAAATTCACCAATGGTCATGCCATGGGTAATCGGTATTGGAAATTTACCAATTCCAGATTTTAGTGACATATCCAGTATAGGGCCATCCACATACGCATTTGGATTGGGGCGATCAAGAATTACTAATTCCTTATTGTTCTCAACACAAGCTTCCATCACATCGGCCAGCGTGTTGATGTTTGTATAAAATCTACAGCCTACATCTTGAATATCAAACAGCATCATATCAAGCTGATCAAGATCCTCTTTGGAGGGCTTACGCTTTTTGCCATATAAAGAAATAATCCTAATTCCAGTTTGTCCATCTACTTCATCCTCTACCTTAGCCCCATTGCTTGCGTTGCCGCGAAAGCCATGCTCAGGCCCAAAGACTGCTGAAATATGTATTCCCAGAGAAAGCAGGCTGTCAACAGAAAGCGTATTACCGATGATAGAAGTCTGATTCACTACCATCCCAACCTTTTTGTTTTTTAAATACGAAACATATAGCTCTGTTTGGTCAGCACCTGTAATAATTTCTTTCTTTGGTTCAGCCACTGATGTGGTGTGCAAAGTTGTCATGGGTTGTTTACAACCCATGAGTACGGTAAGCAAACCGAACAGTAGCAAACTTAAAATATTCTTCATATCGAAATACATTAGATCAAAACTAAAATAGAAGCATCACACTTTGCTCCCCGAAAACCGTGATTTTACAAACTCACTGGAAGCAATCACATCTACTCGGCAATAACGAGGTCCACTAATATCATGGAGCCTTTTCCAAGTTGGCTATCAATTTCAAAAGTACCTTTATACAAGGCTACCTTTGAGCGGATCGTATCAAATCCAAAACCTGAGGCGATGCCTTTTACATCCATTCCTTTTCCGTTATCACCTACAATAATGTTGAGTGAATCCTGGTGATGGATAATTTGAATTTGCATCTGCGATGCCTGTGCATGTTTGATAACGTTCTGAACCAGCTCTTGGCAGATGCGGTATGCCACTACTTCAATTTGCTCGGGCAGCCGTTCTTCAAGTCCTAAAATTTGTAAATCCACATCAAGCTGCTCAGAAGAATTGATATGTTGGATAAATGTATGCAACGCAGACTCCAGCCCAAACCTACTCAGTGAAACAGGCAACATGTTGTGTGCAATCTTTCTTAGTTCATGAATTGATTCATCTAATAACCGCAACGTATCATTGAATTTTGTGGCCTTTTCAGGAACTTTATTTTCAAATGCTTCTTGCAAGCCATTAAACCGAAGTCGAACACTTGAAAGAAGTGAACCAAGGCTATCATGCAAATCACCGGCAATGCGTTTGCGTTCGTTATCTTGTGTAAGCACAAGCGCCTTCATGTGCGCATCCTTTTGCGATTCGAGCACCGTTGTTAGATGTTCCTTCTCTGCCATCTCCTTTCGAATTTCTTCATTTAGCCTAATAGACTTTTCATGAATTCGTGCGTTCTCTAAAATTATGGCACCCTGATTCGCTGCAATGCGTACACATTTCACCCGCTCTTCCACATACCAGTCTTTCGCAAAAACATTCTCCAGGTAAATGACCATGGGTAGATGTCCGTTAATAGTAACCGGAAGAATCATGAACGATTGAACACCACGATCATAGATAGACTGTTGATGGCGCAAACCCTTCTCGGAATCAACGTCATTCACCACAACAATATTCTCAGATTTAAGCGCCAGTAAAATCATCGATACAGGTATGCTGGTTTTGATTTTTTCTTTCTTATGTTCTCCCTTCTGAATTCCATTCAACAATGACAAATCATCATATAATATACGTTCTCCGGTGTTATCAATTAATTCAATTACTACATGTGTTGATCCGGAGATACGCAATAGCAACACCATCAATTTTTTTACAAGTGAAGTCACTTCAAGATCACCACTTAATTCATATTGGATAGTTTCAATATCCATATCTTCCTGTGCAGGATGCAACTTTGGTAAGATGGCTTGAAATTGTTGATAGAGTTGCTTTGCTTTTGCTATTGCGCCCCACGTATAAAAACCAGTAATGGATTCTGATAAATGGTGCACGGCCTCCTTTCTTTTTGATGGGTTTGTTAACAAGAATTTTCCGAGCAATTCGTGTGTGATAGCCCAGTGATAAATATTACTCCCGGCACCATCCAACGATTCCTGATATAACGCAAGTGCTTTCTTCTCCTTCCCTTCAATTCGTTTCCATTCAGCACTCATCAATTGGTAAGACGCTTTATAATTGGATGGCGCATGGTGTTGCCAAAAATCAAATGATTTTAAAATTACTTTAACTTTTATTTCCAACCCTTCATACAATTCGCTTTTGTGGTTATTCCAATTTTGTGTGATCGATAGAAACCAGATCATTAAGTTTGCTGGTAACAACGGAGATGCTTCCTGCAATTTCCGGTTACTATGTGCTTCCTTGGCTACCTCTGCAGCGAGTTCATAATGTCCAAAAAGAAAATAATATTTTCCCCACACATAATTCCGATAAAACTTTTCTTCTTGAAGGGTAAGTTTAGCTGCCAAGGAAGACGGGTGTTGCCTCGGCATAGAGAAAACCGCTGTTTCGCCTTGTAAAAATTTCACAAGATTTTTTTGATAAAGTGTAATGTAGTACGTCAGTTCGGTTCCCGGGTAGGACTCATCAAAATTCCATTGGCTCAATCCCTTCAAGGGTAAGCCCGCAATCAGATGAAGGTTTAACGTATGGGTCTTCAAAATATACATTCCAATCAAATCCCCTGCTTCTCCACCTGCACGCATTGCTTCATTAAGTAAAATTTTGCTTTCCGAAAATGCCTTTTTCCAGGGTTGGATATAAAAAGCAAAAACACCATATACGCGACAGCGCATGCTCACATCATTCAGTTCATTGTTAATTCCTACTCCCTTCACCCCAAACTCATATCCTTTTTCAATGTCACCCGAAATAATCAGCATCCGGCCATAAGAAACATAACCGATTGCTTTTACAACCGATACATTATTTTTAACAGGGCGCAACATAATTTGTAAAGCTGCCCATCGCATCAACACATCGGAAGTGTGATGCAATCCCATCCCTCCTATATATAAAAGTTTTATAATAGCTTCATCATACTCCAAATGCAAACCATTGCTAAGTGCTCTGGTTTCCTTCCCGTTCTCACGGTCATGAAGTATCTCTTTTAGTTTATTAAGTTCACGGAGTAATTTCTCTTCTGCTAATGGAAGTTCAAGGCCAAGCTCTGCTAAGATTTCTTTAACAATGTGTACGACTTTCTGGTATCGTCCCAAGTGATTGTTAATCGTGATTTTTTGTTCAAATACTTTCGCGCGTTTCAGCGGATCAGTAATTCGCTCTAATAAGTAGTCGAGGTGTATTTCCGCAAGATCATATTCGCCCAAGAAATATTCAATGCGTGCACGATCCATATATATTGTATAGACTTGCTCCCGTACGCTTTCCAAGGAGCATTCATTGAGCAGTTCGGCACTCATCTTATAAAAGTACCGTGCTTGATCCAGCGACCTATCCTGTTCTAAAATTTTACCGGCTCTATAGTTTAGCATCGCAACCTTCTCGAATTCTCCATTCTCACGAATCCGTTCCAGTGATTGATTGTAACTCTTCGTCATCAACACAATGTTTGTTGAATTCAGATTCTCTGTACCAATGGAGTAGAATAATTCTGCCAATTTATAATGAAGCTCAGATCTTCGGCCAGGTGAAAGATCATTGTAAATCATTTCCCCAATATGCATTTCCACAAATCGCACTTCTTTGTCATCTTGCTCTAAGAGCCCTGTTTTACATGCCTCATTGAGAAGACTGGTCATTACTGATACCTTTCCATCCAACCATTTCAATAAAATATCTTTATTGAATCTTCCTAAGCAGGCGATAAGGTAGATAACTTCATAGGCTTGAACAGAAAGCTTTTTAACATTATCGAGTACAATGCGCTCCGGGTTTTGGCCCCCATATAGTTTCTCTACCTGTGCCGCATCACAGCACCATCGGTCATCTGCATACCAAATAAGTTCTTTCTGTTTCAGGCTATCCAGAAGAGCCTGCAAGTGCGATGGGTTTCCATCGGTAAGCTTGTAACAAATATTGATTAACGCGGGATGACAGGTACCACCCAGCATCAAAACCAGCGACTGCGCTACTTCTTTAAGCGAAAGCCCCTTTAGTACAATATTTTCAATTATCTTATTTTTAAGATGCAGTTCGTCTACAAACTGGTGCAAAAAACTTTGGTTACCAAGTGGTGCACGGTATGCCCCAATCCAAATTAATTTTTCTGAAGATACGTTGAGCAATAAATATTTTAACAAGTTGGTACCGGAGGCATCAATCCATTGTAAATCATCAGTAAAAAAAAGTACGGGCTTATGATAATAGTTCGCTAAAAATTCAAATAAATTTTTGAATAGCGAATAAAGTTGATTTTCAATTGTCAGTAGAGAGCGCTGTGCAGACCAGGATTTGATTCCTGATATGACAGATAACTCCGGCACATAATCCAACAATAAAGGAAAACTATCGCCCAAAAAATCTTTTAGACTTTTAGAAAAATGTTGAAACTCACTTTTAGTTGATGTGCTATAGATTTTACTCAGGTAATCAGAGATACTATATTTAAAACCATAGTATGGAATGCTCTCATGTTGTTGATAATGACGCGCAATCAGGATGGCATGTTGTGGTTCAAATTTTTGTAGGAAATGTTCTACAAAAAAAGTCTTTCCAGTACCCATGTGTCCAGAAACTAAGATGCCACTCAAGTCAGCATTTTCATTCTTGCCAACCTGTAGCACATAATCCGATAGCATGTGGCTGCACTCCATTTCTGAAAATATGCGCAGTTTTGGCTGCATGCCGAGTGTCGGTACTTCCTCCATAGGTTATCTTCCCTTTGATTTGAAATATACCATTTTTGTGTGTATAAATTCAGGTTGTCTATTCCCTGAAAACCGTGATTTCATCAAATCACTGTAAAATATCGTGTTATAATAAATACATTTAAATATATAATGGTGATGGGTAATTCTGCCTCTCAAATGCCCTATTTTTCATAAACCGAACAAAAGGATCTATGCGATTTCTACGTTTCACTTTTATCTTCCTTTCACTTTCTTTTCATCAGCTCCAGGCGCAAATCTCCATCGATTGGAAATCACGTGAAGACTTAAATATTTTATTGCCAAACTCTGTGCGCATCTATGAAGGGAATGGAAAACTTGCAGACAGTGCCCGCGTGCGAGCCGTATATGCTAAAATAAATCTTAAAGACCATCACCTTACATTACAAGCAAAAGGCAGCAACCCAATCCGACAAACAACTTTAGAGGCCTATCAAGAGCATGATGGAATCCTGGCCATCAACGGTGGCTATTTTTCATCAACACAATCGGTAAGTCTGCTGGTTTCCAATGGCGAAATCATTTCTCCCGACCGAAACCAAAAGGTAACGCGGGGTGCCTTTGGGTTAGTGAATGGAAAACCAGAAATTGCATGGGCCTATGTTAAGGATAATCAATTAGTGAACTATCCTTCTCCCATAAATCCAATCGTTGACAAGCTTGAAAAAGGAATGCTTTGGAACCCAAGCCAAGCCGTTGGTGGCGGCCCAGTACTCATTAAAAATGGAAAAATAAATGTAAGCGATACACAAGAAGGATTTGGCGGTTCACACCTTGTGCGGCACCCGCGCACCGCTATTGGCTACATGAATGATAGTACGTTGGTCATGATGGTAGTGGACGGACGACAAGTGGCGAGTGTTGGGGTTACGTTAACCGAGCTTGCAGAAATCATGTTGAACGTTGGATGTTATGAAGCGGTAAACCTGGATGGTGGCGGCTCGTCTGCTATGGTAGCTGCCGATGAAGTAGTGAACATACCCGTTGATGTGCCTGCCGGAAATAGAAACAGTCTTCGTAAAAATGCCAGTGCATTAATTATTTCTCATACAAAACCAGGCATCGATAAAAAAATTATCATCATCGATACCGACAATAAAAATTATAACGAACAAGGCGTATGGCGAAACACCAACCACAGCAATAACTACGGCATCACAAATTCACGAACAGCAACCGCAAGCACATATAACAAAGCAACCTATAGGTTTGATAGTTTAACCTCTGGAAACTATCAACTCGCTGCTTGGTGGACGGTTGATGCTGGAAATTCAACAACGACAAAATACATTCTTCATCATGAAAATAAAATTGATACACTGCGCGTATCGCAAAAAGATTTGTCAGGTAGTGGAAAGTGGAATGTATTGGGAAATTTCCATTTACAAACCAACGCCTATCTGGAAGTAATTGGTGACAAAAGTGAAAACAAAATTATAACTGATGCTATTCGGCTTGTAGCACATGAACTTTATCCTGCACTTCCTAAACGTGGCGATTTGCGGATTGCTTTAATCAGCGATCTCAACTCAGGCCTTGGTTCTGCAACGTATGAATGGCAAGTCGACAGTATTATGAAACGCATTCCGCGTATATGGAAACCAGACATCGTGATCTGTGGAGGTGATATGGTAGCCGGAATGGGCGTACACGATACATTGGTGATGCGGAAAATGTGGGAAGGTTTTGCAAAACATGTTACCAAACCTTTACAGGATAATAATATCCCATTTGCATTTACATTAGGTAATCATGATGGAACTGTCTCTCATCAAGATGAAAGAAAATTCACACAACGCTATTGGAGCAATCGTGTAAATACACTTAATATTAATTTTATTGATAAGTCCCATTTCCCCGCATATTATTCTTTTACTAAAGACAATGTGTTTTTCATATCGATTGATGCTTCATCTCCTTCCATGCCGAAAGAAAATATAGAATGGCTCGAAACCCAACTTAAAAGCAAAGAAGCCCAACAATCAAAAATCAGGTTTGTGCTGGGCCACATTCCCTTGTACAGCGTAGCCCAAGAGCGCGATTCAAAAGGAAATGTATTGGAATCCCACCAACAACTTCAACAACTATTGGAAAAATATAATGTACACAGTTACATCAGTGGTCATCAACATGCATATTATCCAGGGAAAAACGGAACGTTAATGTTATTAAATGCAGGTGCAGCAGGCTCTGGTCCGCGTAGGTGGCTTAATCGAGATGATGCTCCAGTAAATACTGTAACCATGTTGGATGTATTTTTTGATGCGGATACTGTTGTGCAGACAACGTATGACATCAAGCAAAACAAGAGTGAAAAAATGGCAATCCTTATTCAGCACTCCATGTCTTCTTCGATTAGCGGAGTAAACGGAACAATTATCCGAGACGACTTACCCTATGTTCAAAGCGTTTCCGGAAATTTTTATGCTAATGATAGCTATACTTCTTTAGGTGCGATTGCATTAAAACTTGCTAATAATAAAATTGTTGTTGAAGGAAACGTAAATCTTAATATCAGCACAATAGGCAATGACAGTGCAATTGCGCTGTATGCCGGAAAACATACGGAACAAGGAAGTTTTCTACTTCCGCTTACTATTAAAAAGAATGGCAAAAATTCCATTGTCTTAAAAGGCGAAATGGAAGCACAAGACACTATACGTGAGTGGCTCGCTACAGGTGCTTTGTTTGTAAAAATCAAAACAAAATCTGGTAGCGATATCCGCGCACAACTTTATCCCGATGCGAATCATACTCCCACCAATTTAACTATACTTTCACACACGGTCGTTAACATCTATGGCATCCGAAATACGGAAGCTCTTTATACCGTATCATGGAGCGAAGCCTTTGATCAGGATGGTGATTTGCTTGATTATGCTTATGAATTAGCAACGGATAGTCTGTTCAATCATATTGTTGTACGAAAAAATACTGGCAGACAAACCCAATTAAAATTCCAGGAAAAAGAATGGTTTACATTAATAGATCAACCGATAGGAAAAATTTCTACTTTTTATCATCGCGTTATTACTTCTGACGGAAAACATTTTACTAAGTCACCGATCACAAAACTTAACCTGATGAAAAGTGATGAGTTACCCGATGATTATATTGAAGTATCGCCTCCACAGTATACATTAGAAAAAATTACAAATGCACCCGGTACAGGAAGCGGTGCTGTATGGGATAAGGATGGAAAGCTTTGGCTTGCGGATTACAGTGGAAACTTAATCATCAAATCCCGAGATGGAAGTGATGCGCCATTTTCTCCATTGAAATCTGTTATCATTAATGGCAAGGAACATTCATTAAAACCTATCAACGGTATCGGCCTTGATAACGATGGCAATATCCTCATTGGGAACAATCGTTTCTTATTAAAAATAGACGCAACAACCGGAAAAGTAATTGCCCGATGGGAAGCACCCGAAGGAGAACGCGCCATTACCACACCACGCATGAATACCAAAGGTGAAATTTACGCGATGTCGTTATTTGGTGACGACCCCAACTACGTACTCAAACAAAGTACAACCGATCCCGCTACTTTTGAATTACTTCGCACTATCAATTTGAAAGATCGCATTCTCGCTCGCACATTCGATATGAGTAACGATGGACACACATTATATTTTCCTGATCCAGGCAGTCCGTTTATACAAGTTTACAAAAGTAAAGATGGGATTATGTATCGTAGGGAAGAGAACATTACAAGTATGGCCGCTGGTAGCAATGCCATTCAAACCATAGACGAAAAAATATTTGCAGCAGTACGCGCCAGTGGTATCACACCTACTATGCTACACTATCGTGACGACAGCAAGCGCGTGATGTGGACATTGTCACTTCCTGAAATGAATGGCGCAGAGCCTCGCGGGATAACTGTCTCAGAAGATGGGTCAACTATTATTATTTGTAGTTGGGATAAAGGTGGTGGATTTTATCGGGTTACCTTGAAACCATAAACTCATCAACGTCATCCACTCGATCACTTTTCGATCAAGGCATCGTACATCACTTGTTGAATTTTAGTGCGTGTGTTCAATTGATACAAGCGTGTGTTGTTGCGTGTTGGCTCCACCCGGTTGGAAAGAAAAATGTACAGCAATCCCGTTGAAGGATCCATCCATGTCATCGTACCCGTAAACCCTGTGTGACCAAAACTCGCAGTGCTTGCATCTTTCGCTGCATTATTATTTTCACCCAAATAGATTAGGTTGGGCTTATCAAAGCCGAGCCCTCTTCTATTGTCATTTTCAGGAAATTGCGTTGTTGTCCATTTCTTGAATGTACTCTCGGCAATGTATCGTTGTCCACCATACTCACCGCCATCCAAATACATTTGCATCAACTTCGCCAAGTCATTGGCATTGGCAAACAAACCCGCATGACCTGATATGCCCCCTAACATGATGGCGCCTTCATCATGCACGGTGCCACGTATGGGTTCGTGACGAAATGAATAGTCATGCTCCGTTGGAATAATGGATGACATCGGGTATTTCGATAATGGATTGTAGGTAATCGAAGTTGCACCTAATGAGGAATAAAAATTTTTATCTAAATAGGTTGGGAAACTTTCATCAATCATACTTTCCACAACACGCGGAGCAAGAATAAAAAAGAAATCAGAGTATACATATTTTTTCTCTTCCAACAATGGAGACTTGCGAATAGAATTCACCATCTTATCAGGATATTTCTTATCCAAGTACATATCTTGCTTTACGCGAATAGAGTAACGTTCCGATGAATCCTTTTTAAAAGTGTGCCATCGATAACTTCCATTTTTTCGAATGGTGTTTTTCCAAAATGGTATCCAAGGTTGAAATCTTGCTTGATGCGTAAGGATATCATACATCGGAATGTTAGATTTATTGGAGTGTTTAAATGCCGGTAAGTAATCACCCAACGTAGCATCGAGTTTGAATTTTCCTTCATCATACAACTTCATTAATGAAGGTACTGAGGTGCTGATTTTTGTAACCGAGGCAAGGTCATACAAATCATCGAGCTTCACCTTTGCGCTATCGCTGTATTGTTGCAAACCGTAGGCTTTATAGAACACTACTTTTTTATCTTTCGCTACTAATATCTGACACCCCGGAATTGCATACGCATCCAATGCTTGCTTTACCAACGAATCAATTTTTGTATTCAACACTTTTGAATCCATCCCTGCATCTTCAGGCAACGTGTATTTGAAACGAATTCCACCTTTCACATCCAAGCCATCTCCTGATTTAAATTTAACACCAACACTCACTGGCAGGCGACCACTTGCACTGATGCCACCAAAAATCAATTGCGCTGAAAGTTCTTCCGCATTTATATTATCTTGATATGTTACCACCAATGTGTTAGCGTTCTCTATATCAATAATCTTATCCAGCACATACGGGTTTTTAAAAACTGTTAGTACAGCCTTCTTCATGTTAGAAAGCTCTGTAATCAATTTCGAAACCGATTCAGAAACATCAAGCTTATTCAAGGGACGCGAGCCTGTGTCGTGCAGTGAGGCAATGACCAAATTGTATTTCTTTAATTCTGTTCTAATCGAATCAATAATTTTATCACTGGCATCTTTCAGCACCACAAAGTGTTTCACTTTTGTGTATAAGTCCAACGACTTTTGAAAAGGAGTAATCGCATTGGCTGCGATGGAAACAGAAGCAACCGTAAGGGTATCCAACCGCTGCAGTGGAACCAAATCATGTTCGTTGCGCAATACCGTGAGCGAAGCCTCGGTGAGATTTCGGTTTAGCAATTTTGCCTCGATGGCATTCAAAGCTTTTGCTGCTCCAGTAGTTTCAAGTGTTTCTATTTTAGAAAGGCCAGTCCCATATTTTACTGCCAAAACCTTTCTGCAGCGCTCATCAATTTCTTTCTGACTAATCAAACCGTTCTTCACCGCCAACATTATTTCATCAATAGCACGTGGTACATCTTCTGTGAATTCTAACAAATCATTGCCTGCCAGTATCGCATCTTTATCAACCACACCAGGCGTGTGGCCGGCCGTAACACCTTTCATGTTCATAGCATCAGTAACAATGAGGCCTTGAAAATGTAATTCATTCTTTAATAAATCCGTGATAATTTTTTTTGATAATGTAGAAGGCCCAGGTGTAGGGTCCAATGATGGAACATTTAAATGCGCTACCATTATGCCGCCAATTCCAGCACGAATTAATTCACGAAACGGGTACAACTCAAGGGAATCCAATCGCTGGCGTGAATGATTGATTTGCGGCAATGCATAATGCGAATCAGTCCCTGTGTCGCCATGGCCGGGGAAATGTTTTGCTGTTGCCAGCACATTTTGGTCTTGCATCCCTTTCATATAGGCCGTTGCCTTCGTGGCCACTTCATATTTATTTTCACCAAACGATCTGTAATTGATGACTGGGTTTGCTGGATTGTTGTTGACATCGGACACCGGTGCAAAATTTACTTGAATGCCCGCCACTTTAAGTTGGCGTGCGACTTCTTTACCCATTTGATAAATCAAATCATTGTTTTGAATGGCGCCCAATGTCATCTGATAGGGAAAACTAATGGTACTATCGAGGCGCATGCCCAAACCCCATTCGGCATCCATAGCAATCAATAACGGAACCTTAGATGTTTTTTGATAACGATTAATGAGGCTGGCTTCTCTACTGGGTCCACCTTGAAAAAAAATGAGTCCACCGATTTTTTGTTCATCAATTAGTTTATTGATTTCCTTTTCATGTTGAGCGCCTTTGTTTGAAAAAGCAGCCACCATCAACAGTTGAGCAATTCGTTCCTGTGGGGTCAAGGTTTGGAGCACAGAATCAACCCATGGGTGATGCATGTATTTCAAGAACGGAACCGGAGTGTCTTGCGCTGATGATGAGAATACTATCGCTAACAAAAGAACCACCGTACCATATCTTAAATAATTCTTCATGTATTTGCTATTAGAAATTTAAATCATTGGATATCAGAAATAAAAAAATAACAAGTGAAAATAATGTTGATTGTTATTAAAACCAAACTATTCCCAGATGCTTAAAAAAGCAGACCCCCTCCCCAGAAATTTCCGAAGAGGGGGCTCCACTTAACCTTAACTTATAAGGTAACTAAATACACTTCGTCTATTTTGATAGACAAATGGGATTACCAACCTTCCGTCTGTGAAAGGATGTACCCCTTCTCACTATATTGGCTAATCTCGTTATTCCCTACCGGAGCTAAATAGACGCGATCAGTAAAGGGATCTCTATTGGAAACATTTTCAGGGATGTAATAGCCTACCATGTCAGCCGCGTTTGTTCCCGTGTACGTTACCACTGTGTTGTCTTGCTTTTTTACTTTTAGCTTGCCCACTTTAGATGGTACCAAAAATGATGGAAACTCGGCTTGAAAATCAACCCAAGGACCTAACAAAAGATCGGTGTTGGTAGCGCCATCCATGTTATTGATTTTCTTCCAACGCTTTAGATCCAGCAAGCGGGTATGCTCAAATACAAATTCCATTCTACGCTCTCTGCGAATTTCCCATAACAAAGCAGAAACGTCCGCATCTCGATCAGGATCATTGGGTAGTGATGCTAATGTTAAGGCTGCTGTTTTAGCTACACCTTTGCTAATAGCCGCTGCATCCAACGGACGATTACGAATAGCATTGATCGATGCATCAATATCAGATTGTGTTACGGCCGCACCTCCCATCGATCCGATCTCTGCTTTCGCTTCAACCCAGTTCAACACCACTTCTGCCAATCGCATAACCGGTGCATCATTGGTATTGGTGCTTGATCCGTATTGAGGAGGGTAACTACCCCCTGCGTAAGTAGGTCCAACCCGGTCGATAAACTTATCAGAATACAACAAGGTGGAAGACTGCGATCTAGGTACATCCCAAAATGTTGCTTCAAATCGTGAATCACGAGTGATGATCAGATTTCCAATATTAAATTTATCTGCATTCGTAACAGCAGAGGATTGATACGGCTGGCCATCTTTTGCAATAAATGATTTTATAAGATCAAGGTTCGCTGCGGCAGTCTGGCCTTCCGTAATATTAGAATAAGATCCAATACTATGTGTCACACCTGTGCTTGCATCGTATTGTCTATACATCATCACTTCAGTATTAGAAGCCAGGTTTTCTGATCCAAAAAGTGCTCTAAAATTACTTCCAAACGACCACTTGCCAGATTGCATGACGATATTGGCAGCTTCCACCGCCAAGCCCAAATATTTCTTTGCTTTCTCATTATCTCCTGCGTGATATTTCTGCCAAGTGCCTTCAAACAACATGAAACGTGAAATAAAACCAGCGGCAATATATTTGTTCAGGTATTGACTATTGCCAGCATCAGACAAACGCATATTTTGAAGTACATAAGTAAAATCATCAAAGACATTGTCCATAACCAATGCTCTGTCATCCCGGTCTTTGTATAATTCATCAAGTTCCTTATCTCCTAATTCGTGGTCATAGTAGGGTACATCACCAAAAACACTCACCAATCGGCTATATTCATAGCCTCTAAAGAATCGAGCTACTGCGCTCCAATGGTTATAGGTCTCATCATTGATATACGTTCCCTTCATACCCTCTATTCTATCCAAGAATAAATTGGATTTACGGACCCACGCAAAGTCCCAGGTTGGCCCGCTATAAGAGTCTAACCAAGTGGCAACTTCACTAGTAGATGATCGGGATGCAGGTGCCTGTATTTCAAAATTGGACTGCCTGCCCGAGGAGGTCAAATCATCAGAAAAAGTGTAGCCCCGCATTGGGGTATAGTCAACTGTAAAGCCACTGTTGTACCCATTAAAATAATTGGTATAAAAACCATTGGCAAAAAGCCTAAGGTTATTCTCCGACACCCAATAGGTCTGATCATTGAGCTGTGTCAATTGTGGTCTGTCCAAGAAGTCATCACAACTACTAAAAACAAACATTACTAAAAGAATAATTAAATATTTTTTCATAATTTTTTTACTGTTTAGAAGCTCAATTGAATTCCCATTGCTACACTTTTGAATGTTGGTATACCGACTCCGGTGCGTCCTAAATTATAATTAGTAGAATTCCACATCGAATATCCTGAAATTGCTTCCGGATCAATCGGCAATCCTCCAAGATGATCGAATGTTAGGATGTTTTCCAGCGATCCATACACGCGTAGTTTGGTAATTTTTGCTTTCATCGTTAACGCTTGTGGTAATGTGTAGCCAAACGTGATATTCTTGATTCTGAGGTAAGACATATCAAGTAAGTATTGAGTTTGAGGTTGCATATTATATCCCGTACTGCTACCTCCCATGTTATAGGGTCTTGGATAGAAGGCATCCGTGCGATCTTCACGCCAGAAATCTCCTACGATCGCTTGTGGTGCGGCTCCGTCTGAAGCTTGGAATCCTGGGATTGCTAAGAATCCATTTCCCCACACTTCACGTCTGCCAACCCCTTGAAGGAAGAGGTTAAAATCAAAGCCTTTGAAATTGGCCCCTGTTCTGAAACTGTATTCAAATCGAGGTGTTGAATTTCCGATTATTTTCATGTCACCATGACTATCTAAAGTAGCGTCACCATCATTGATAAGGCCGTCTCCATTCGTGTCTTTGTACTTCACATCACCTGGTCCAAATCTAAAATTACCACCTTGCAATTCATTTTGAGTAGCTCCATTATCATCTGACAATTGGTTGATGGTAACACCGTCAACCACAGTAGTCATTAAGTTACCACTTCCATCATACACAAAGTCATCGGCTTGATACAACCGATCTGTTTCATATCCCCAAATTTCACCATAGGTTCTGCCTACATAGTTTGAGTAAATTCCTTCAGCGCTTCCGTAGCGGGTAATCTTCGTTACTGCATCAGCAAAGGTTGCAACAAAATTGATTTGCAGTCCACTCGCAAACTCATGCACATAATCAAGTTTAAGTTCAATGCCTTTGGTTTGTAAATCACCAAGATTGCTTTTTGGCGCTCCCGTTCCGAAGGTTGCGGGAATTCCCTCTTGCGGAACAATCATATTTTGGGTCTCGCGTTGAAACCAATCAAAGGAAAGCCCTAATGCACCTTTTAATACTCGTGCATCAACACCAAAATCCAGCGTGGCGATATTCTGCCAGGTGATTGATTGTGACACAGAAGGAGGGGTTCCGAATTGGTAAAGTTTTGAATTACCAATAACCCAGTTATTGAATGAACCGGTCATCGTGGGGACATAAAGATCATTTCCAACGGATTGATCTCCAATGCTACCCCAGGAGCCGCGTATCTTAAGATCGTTCAAGAAACTTTTACTCCAATCCATAAACGATTCCTGATTCAATCTCCAACCTGCTGAGAACGAAGGAAACCATCTCCACTTTAAATCATCAGGAAACTTTGAGCTTCCATCGTATCGTAGGTTTGCTTCGAGTAAATACTTCTCTCTAAAATTGTAGTTCACGCGACCAAAAAATCCCAATTGAGAATCCCAATATTCATTCCCACCAACTGTAGGGGTTCCCGTTGCAAGTGAGAATTGAGGATTTGAATAATCTGTTAACTGCGTAAGTTGAGACCAATTATTTGCAAGCTCATATCCAACTCTATTCATCCCCAGCATAAACCTGAGGTTTTGATTTTCATCTAAATTCAGATCGTAGGTTGTGAACAAATTGATCGTATTCCATTTTTCGTTTTGTGCCATACGGTAAACATGATCCGGATTTGCTCCTGACCCTGTATAAGTCAGGTAATTCAATTGATATCCAGGTAGCGCACCTGGGTCAGTGGATGATACCACTTGGCCAGCATCATTTACATAAATCCGGTTACCATTTCCATCCAATTTAGGCACAGCAGCACTCCAGGAATCTCTTGCGGTGAATCGCGTTCCCGGGTTTTTATTAATAAACTCCTGATTAGCATGTGTGTAATCAAATTTAATTGTCCATTCTTTTGTTGGAGTTATTGTAAATCCACCATTGAGACTCGTATAATTTGTTTCTTGAAATGCGGTATTAGCGGCAGCGACTTCCGAAGCCGGGCTTCTTATCGGATCCCCATCCTCGGTGGTCATGGGGTAGGTGGCTGCCCAACGATATAAGTATAACCAAGGGTCAGCCGTTGTGGAACTGGTGGCGTATGGATAATTCTTGGTTCGGTTTGAAAAGATGGTTCCCGCATTAATCTTCAACCATTTATTTACTTCTGTTCCTAGTTGAATTGATCCGTTATATCGTTTAAAATTATCTTCTTTTGCGGCTTTGTTCATACCACTTTGGTCCATAATACCGAAGCCTAGATTATAATTAGTTTTCCCCGTTAATCCACTCACTGATAAATTGTGTATTTGTGTAGGTGTCCACTCCTTAATCATGTAATCATAGGGATCATACATTCGCAAACCAATTTTGCGATTACTAGCATCCACGTACCAATCACGCCCGTAAAGCATGGGGTCGTTTGGTTTTACAGAACCTGCATAGTTTTGTTGCCAATCCAATGCTTTTTCATAGCCCTCACGCGTAACATTCCAGAATGCACCCGTACTAACTGCGCCAACACGTTCAGCTGCCAGCAATGAATATTCCATCGCATCAATTCCGCCCATTTCCATTTTCTTAGAAATATTCTGGAAAGAGAGATTTCCTGAATAGGAAACCTTTATACTTTCATTCTTTGCACCTTTCTTTGTGGTTATCAAGATAACTCCAAACGCAGCTTTAGCACCATATATTGACGCTGATGCTGCATCTTTCAATACAGAAATCGACTCGATATCATCCGGGTTTACTAATTGAATTGAAGGGATCTGAACATTATCCAACAGGATCAGCGGTGCGGATCCTCCCTCAAACGAACCAATTTGACCTCGAATTTTCATCAAAGGATCAGATCCAACCTCTCCACTAGGGATTACAATATTCAAACCAGGAGTAGAGCCTTGCAGGCCTCGGCCAATATCCGCTATTGGTCTTGATTCCAGTACTTTCATGTCTACCGAAGCCACGGCACCTGTTAGGTTTATTTTCTTCTGACTTCCGTAACCAATAATCACTACCTCTTGGAGACTTGAAACACTCTCTTTCAAGGATATAGTAAGTTCCTTTGTACTGCCGACCGTTTGTTCATACGATTCCATGCCCACAAATGAGAAAATTAAGACATCAGTCGGTTCTGCGTTGATAGCAAATTTACCGTTGGCGTCAGTCACTGTCCCTTCTGCCTTACCTTTAAGGACAACAGTAACACCCGGGATCGGAGTATTATCTGTAGCACTCAAAACCGTACCGGTGACGGTATTGCCTTGTGCTAAAAGTGAACTATGGATCAGGATTAACCCTACTATCCATAAGAAACAATGTAAAGTTTTTTTCATAGCATTTATTTAGGTTATTGGTGGTTCTTAGCGTTGATGATCACTGTATTTTTATCCATAAAAATTATTAGGTTAGATTTTTAGTTTTTAGCAATTATCAAATTTTCTTCATTTAAGAGAGAATTCCATCCCTGAAAATGGTGATTTGAGAAATTCACTGAAATCGTTTGAAATGCTTGGAAAAGAGGAATATGGACACCCCGTAGCCAGTCGCTGGTTAGTAAACTGCCGAGGGGAGTTGGTTCGAGAATAGTTGAGGAAATACTAATAGAGTTATCGGAAACTCAATCAATCTTAATTTCTCCTTTACGTCCACGCGTTTTAATCCGCCATGATTGACCAGGCTTACTTTCATTGTGGAGCCTATCGAGCGCGGTGATGGCGTACGTATAGTGTTTTCCTTTTACTACCGTAACATCCTTCCAAACCTGCGTTGCATAGGGTATACGTTGAACAATGGCTTTTATGTTTTTTGGATTTTCGAAATCAATATCTGTTTTATCATCAAAACGATAGACAGCATAATATGAACTGGCCGATATAGTTGAATCGCTCCAAATGATCTCAACGCCATTGCCTTGTGATCCATTTATATTATTTATGATAGGTGGCGGTGGTGTCTCCCCATTAATCCAATCCATCTTCGGTATGAGGGCGGGGTAAGGATAAACCTTCCGCATTTTTTCATTCACATTTTCTTTATCATTTAAGAAGATTTTTGCGCTGAAGTACATACTCCCCTTTACATTTTCATAGGAACGATTCAAGTTAATTTGATTGATGATTTCATTGGGATCTTCCCAACCTTTTTGGGCAACACGGTATATACCCTGACCAATGTACAGGTGCTTTCCATACGAATGATTGGCCCACCATTTTACAAGTGTCGTATAATCAGCTTTATCAAAACCGATATACCAATAAAGTTGGGGCGTTATGTAATCGATCCACCCTTCTTTCAACCAGGTCAAAACATCGGCATACAAGTCATCATAATTAGTTTGTCCTGCTTGCGTATCTGATCCATCGGCATCTTGATCCTTGTTTCGCCACACACCAAATGGGCTGATTCCAAATTTTACATGGGGTTTCTCTTGCTTGATACGTGCTGATAATTCCTTCACAAAATAATTTACGTTGTCCCTTCTCCAATCGCCCTTACTTTTAAAACGAAACATCCCATAATCCATGTAAGAGCAACTATCCGGAAACTCCACATTGGCAATACGATACGGGTAGAAGTAATCATCAAAATGTACGGCATCCAAATCGTAATGCTTAACGGTTTCCAAAATGGCTTCTAATACATATTCCTGTGCTTGCGGATTGCCCGGATCGTAATACCGCTTGCCACCGTACGCTAGAAACCAATCGGGGTTTTTATTGAGCGGATGATTATCAATCAAGGTATCGGTTTCATTTGCGCTGGCACGATAGGGATTGAACCATGCATGAAATTCCAATCCGCGCAAATGGGCTTGTTCAATCATAAACGCCAATGGATTGTAATACGGTTGTGGATATTGTCCTTGTGTTCCCGAAAGATATTCAGACCAGGGTTCGTAGGATGAAGGATAAAATGTGTCTGCCATTGGCCGTACTTGAACTACTACGGCATTCATCCCTATACGTTTCAATGTATCCAGTATTCGAACGTATTCTTCTTGCTGCTGATGGATGCTTAAATTCTTTCGTGATGGCCAATCGATGTTGGCTACTGTGGCTATCCATGCTGCACGAAGTTCGCGTTTTGGATAGGGCTGAGCTTGTGCGATGCTGAAACTGAATACGAGTAAAAAAAGAATTAGAACGACTGGGTAAGTTCGATTCATTTTGCGCTTTTCCTAATTTCGGAATTAATAAGATGGAATGTTAACCGCATGGTATTGAATCAATCCTTCCATGGGTTGCTGCACTACCATGTCGATGGAGATTCCCATTTCGTCTGCCACTTCATAAAGATATTTTTTGAAATTATGGGCTATGGAGCCTGAGAATCTCACATGAGGATCTTTATGTGCATAGCATAACACATTGTATTCAAAAAACCTTTTAAAATTACTGATGATCACCGCACGACATTGAGGCTCTTCAGCATACTTCAGTAGAAAGGGAGCGAATGTCGCGAGGAAACGATTGGGCATTGGCTTGTTGTAAATACGATCCAAAATTTCCGTACTCTTCATTTTAAAAGTATCGAAAAAATCGCCATTGATGGCAGCTGGAAGTTTCTCCTGTAAAAGAAGGGAAAGAAAATCTTTTCCCAGCACACTACCCCCTCCCCAATCAGTAAGCAGGTATCCCAGGGAGGGAATATTTTCAGTTATCACTTTTCCATCGTAAACACAGGAGTTGGCACCGGTTCCTAATATGCAAGCAATACCACTTTCATTTTTTAATAAGCTTCGGGCTGTTCCCAAAATATCACCGGCCACTTCACACACTTTTACATTCAGTGAAGTCACAATAGCATGTTTAACTTCTGTTGCTTTTATATGATGACCGCACCCAGCACCGTAAAAAAAAACATTTTCGACATTTAGCGCAATTGGCTTAATGAAACGATCCAACACCTCGATAATCTTTCCTTGCGAAACGAAATAAGGATTAAGTCCCTGTGTATGCACACTTGACAAGACTTTTGTCTCCTCATTTATCAACCTCCATTCTGTCTTTGAAGATCCGCTGTCCGCAATCAACACCATATGCAATTTTTCATGTCAGGCATCAGGTCAGAAACTTAATGCTAAAACAAATATTGTGTTATTTGGAGAGTAGAGCATCCCCGAAAATGGGGATTTGAAAGAATCACTGTATTAACCGTTCCTACTCAATCTTTTATACTCTTTTTGCCGCGCCAAGCGAAATGCGACACTTGTTGCAAAAAGAATATAAAAAATCAAAAGCCAAATATGCCTGCCTGCCGAAGTGCCTCATAAAGGCATGGCTTCCACGCACATGCTTTTTCATCAATGACATTTGAACTGCCTTAAACTCCTGCGATTCTCCTTTTGTACTCTGCCAATGCATCATCCAACCGTTGCTTTGGTGAATTACTTCCCGGAGCATTGTGCGAAGGATGGATAAAAAGTTTAACACCACGGTCCGCCAATATTTCAGCCACTGTGGTAACGGTCATCCATACACACGTAATAAAAGCCATGGTGGAGATAGGGCCCACCTTATCTTCATGGTTCTTCAACGTAACTGAAGCATCCGCAAGTGGGGCACATGAATCCACTACCAAGTCAGCGATATCAAAAATAGTTTTACCACACGAGTGTCTGGTTGTTTTTCCTTCTGCTTCAGAAGCTGATCCAAAGGCAATAACTTTCATCCCTCTCTTTTTTGCTTCCAGCGCCACATCAATATTCACATTGTTGATGCCTGTGTGCGAAAATATCCACATGGTATCACGCGGATCGAAGTTGTACCCTTTCATGATTTCAACTCCATACCCTTCCGCACGCTCCAGGAACAAGAATTGATGAACACCCATTTCACCGGTAATGCGCGTAAAAAAAGTTAACGGTAATTCAATCATCGGGTGAAACCCTACAAACCCACCGATACGCGGATACATTTCTTCAATAGGAATAGTGGCATGTCCACAACCAAAGGTGTGTACCCATCGGCCTGCTTCAATACTATCGGCCATGATCTCTGCAGCCTTGCGAATATTATCAAGTTGGGTCTCTTCGATTTTCGACATTACATCGCGCGCGTTGTTAAGCCATTGTTTTGCTAGCATTTGATTTATTGGTTTTAAGTTTAAGTTTATTGAAAATGATTATTGTGAGCACAAACATTAATGTAGAGAGGACAAGGGAAAGCGTGGTAAGCCGGCTGATGCCATACTGCTCTACCAACAATCCCATTCCATAATTCAAAAGTATATTGCCGGTTAGCGCGATGGAGATCACAATACTGAATGCCGTACCTGAAACATCTTCATACTTTGTACCTACCAGCCCAAGCATCACCGGAAATCCGGCTGCGAGCCCGGCCCCCAGTAACAGCAACCCGGCAACAGACATGGCGTAAGCGATTGTAAAGTGCAGCAACAGCACTCCCCCAACTAAAAGCAAAATGGAAATCAATATCATTACTTTTGCCTCAATCTTACGCAACAGGCTTCCTAACACCAATCGCATTACGGCCATGCCAGCTACATATAATGTTAATGCATAAAGTGCTTTACTAATAACTACATCGTTGATTTCCACCAGGTAAGTAGTTGTCCAATTGTTAATGATCGCTTCAAACCCACTTTGACAAAAAAGAAAAAAGGAGATCACCAATAACAAGTCATCCTTCAACAACTGGAACACACGCGAAGAAGGAACTCCTTGTGCCAACTTTGGCTTTGGAAAATTGATGGCCATGAAAATAATGGAAAACAAAACCGCCAAATATCCGGCATACGAAAGCACGGTTTGGTAGGTGGTTCTACCTTCTTGTAAACCGAGTATAAAAGGCATCCCCAATGCGCCTATGGCAAAGAAGACACCAAGGATACTTAAGTTCGCACCTTTGCTCTCACTAGTGATGTCAGACACAACACCATTGGCAGCACCATTGATTGCCCCTCCTCCTACCCCAAAAAAGAATACACTGATTTTTAAAACCATAAGCGAAGGCGCGAAAGCAATTCCTTCAAGGCCAATGAAAATTGCCAGCGATGATACAATAAAAATAATCTTATAACCAAAGCGATCGGCAACAGGGCCAAACAATAAGGAGCCAGCAAGAATACCGAAAGGCAGAATAGAGAATAGAGTTCCGGACGAAATAGCGTCAAGGTTAAATTGCTGTTGAATGTCTATGGTTACTGATCCAAGTGTGATAAGTGTAACTCCAAACAACAACATGCCCAGGCATGCCGAAAAGAAAACAAAAGCATGGGTGCCTGTGTTTTTCATATTTTGTTTGTGTTTTTTAATGCCAGATATCCTGCTCCATACACAGCAGCATTTGCCCCCAATACAGATTTTTCAAAATCAACTTTGGTGATGCTGATAGGTTGCGCCCATTTTGTCGCTTCTTCTTTTATCTTGTCAATAAATTTGTCGGCTGGGCCAAAGATACCCCCACCAAAAATTATTTTACGGGGATTGAAAATACTCACCAGGTTTGCCGAGGCCATCCCCCAATAGGTAATGCATTCTTTAATTACAATAGCGGCTAACTTGTCATTCTTTTCATACGCATTAAAAACATGATGTGCTTTTAGTTGGTCGGGGTGAACATCCCGCAAGATTGATGGCTCATCATTGGATTGAAGAATTTTCAAAGTTAACCGCGGCATGCCTTCGCCCGATGCATAATGTTCAAAACATCCGCAGGAGATGTACTTGCTTTCAAATGGTTTACGCAATGCCATCCATCCAATGGCACCAGCAATATCATCTGCACCCCGAAGCAAATTTCCATTTACAACAATCCCTGCACCGATACCGGTACCCACAGCCATAAAGATCACATCCTCGCAGTCTTTGGCATTACCCTGCCATTGCTCACCAAAAATACTGCAGGCCCGATCGCTATCGATACTTACATATCGATCTCCGCTTACATACTTAACTTCTTTCATTAGCGGGTAATCATCCCAGCCCGAAATATTGGGAGCCCATACAGTACCCGACTTTTGTCGGCTAATTCCAGGTATAGAAATACCTATTGAATCAATCGTGTAATCTTGAATATACTTTTCAACCTGAGTAGTTATGAGACGGCCAACCATCTGACCGGTTGCCTTGTTTAGTAGCACTGTATCATGGCAGAGAATTTGCCCGGTAGCAGAAAAAACAGCTATTGCTATTTTTGTTCCACCTAAATCCAATGCGAGTAGTGCCATGAATTTATTTTTCTGCGTTGAAAATATAAAGCTGTTCCACCGCGATCTTATTTATATTCTTATGAGCTAACATAAGGCATGACGATTTCAAAACTCATTGAGTCAGAAATTCAATGATAGCAACAAATATTGTGTTATTTGGAGCGTAGAGCATCCCCGAAAATGGGGATTTGAAAGAATCACTGTATTAACCGTTGCTTGTATGCGTTGTTGATCAATTCAGCTGTATTGCGTGCCTTTAATTTATACAACAAATTTTTGCGGTGTGTTTCTACCGTATTTTTACTAATAAACAATTTTTCACCCATTTCCTGAGTAGTGAGGCCGGAAGCAATGCATTCCAATACGTCCTTCTCCCGATCGGATAGTTTTTCTGTATGTTGGCGGGTTTGCGATGGGTTTTTCATAAACCCGTTCAGTAGTGTATTACTGACTTCTGTTCCTAAATAGTTTGAACCCGATTGTATTGTGTTAATTGCTTCTATTAAATTTTCCTTGCCCGTGTTTTTAAGGATATAGCCCATTGCCCCTGCTTTCAGCATATCGGCAATGTAGTCTCTATCGTTGTACATGGAAAGGCCAAGTATTTTAATAAAGGGATGCAGTTTCGATAATTCTTTTGAAGCTTGAATACCATCCATTACAGGCATGTTGATATCCATAATCACCAAATCAACGGCTACTGTTTTGCAATGTTCCAAAACCTCCTTACCATTCTTAGCTTCTCCCACTACACATATTTCCTTCTCATCTTCCAACAACGACTTTAGGCCATCCACAAACATTTGGTGATCATCTGCAATAAGAATATTAGTCATCGTTTCATTGATTATCGTCAGTTAAAGTAAGTAATAAAAATTAATAGGTGAAATGAATTTACAAATTCGCCATAATTACTAATCCGATAATGGAGATTTAGCTCGCTAACGGGGGTTTGTTGTAAAAAGCGAAAAGATCACCGACTTCTATTTTACTACTTCTGCCCAATACGCCATCATAATAATGGAACCTGCTGTACCATCCATGGTTGGTTCATTGGTGGAATAATCACCCATATCATCGTGATAAACCACATAGTTATTCTGAAGATGAGCAAACTCATCCGGATTGTATAGTACTAATCCTTTGAGAGAACCAAATATACTTTTGAATATAGGACCATCAACAAGTCCTCCAGGCACCATTTTCTTCTTCAATGCCCAAATGCTTGTATGTACATCTTCAGGATATTCACCCTGTTCAGGAATACCCGTAAACATGGATGTTCCCCACGGATTGCGCCCTAATAACCAGTCGCGCTGATTGATCAGAAATTGGTGATACGCTTTATCCCCAGTCATTTTTTCATATAAAATTATCTGCGTATTCAAACTTGTTATCAGGTTATTTGAGCACCAGATAAACGGAACTCCAACACCAAATGGATTAGTCCTACTTTTTTTGAAAGTATAGTCAATTCCATCTTTATAATAATTCGCCAACGTATCCTGAAAATTTTTATCCACGACACTAAACAATGAATAATGACCAAGATTAATAAACGGATAATATTGGTAATGCGCAGCAGAGTCTTTGTTCATCCAGCCTATTGTGTTGGCTTCGCGTGCATATTGTTTTGCTTCTTTCAAATATTTAATGTTATTCGTCAACTTATAAAGTTCAGCAGCCCCCCACTCCATGTCATCCGTCCAGGTTTCTTCATTGTACCGATAGGGTGCACCATACGAGTTACCTTGTTGAAATCCTTCATGCTCCCTCCCCAATTGATAAAGTGTTTTTGCTGCAGCCGCACATTGATTGGAAAAAAGTGTGTCCCTGAGATGTTCTTTCCAGATTCGCGAACCTTGTGCTAATACCGCAGCTGATCGGCCTGCTAAATTTGCTAACCCAGTTGCAATGCTTTTGTGCTCTCGAAGTCCTTGTGGCGAGCCTGTTGCAAAGTATGCTACGCGATAACTATTCTTTCCCCAACCATAATTTGAATTATCCTGGTCGGGCATTTTCCATCCATAATGATCTCGGTCATCTGCCACCTGATGGATAAGTTGGTCTGGGGTTACATGAAGTTTTAAAATCCAATCGAGCCCCCATTTGGCTTCGTCCAGCACATCTGGAATTCCATTAGGAAAGGGTTGGCCCAGGGCATTGGTAATATCTTCAAAACGGTCGGGATAAAGTTCATAGGCAGTCAACATATGACCGGTGGCATAGCTTGCGGTAATCAAATATTTAAGTTGATCACCCGCATCATGCCAACCTCCACTCGCATCTACATAAGTTGAGTCGGGCATGTTGCCGTAAAAAGAACGGCCATCACGTTGATGACAAACCATGTCGAGGTAGGGATTATATCCACATCGTTGTTGGCGCATAAATTCCAGAAGGTGTTCGGCATGAGAGGTGTATGCAGACTTTGCGATGGAGAATGGTTGTGAGGCAATCCCCGACTTCTGGCCTTTCAAAAAATAATCTCCTTCTTCCTGTATGGAAGTAAAGTCCAATTCATAGTAATAATCGAAAGCTCCCCATCCCTTTTGTTTGGATTTTAAAATCTTAAACGTTGACACTTTAGTTTCATTACCTTCTTTAATCAAATCAAATTTTTCACTTATTGTCTTTTTAGAGAACACTATGGCCACTTTTTCTTCATTAGGCAGATAGCCTACTTGATTGACTCGAATATAAAAATCAGCGGGTTGTGCCCAGACCAAGAAGGAGCTGCACGTTATTAGGATAAATAAAGTAAACTTTAGCATGGGTAATATCTTTTAATTTAATAGTTCATCTATCCTGGTAAATGTGTAGCCTCTGGATTTCAACTCAGTAATCAACTTTTCCAACTGAAAATAAAATTTGTCTGTTCGCTTAGGAGCAGTGCCAATATGACTAAGTAAAATAAATCCGTTTAATCCATTTTTATTTATTTGTTCGTATCCCAGTATGCTATTATAAATTATTTCACTACTCCTATAGTTTGGCATATCGGGTGTTGTATAATCAGCATGCGATAGTGTGCCGTGCGTAAAATTAATTAATTGAAGTCCCTGCGTTTTTGTCCATGAACTTATGGTATCATTATACCACTCATAGGGTGGTAGAAAATAGTGCGCTTCCTGTTTATTGATCCCAAACCGTTCCATCTCTCGATAGTTAGCTGCAATATCCTTGACAAACTCTTGTTGGGTAATTAATAAACTATCTCGTTTGGCCCAATCACAATAGAGCACGTGCTGATCCGAATGTGCTCCCACATAATGATTGCTTTTAACTAAAGACTGGATGATAGACTGAAAGTTTGGGTTGCGATAGAAGTTACCCGTAAAAAAGAATCCAGCGAAAACATTCTGTTTCTTTAACTGAGTGATTATTTGAACCGCCCCATCTGCATATTCATCACCGGTAAAAACCAGGGCGATTTCCTTACTACTCGTTTTGCCTCTCGTAATCGCCCCATGAATACATTCGAATTTTTCACATTCAGTTTTCAATGTATCTGTGGCAACATCAGCGGTTACCCTACTTACATAACTTGCGTTGATGAAACAGATTATCAAACTACTTAATATAAACTTCTTCATTTCCTTGATGCTCTGTTATTAAGCGTGTACCAATGTTTGTAAATCATTCCATGAGCGTGCCGCTACAATATCTTAATGTACAAAACCATTCGCCAAATGTTATAAACAAATATTATGTTGTTTGATGAAAAATCCCTCCCTGAAAACAGGGATTTAAGAAATCTAATGATTGAAATAGGGTAGTTTATATTGATGACATTGATCCTGATGATCCGTTTTTAATTTCTTGATGATACCCAGGCGGTATTGTGCTGCACATTCTGCTATGACTTCAAATAGAACTCATACTCGGTTATGCATTGAAAGTTCACCTCACCAAGTGACATCTGCAGAGATTCAGAGGCTGGAGATTTCTGCTGAGAATGATACCCGATATGAGCGGCATTGAATTGTGTAAAGAAGCTCTATGCGTCAGTATTTATAATTGGTCTCAGCCCCTTTAATCAACAAGCCATTATCAGAAATATGATGGATAACGGAGCGTCCGATTATGTATTAAAAAATGCCACCAAAGAAGAGTTGCTGGCGGCCATCCAAAAAGTAATGAAGGGCGATACCTATTTTAGTTGGGAAGCCGTTGAATCCTTAAAGGACACGGAGAGCAAAGCTCCTTGTAATAACCAAACGAGAAAAAGAAGTTTTAAAACTCATTGCCGAAGGACTTACCAATGCGGAGATCTCAGAAAAGCTTTTTATTAGTGTTCCTACTGTAAATACCCACCGCAAAAGTTTGCTGGAAAAATTTGAAGTAAAAAATCCGCCATGCTTCTTGGGAAGGTTTACAGGATGGGCCTTTTATAAAGTGTGTCAACCGTCATTTCCTTCTTTGCCCTTCCACTCAGCACCAATTAAAGTCTTTCGTTCAAGGATATAATTCCTTATCGATTTTAAATGATGCTGATTGATGCTCAAATGGAATTTTACAACCGCTTGTGTTAAGGAAATAAAAAAGCACCCGGTTGAGGTGCTTTAGTGAATTTTGTGGCTCAACTGGGAACAAGGACATTGGTATCAATCGATGCTCATTTTAATCTAGAAAGGCCTTATTAGTATTTATCAGTATCACCTGATACTGATAAGCATTCATTTCGGTGTTAAAACAATTCGATCAACCATGCCATTTTATACTTTCATATTGTTCATCTGACACCTTCTCCATCCAATCCACCACTTTTCCATTCAGTTCCTCTTGCGAGGCGATATGTGTCATGGCCATTGTTGCCGATGCTCCATGCCAATGCTTTTCACCGGGAGCAAACCACACGATGTCACCTGGCCGGATTTCTTCAATGGCTCCACCTTCACGCTGTGCTAATCCTATTCCGGACAACACAATTAACGTTTGCCCAAGAGGATGCGTGTGCCACGCTGTCCTCGCTCCGGGTTCAAATGTTACCTCGGCTGCACCAGCACGTCTGTGTCCGTTTGGTTGAAATAAATAGTTAATGCGGACCGAACCAGTAAACCAATCTTCCGGGCCTTTGACTGAGGGCTGAGAACCTAATTTAATAATCTCCATTTGTTTTAGTTGTTGGATTTATACTGCTCATCGGTAACTGGCTCCATCCATGTGACAAACCCATTTTCTGTCTTTGGTAAAATATACATTTGCGTAAGAGCAGTGTTTTCAGTTGCGCCATGCCAGTGCCTGGTATTTGCCGGAACCTTGATGACCTCACCTTTTTTCATCGTTTGCCTTGGCTGGCCTTCCAGTTGATGATATCCTTCACCATCGAGTACAATTAGAATTTGTCCGCTTGGATGCAAGTGCCAATTTGATCGTGCACTTTTTTCGAAATAAACATTTCCCACAAGTGTGTTGTAGATAGAATCATTTGCGACTAAACCAAAGTTGTAAGCGTTGCCTGTGAAGTTTGTTGCAGGACCCAATTCGCCCCTTGGAAAAATTGCTTCTTTAGAAGAATCTGATTCTGATTGCTGAATTTGAGCTTTATCTCGATCGCAACTGATCAGTGTGGTGAACAATAGCAAGACATTAATGGAATTAATAAGGTTGAGTTTCATCATTGAATTTTTAAGTTATTCATTTGCTGAGCAGTTCAAACGTGACCGTCATATTACCAGATCCCAAGGCCTGTGAGAGGCCACTTGGGTTTTCAATTTTTCCCAGCCTTGTGTAGCTATATGACGTGTTGAATGTCTTATAAAACAATACCAGCGTATTGGAGCCCCAAAGCATCAAATCTCCTGAGTTAATGGTGCGAGGGTTAGAGGCATTAGCCGGTAGATTA
>Ga0154020_10000824_pt1 | contig 38286 bp, 36 predicted proteins | sample Klosneuvirus_201_FD_109709 | JGI IMG/M metagenome (GOLD analysis project Ga0154020, IMG submission 109709) | Active sludge microbial communities from wastewater, Klosterneuburg, Austria - Klosneuvirus_20160825_MG | ecosystem: Engineered > WWTP > Aerobic digester > Activated sludge | place... | reverse complement strand
GTCCTGTCAAAAAAAACAAATTGTCAGCGAAATCATTTCTGAAGAAGAAGTGAGTGTTGCCAGGGCCTGCAAGATCATAGAGCTGGATAGAAGCATGTACTATTACCGATCCGTTAAAGATGATGGAAATTCCGGACAATGTGACCCCTTCTCTTCAGTCCAAATTGACCCCTGTTCTTCGGAGCAAATTGACCCCCCTTGTTGACCTATGTTTTTTATGCTGATCAAAACTGTTTTACAATTTTAAGGCTAAGTTAGTTTTTTAAAGTTTCCAATTCAATTTTTTCTTCGGTTTTAGCCAGCCCGTCAGTGAGGCGGGGTCCACGTTTCTTTCTCAAAGATTCACCTTTCATTTCGATACGATGAGCATCGTGCACAATACGATCAAGGATTGCATCAGCAATGGTTTGCTCCCCTATAATGTCGTGCCATTTACTAACCGGCACCTGAGAGGTAAATATAGTAGATGACTTTCCGTGTCTGTCTTCAATGATTTCCATAAGCGCTGAACGACTCTGTGCATCCAAAGGTTGTAAGCCAAAATCATCAATAAAGAGTAAATGCTGCTTCTCGATCTTAGCTAGCTCCTTTAAATAGGATCCGTCAGCCTTAGCTACTTTTAATCTGCCGAACAATTTTGTACTGTGTTGGTAAAGCACTTTGTATCCAAGGGAACATGCCTGATGACCAAGTGCAGAACCCAAATAACTTTTTCCGATGCCTGTACTTCCTGTAATAATGATGTTCTCTTTTCGTTTGATGAACTCACAATCTGCTAACCGCATGACCTGATTTTTATCCAAACGATTATCGGCAAAATCCATTTGTTCAACACTTGCTTTATATCGGAAGCGAGCAGCATGAACAGAACGATCCAGCTTTCGATTGTATCGCTCGTCCCATTCTGATTCTATCAGATGCGTGATGAGTTCATCCGGCGTGAACTTTTCATTCTTACCCGATTCCATTGTTAACTTTAATGCCCTTGCCATCCCGGCAAGACGCATCTTTCTCATTTTTTCTAAGATGTCATTCATATTGTTTGGTTTTTTATTTGGTTTTAGTTGTAATAATTTCCTCCACGTATATTCTCGTGCTCAGGCATATGCACTACTTGTGTGTCCTCCTCATATCTGTCAAGGTTCTGTCTTAAAATTTCTTCAATGATCTTATAATTGTAATAACCGATCTCATGAGCTCGCTTGCAAGCGTTGATCAATCTTTGTTCTCCTGCGCGCTTTGCAAAAGACAAGATGCCATTACAGGATTTATAGGCTTGCTCAGGATGTTCTTTCTTGGCCAACACTTCACTTATGTAGATCTCTACTATTGGATCGATTGCCTTTGCTCTCTCAATAAAAAAATCCGGATTCCATTCAGTAAGGTATTTGTGATTGGGAGAAAGGTGTTCCGCTATCGTGCTGTAGTTGTGTGGACTTCTAACTCTTGGATGTGAAGCAATGACCTCATAGTTCAGGTACAGATTTACCGTTGAGCGCGAGTATTGCATCTGAAGCTTTTTAGTGATGAGTTGATATGGCACACTGTAATAATGCTGATCTTCCGTTAAATAAACATGTCCGTTCTTCATTACCGTTACTTGTTTCATGTTTCTCATCTCATAACGCTTCTGCGGCAATGATTGAAGTGAGGGACGTTCAACGATCCACTGATCTGTTCTTGATGTTTCCTTGCCGGTGAGCTTTGTGTCATTATGCACTACTAGGTGCTTATGCATTTCCACATTGAGTTCTTTGAGTGATAATATCTTCTTTTCATCCAACTGAGTATAGATCCTTTGGTAAGCTATCTTCACCATGTTTTCTACATGTGCTTTGTCTTTTGGTTTTCTTGAGCGCGTGGGAAGTATTGTTGTTCCGTAATGATCTCCGAAAGCCTTGAAGTTCATGTTCAGCTGTGGTTCGTAATTACTTGCTTTGAACACAGCTGATTTTAAATTATCCGGTACGATGGCCAGCGGAACTCCTCCAAAATAATGAAGAGCATTCTCACAGGCTGCAATAAATTCTTCCAGGGTTTGGTCTTTCATTGCTTCCACATAAGCATACTGACTCCATCCTAATATCGCTACGAACACTTCTGCCTGCTTTACTTCTCCTGTGTCTTCATCCACGTATGGCAATTTCTCTCCTGCATAATCAACATACACTTTGTCTCCAACCTTGTGTTCGATGTGCATACTCGGACTGATCTTCTTCCTCCACAATCCATAGTAATAGTAAAATGATGTTTCTCCATATGTATCCGGATTGTTTTGTTTAAACTCCCTATATAGCATTCCAACAGTGGTTCCTCTTCTGCGAAGCTTCTTTTCCATTAACGGAAAGAACTCCTGCAACTTTTCAAGTCGCATTGGCTTGTTTGGCTGTGTTGGCGGATTAAACAAATTATTTAGATCCTGATCGCTCATGTCGAGAAGTTCATTAATGGATCTGCCCAGCTTAAGAAACTTCTTTACATAGGTCTTTACAGTATTCTTTGAAAGGGATAACCTCTCTGCGATGTTCTTTTTACCTATTCCCTGGGAATAGAGTTTAATGATGTTTCGTACTTTGCTCATACTAATTGTTTTATTCGCCATTATTTTCTATATTTACTATAAGCTATTTACAACTTTAGTAATCAAGAAAATCATGATAAAACAGTATGATCAATTCACAAAAACAGGGGGTCAATTTGGTCCGGACACTGGGGTCAATTTACTCCGGAATCGAGGGGGTCAATTACGACCGAAGAAGTGGGGTCAGTTTGCTCGGAATTTCCATAGTAATCTGAGAATTGAACGTTCTCCTCTTTTTTCAGCATTTGATAGAGATTAATAATCCTTATAACACTATCAATAAATTGCTTTTCTTTTACACCGGGCTTAGAGACGACAACTCTTTTCCTCGGTGCTCGCATGGGGGCTGCATGTCCTTTTTTTTCGAAGAAGATACCTAGGGTGGGGACAATACCTCTTAATGTTTGTATGTCCTTTCCAAATGTTCTGTTGTCGACATTTAATCTGCCGGCTAGTTTTTCTATGTTTAAACACTCCCCGTTTGAAATCAGATGATAAAGGTATATGAAACGGAAAAGTCTTTTTTTATATTGCTTCTTTCTGTAAGCCTCATCTTTTTTAGCCAATTCGAGATTGGCTTTTATGTTTCTAAATAATAGTTTTTTACCAAAACCCGGTGGAATTTCTTCTACCAAACTTTTAACGACGCCTAGTTGTAAATTCCTACAATTCCCGAACACAAGCATTTTTGTCTCGTCATAGGTAAAATAGTCCTCTATTTGATCAGAACCTAAATGTTTTAATAAATCAACTAAATATTTTGAATCAATGATCTTAAGAAAGCAGGGAATTGCGATCAGATCAGTAATGATTGGAGGCTGGTATACCTGTACTTTTAACTCCTTGGCTATTTCAGCCGAAAATCTAAGAATGTCTTTGTTGTCAGACCAGACAATAAAGGTATCTGTATATGAATAGGATGGCATATTTCAAAAATAGGATTCAGTTTGAAAAATCACGAATTATTAAGGACAACGGTACGTCCAAAGATAGATAAATAAAATAGAAATTTAACATCATAACATAAGTATCCTGATTGAAGTTAAACCCTAACGACACACCCTGTCTTCATCTTAAATGATATTTGCGAAAAACATTTATCATGCCAAGAAACATTGAGTACTTCTTAAGAACAAGGATCGAAGAAGAAAATTTACCGCTTTTCGTTTTAACATGTGCAATCGATCATGAATTTTACCCTCCCGTAGAATTATTGAAACACTATGGAAGCGGATATGGTGTTGATACATTTTTTCAAACACATGAGGAATTGCTTAAAAGTAAAAACGGACTTGAAAATGAACTTAAGGAACTAATAAGTTCAAATCTTATCGATGTACTAAAAATTGAAAACGAAATTGAAGGAAAATTTAAAAAGGAGATGGCGATATATTCTAGGCACTATAATTACTACAAGCAGAATTTATGGGTGATGAATAGAATGAAGACTAGAGTAAATAATTTAAAAATTAAGAATTCATCTCAAGAGCTACTGAAACAATTAGCTCTTGAACAGATTGAAAGCATGATCACAAACTTAAAAATATCTCATCAAACAATACTTGTTGAACCAAAAAGGGAAACATTTGAGAATTGCAAACAACGATTAACGACTGAAAGGATCAGCGAAATTAAGGACGCAATTGAAAATATTGAATTGAGATTGACTTTTGATGATAAATTCTATGAGGAACTTAAAAGGGAGTGGTTTGATATTGTGAATAATGATTGATATATTTAAAGTATGAAGCTTACATTTAATAAGGTTTTTTTTACCCCATGGGTAGGTGAAAACTATTTCAATGGAATGAATGGAAAACGTATTTTAATTATTGGTGAATCAGTATTTTGTTTACCACCTAACCAGTGCCCATGCTATAAGGCAATAGACAATTCATGTAATTACGGCTTTGATTTGGTTGATAAAGTACTTAAAGGAACTAAAGTAGCTTTCTTTACTAAAATTTACAAAATTTTGAGCGGTAATAATCTTTTATCTGAGAAAGAATTTTGGAACTCTATCTCTTTTTATGAGTACATTCAACAAAGCGTGGGGACTAAACCTAAAGATAGACCAAATGGTGAAATGTGGGTGAATGCTAAAGAGCCTTTTTTAGAAGTCTTAGAAAAATTAAATCCTACCTTCATTTTAATAGCTGGTAAGTCAATTTCAGATGCAATTTATAGTTTCAATAACATTAATTCAATTGAGAAATTTGAGGGTAAGCCGTTTGCTCAATTTGCTAAGCTTATCTTTTTAGGAAGGGAGATTGAAATAGTATCTATAAATCATCCTTCGGCTCCTGGGTTCTCCTATAATCATACTGATTTTATTAATTCAAAGTATTACTCTCAATGAAGAGTAAGGAATAACGTCATGATTTGTCGTTAACCTTTCCTACCTTCGGTCTATGTCAAAACAAGTATACATAGCGCGCTATCTTAAGATCATCAATTATCTTAAACGAGGACAAGCCACTTTTGAGGATATTGAAAATTATCTCGAAAGACAATCTGAAATTGAAGGATTGGATTTTAATATTTCCCAGCGCACTCTTCAAAGGGATCTCAACGAGATTAGAACAATTTACAGCATTGATATCAGATGCAACAAGTCAAGTGGTATGTATTACATAGCCGATGAAGAGGAATTAAACGAGAATCAACATCTTCTCGCTTCCTTCGATATGTTTAACGCCTTGCGACTCACCAGCAATTACAGCGAGCTCATACAGTTTGAAAATGCCAACGTAAAAGGCAGCGAACATATTTATCCTTTGCTTCAGGCGATAAAAAGCAGAAGCCAGACCGAAATTACGTATAAGAAATTCTACGAAGAGGATTCGGAAATTGTTTTAATTGAACCGTATCTCCTCAAACAATTCAAAACCAAATGGTATCTTATTTGTAAAAAATCTCCTTCCGGCGATGTACGCACTTACGCGCTTGATAGAATTCAGCAGGTAGATGTAAAGCGAAAACGGTTTAACGATAAGTTCGATGTGAAGACTTATTCTAAAAACTGTTACGGCATCATTCATCCTACTGATCAAAAAGTCGAGAAGGTTACTTTTTCCTTCGATGCGGATCAGGCAAATTATATCCGTAGTTTTCCCATCCATCCTTCACAGAAAGAAATTAAACCGGTTGGCGAGGAATATTTTTTCACTATTGATGTCTATATAACTTTTGATCTTGTCTCAGAACTCCTTTTGTATGGTGAGCGGATCACCATTCATTCTCCAAAACACCTGATTAAGGAAATGAAGGGTATCTATACCTCTTGTATGAAGAAATACTCAGCATAGCGACAATTAACGTCACACTCTGTCGCTCCTTCAGCCCATCTTTACAGAAATTATTAAAATTCACTTAAAGTAAAACTTGACATACCTGTTCGAAAGTTTTTTCGTGCTAGACTTCAACACTATAAAATTTATAAACCAAAACAAAACTGTATCTATTCCAAACTAACTTCGTTATCCCTCAAGCCCTATCAATTATGAAAAAAATAACATCTCAACTGCAACGTATTGCTGAACGATACAAGGAATACGAGAACAATATGGAATTGAAAGAAGACCTATTGTCTATATTACAAGACCTAAAGGAAACTGAAGATGTAAAGGAATCCAAACCCTATTCAATAGGGGAAATGGCAATTGAAAGATATAAGGAACTTATGGATTCCGACCTTTCTGAAAAGCAAATACTGAAAACGGGATTTGAGGATTATGATAGTGAATTCGGAGGAATCATTAAAGGGGAATTAACGGTAGTTGGTGGTCGCCCAGGAATGGGAAAAACAGCTTTCTTCGTCAACTTGTGTTCTAATATAGCTAAGGAAGGAAAACCTGTAGCGTACATCAGTATGGAATTGAGTAATTTTCAATTATCCAATCGTTTTATAAGTCATCTTTCAAAAGTAGCTAACCCTTCAATAACGAAAGGAAAGTTAAGCGAGCAAGAGGAATTCGATATTCAGAGGGCCGTAAAGAAACTAACTGAATTACCAATATTTGTGTATGATCAATACAACAGCTCCATTTTCTTGATCTTAGAACGTTGTCGCCAGTTAGCTAATGAATTTAAAACTGAGATCATATTCATCGACTATCTTCAACTTGTTACAGCAAATAGTAAAAGAAATAATAGAGAGCATGAGTTGGCATTTATTACAAGAGAATTAAAAAAGCTCGCTAAAGAATTAAATGTGGCAATTGTTGTCTCATCTCAACTAAGCCGACAAGTAGAAAATCGTCCTGGAGGCTCAAAAAGGCCTATGCTATGTGATCTCAGAGAGAGCGGCGCTATTGAACAGGATGCTGATAAAGTTATGTTTTTATATAGGCCTGAGTATTATGGTTTAGAAGTTGACGAAAACAATGAACCAACTCGTTATGTAATGGAAGTGCTTATGGCGAAGAATAAAACCGGAAACTTAGAAATGATTAAACTGATGTGTGAAAAATATTACACGGGTTTCAAAAAATATGTGAATCCATATGGATTAAACATATCAGATGAAAGATTAGATGATTTAAATTAAAACAAACGGGCCGTCATTGAAAAATATTATGTGCGAATTAGGCATAGTGGTTGTGTACCTGCAACCCTTGATTTGAAGGGGAGATAATAGATCTGCTGATTCCGCTTCGCTGCATCAGCAGTATAATTTTCGAGATAATAAACAATGGTGGCTCTTTTTTTATATGAAGACAAAACAACAATACATAACAGAAATATCTCTGGCCCAAAAAGCCAAAAAATTTCAGGATTTGAAATGGACTCATCAATTGCCTGCTCTCTTCAAAACCGAGCCTTTGAGATTGAATTATCACCTGAACAAACCGATTTATTTTAATTTTCAAATTCCAAAAAAGAATGGAGGATTGAGAGAGATACAATCACCCAATGAGGAACTAAAAGAAATACAAAATAAGCTCAACAAATATCTATCCGCCATTTATTTTGGAGTGAAACCAAAAAGCGTGCATGGCTTTGTGCTTGGTCTGGGTTCAGAAGGAGAATCATTCAGTATAGTGAGCAATGCCAAGGAACATTGCAACAAGAAGCATGTACTGAACATGGATATTGAAAATTTCTTTTCCTCTATTTCTGCTAAACAAATTAAAGCAGCGCTTTCAAAACAGCCTTTTGCAATTTCCGAAGAGATATCGATTGTGGTTGCACTTTTGGGTACCTATCAAAAAAAACTCCCAACCGGAGCTCCAAGTTCGCCAGTGCTTTCTAATATTTATTGTTTTGAGATGGATAATTTACTGGAAGAATACTGCTCTACCAATGAACTTACTTACACCCGTTATGCCGACGATCTGACCTTTTCTTCTAATACAAAAATTTCAGAAAGAGTAATTGATGAATTGCGAATCATCATTACTAATTTCGGATTTAAATTAAATGAGAAAAAATTTCGACTTCAGTCATCAAGATCCAAGCAAACCGTAACAGGTTTGGTTGTAAACAAAAAAGTAAATGTAGATCGCAGATATATCCGAAAATTGAGGGCGATACTGTATTCCTGGGAGAAGATGGGTGCGGAAATAGCAGCAGCAAAACATTTCAATGCGACAAAGCTTTCCGTCGAGGATGTTCAGAAATTTGTAAGAAAACTAGCCGGACAAATTCAGTTTGTAGGACAGGTAAGGGGAATTGAAGATGAAATTTACAGAAAGTTGCTTCTGTCTTTCGAATATAACATGAGTCTTGAATGAAATCATCATCAATATGATTGGCACTGGGATGGCGGTTATTTCCAATGGGAAAACACTGACCTCCGGCTTGATCATTGAAGATAGAAATTTGATAGAATTCAGAATGAAAGGCAGAAGAAGGCGACGCATATTCGCCATTGAACTGCTTCCTTCACCGCTTTTGCTCTTCCCAATTTACAATGTGAGTACTAAATCAATGAATTTTGAAAATCATAAATCATTGATTGTCGAAACGGAAGTAGGACTTATTAGCAAATATATTTTGAAAGAGGAAAAACTTAACCTTGATCAAATCACTTTCGAAATTACTGAATTCAGTGTCCGGAATGAAGTTTATAGCCTTGTCACCATTCGTTACAACAACAAAAAGCTGGTTTCGATCACCAGCGACACTGTACTTACGGGAAGGTTTGATGCTGAGAGTTAACTCTCGTTCAGGTGTGCAATGTAATTATTCAGCAATGATTCAATCTGTACTTTTGCTACTGGATTTGCCGAATGGACATAAAATTTTAAGTTCCTAAGATCCAATCCCGATTCATTCACCAGCCATTTCGCGCACGCATAACCATCTGGGGCTAATTCTCCATTAGGTAATAGTCCGAGGTCATTATCGAAGCTGATATACACAGGCAAACCGTATTCAATGATTATTTTTACGAATGATTTGAAATCGCGCACAATCATAAAATCCGTTTCCTTCATCTCAGGATAAATCATTTTTACATCGCGGATATCGTCGAGGAATAAATTGTAATCAGTTCTCTTCATAAGTAAATCAATAAAACGAGAATTTAACTATTTTATTAAGAGATTTAAAACAATTCCAACAAGAGAAATGCTACCAATGCAGAAAAGTAGGATTTTTAATAACTTTATCTGCTTTTCCTGGTGATCTAATTTTGCAGGGAAATCAATGACAGCAATTATTTTTACTAAATTCTCTGTTACAGAAATAAGTTCCTTGTGCGGTTTTAAAATAGAATCCACAGAGGATGTAATAGCCGTCATGTGTTCGCGGAATTCACTAGTGGTTTTATCAGCTAGTTCGACTGCCTTTATAGCTGCATCCTTTGATTTTTCAATATGGCTCACAGCCGTTTTCAGCCTTGCCATTTCACTCTCCATCGATTGAAGATTTTCCTCTAATTGTTTAAACATAATTTTCGAGTAATTGATTGTTCATTTGTTTAATTCTATCAACTGCCATTTTGCTTTGGCTAATGGCAATTACTTTTTCATGTATTGAAAAACTATCATTATCATGAGAACTAATTGCTTGACCAAGTTTTGTTAATGCATTATCTATTTCAACGTAAGTAAACCCATTTCCATCGTTAAAGTAATATTTTAAACCGTTTTCGAAGTATTCAGGTAACTTATCCGTTCGGTCTTTAAGAAGGATTGAAGAGTAATATGTAAGCCAGCTAAAAACCGGGTTATCTGGATTAGATTCCAACAACCTGTTCGCTGATCCTCGCAATTGCTGCTGAAGATTTTTGTCATCACCAACTTTGCCAATAAAATCGAATAGGATTTCGAAATTAAACTCATCCCCACCTGATGTTGCTTTATACAATTCTTCTACATATTGTGAATCAAAATAATCATTAACTGTTCTAATAAAACCGGCACTATCATTAATCCCTGCAACAACAGCTTCTTCAATATTATCTAATGCCTTTTTTCTTTTATTGAAAACTTTATCATATGTGAAATCGATCAAATAATCTACGCAATTTCTTAACATAGTTGACTGATTTCGATTAGGAGCATCTTCTCTCACACCTTGAGCAGAAATTCTAGTTAGATATCTTTCTACATATTTTTCTAAATTATTAAGAATTTCCTCATCCGGTAATTTCTTACAGATTACGGTAACTAATGAAGGGTACTGTATAGTGTAGTCCTCAATTACACCAAGAATAGACAAGCGATAGATTGTTTTAAGTGTGTCCTGATCTAATCGGATTTTCAAGTACAAATTCTTGAGTTCCTCAATCTGAGGATTTGAAAAAGTTATAGCACCTCCAACTACCGACCTGAAATAGTTAATTAAATTATCAATAAAATCGTCTGGGTTTCTACAGAACCCGGTTGCCTTTTTTACAATGGTATTATCAAATTCCACATAATAGTTTTGTAGATAATCGGTTGCTCTTTGAATACCATCATTTTCTAATCCAATAGTCAAAACTTTAGTCTCGCCAAATGGAATATTGCTTACGAATTCCTCTATTCCCACTTGCGCTTGAGTTTGTTGACTACTATTCAGCCAATCAATTAGGCCAATATTTTGTGGTTTATTTGCTCTAATTTTAGAAGTAAGTAAATTTAAAAGCTCAACAGCATCTGCGTGAGAGCCCATATTATTTCTATTTGTATTAATAGCTAAGCTTCCAATGTTAATTGATCCGTAAGTTTGACCAAATTGCTCACCGTTTATATAAAGTGTATGAGGTATTTCGGGTAAGTTTGGAAATGGTTTTCCAATTTTCAACTCTTTTGACGTTTCCTCGTAAATTTCGGATTCCAATTGGTTTTTAACCTTAGTATGAGGGAAAGTTATTCGATTCAACATTTCAAAAGTAACATCCTTTTCGTATTCTCTACCTTTGAAGCTATTGTAAAGGAAGCTATTTTGAATATCTCTTGCAATTGTTGAACCACCTTGTGTTCTAATATTATTGCAATGTAAAATATAACAAACGGCATTTTTTCTGTCCCTGCCAGCTCGACCAGCTTCTTGATAAAAACCTTCGATAGAAATTGGATGGGTAACATGGATAGTGAATCTTATATTGGGCTTGTCAATGCCCATTCCAAATGCCTTAGTGGCGACAAGAAGAGTTATCTTATTGTCTTTAAAATTATCCTGAATTTTATCTAAGTCAATATTTTCACCAGAACCATAATACTCCCCTATTAAATGTGCCACAGATGGAAACTGTACCCTAAGAAATTCAGCAACCTTTTTTACACTGATTTCAGTTCCGCCCGCATGTGGACAGAAAATTAATCCGCAATTACTTTTCTCACCATTTGATTTAATAAAATTCTCAAAGGTGTCATCATCATACTCTAACAAAATGTCTGTCTTAAGAATGTTTAGCAATGCATTTTTTGTAGCAGAGTAAACAGAACTCCTAATATTGTAGGCAGTATTCCCTCCAGCCAATACTGCATTTACACTTTTGATTTTGAACTTGAGTTCTTTTCTTTCCAGTTTATCGGGACGAATTATATCCGATTGGTTCTGTAAACCAACTTCTCTCTGAACGTCACTTAAAACATCGAATGAGGCCGTGCCTGTTAATCCTAAAGTAGACACAAACTCACCTTCATGACCAGAAAAACAAAATTTTCTCGAATTATCACCCAATTTCAAATAGGCAGTCCTGAAATCGTGCCCCCATTCGGAGACACAGTGTGCTTCATCAATAACACAATAGGAAAAATTACGACTAAAATTCACAATGTTTGCTACTGCGTTTCTGAAATTCTCAATCACAAATCTTTCGGGAGAAACAAATGCGAACAGGAATTCACCTTCAGTGTATTTTCGAATATTTATTTCCTTCTCTTTTGCCGTAAGAGTAGAATTAATATAAACCGTCCCATCAATTGAAGCATTTTTTAGATTTTCGTCTTGATCTTTCATTAAAGCCTTAATCGGGTCAACTACAACGGTCAAACCAGGTTGTAGCAGCGAAGCCATTTGATACGTCAAAGATTTTCCTGCCCCAGTAGGAAGCAGAGCAATTGGATTTTTTTTCTGTAAGGCTTTCGAAAGTATTTCCACTTGTCCTTCTCTGAATTCTTTTTTCCTGAAGAAGGATTGCAGAAAATAGTTTAATGATTCAATTCGATTGTCTTCTCGACTGGAAGGAACGTTCTCATATTTGATAGTCGGAAAAAAATTAAATTTTCTTCTATTTTCACTATGGTGAAGAGACCTAATAATTACTGTTTTATTAGGAGAACAACTCATTGGTTTAGATATGAATGTTGCATAGTTCAAAACAGAAATATCAATAGTCAAATCATATTGTCTAAAATCTACTTCCTCCGAAAATAATATTGTATTAACACCTTGATTCAACCCGTATGCTGAAAATTCAAGAGTATTGTAAATTTGCAATTTAATGGAGGGTAATTGAATATTTTCAATATTTTGGAGAGAGGATAGGTGTCTCACCAATTTTAATAGTTCGTCAACAGCAATCTTTCCGCATGGTAAGTCACGCTCAATAATTGCTAATGAAAGTGATTCCTTAGATAAATCAAATAAACCCTTTTTAATCGCCTTTACAAGAACTTTTTGAATTCTCGCAATTCCGAATGGAGAAAGAAGGGCTTGGTGAAGTTTGGATTTTCCTTCATCTAAAAAATATGGATTTTGGATGTTTTTTTTGAAAGAAATAAAGTAGGGGTGTTTCAGATACTCCTTAATTTGATGCTGTTTTTCCTGAGGAATATTGTTGATTTCGGAAGTTTTAATTCGAGTAGTTTGGTAACCAGCTTGGTTCAGTGTGTGATTTCTAAGTTCATCCTTTGTTTTTTGGGCAGGAAGCTCATGTTGACTTCCATCAATTTCAATTATAAGTCCGTTGGGGAAATTTTCAATTGTGGGAAAAGAAACAAAAAAGTCAAGCGTCTGATGAGTATATAAATCTTGACCCTCAAGCGATTTTATAATAGAAGAAATGGATCGCTGTAATTGCAATAACTGATTTGCCTTTGATCCATAATTATTGAATAATACTTCGAAAAATTGCTTTTCAAAATCGCTTCCGCCATGTTCTTCCCATGTTTGAAAGGCAAGTTCTGAATTAAGGCTTTGATTCCGGGGTTCAGCCAACACGAGTGCATCTAAAGCACCTTTGGTATCAACAATAAAATCAAAACTCATTGCACCAATTTCTGATTGCCATTCTTGCGTAACCCCTAAACAATCTTGGAATACTTTTTCCGTACTGATTGGTACCAATGTTGGAAGTCCTCTGGAAAGCATATTATCTATTACTGTAAAGATGGGGTGCTCAACTTCATTTCCCTCAGAATTGATAACATTATTTTTGCAATAGAATGACGAAAGGTCCTTTGTGATTTGATTCCAATATTTGTCCGCCCCTGATTGCTTTATCAGAGTTCTTGTACCTTGTAATATCTGACCAGAGAATAATTCCACAACCACTAAAAATAGCAAAAAAAGTCCATAATACCATTGGATTTAACGTCACCCCCTGTCGCTATTGCATTTTACCTTTGAAAGTATTACTTTAATACCTCTATTATGGCTAGTCAGCACGTACTCTCAAAATCTACCTTCATGTACGGCGTACAGTGCCCACTGCGCTTGTACCTGCATAAATTCAAGCCGGAACTCAGAAATCCGGAAGATGAGGCGCAAAAGGTAATATTTGCTACCGGTACTACTGTTGGACAAATAGCCCAGGGCTTTATTCCGGGAGGGGTCGATGTTTCTCCTCCTGATACATATTCTTATCATATTTCGGTTGCAAAGACCAAGGAGTTGATAGCGCAAGGGCAAAAGGTGATCTATGAAGCGGCATTTAATCATGACGGAGTATTGTGCGCAGTAGACATCCTTGCAAATATTGATGGCAAATGGAGGGTTTACGAGGTAAAATCCACGCTTGACCCTAAATCACCTCACAAAATGGATGCCGCTCTTCAGTATTACGTTTTAAAAAATTGCGGAATTGACGTTCAGGATTTTTATATTTTGAATTTGAACCGGGAATACATAAGAAGGGGGCCATTGGACGTGAGCCAACTTTTTAAACCGACATCTGTTCTTGATTATGTTTTAGAAAACCAAACCAATATTGAGAAAAAGTCAGAAGAATTAAAAAACCTTGTCCGAAATAAACTAGAACCGATTGCAGAAGTCGGTGACCACTGCGAAGATCCTTATCCCTGCGATTTTAGCGGGCATTGCTGGAAAAACGTACCGGAAGAAGTTGACGATACTGTGTATCCTAAAATAGTTGACAAGGAGGCTATCAGTGGATTCATGGATTCAATAGAATACCCGTTGTATTTCCTCGATTTTGAAACGGTAATGCACGCGATTCCCGAATTTGACGAATCAAGACCTATGCAACAATTACCGTTTCAATATTCGCTTCATATCATTAACAAAGAAGGTGCTGAGCCGGAACACAGGGAATATTTAGGAAATGGGGTTGACGACCCGAGAGCTGACTTGCTAAAACAACTCATTGCCGATCTTGGCAAAAAAGGAACAATCCTAGCATGGTACTTACCATTCGAAAAAGGAAAGTTAGAAAATCTTGCAAGGGACTTTCCTCAATATGCAAACGACATTGATGCCATTCTGGAAAGAACTAATGATCTTTACATTCCGTTTAAGAAAAAGATGTATCGTCTGCCCGAATTCAAAGGATCTTCATCCATTAAAGATGTTTTACCTGTGCTGGTACCTGAGCTGAGCTATAAGGATCTGGTAATTCAAGAAGGCGGAACAGCATCCACAACCTACGCCGAGCTCTCGAAACAAACACCGGAAGAACAGGAAAGAATAAGTAAAGCTCTTTTAGACTATTGCCATTTGGATACTTTGGCAATGGTGAGGATTTTTGAGAAGTTAAAAGAAACAATATGATATACAAAACCGAATTAAATAAATTAGAAGAGCAAATTCTTAAAATTGAAGAATTGATTGAGGAAAATGACGAATTTATTTGTGAAAATGAATTTGAAGTACTCAATGATAAACTTTTGGACAAGCAAAATGAGATGGAGGATATGCTTTCTAATCCTTATGATGATAAGATGAGTGAGAATGAAATGGAAAAAGTTAGCATACAGATTAAAAGGTTTAAGAAATTAAAAAATCGAATTAAATCAATACAAGATACTGCCGGAAAAGAATCGGAGGATGATATTAGGTCGATGATGTTTCCAAACGATGATGATGAATAAAAATTAAAATTAGAAAAAATGGACAGACACCTTAATATATATGAATTTTTTAACGGTAGTGATGCCGAGTATCTTGAAGATAATTTATCAAGGGCATTCGCTCTTACGTTAAAATACGACAGTGTTTTTCTCGATAATATTTTAAAAAATATCTTATCTCAAAAGGATTTAGCTGACCTTTTTGACACTGATTTCCCAAATTACTCTATTAATATAGATCTTCAAAAACGAGCTTCGGATATTGGAGAAATGAGTAAAATAATTGGGGTTGCATGTAGCGCGCTTGAGATTGATGAGGAAATATTTAACCATGTAATTCCAAGACTCACGGACGATCCAATTACTGATATAGTCATAGAAATTAATGATACTCTTATTGTCTTTGAATTTAAAAGAACCAGAGAAGACTGCTCCTCACAATTAAAAAATCAAATCGAGAGAATCAAGGAGATCAGATCGGGAGATATAAGTGTTAGTTATAAGGACTTAAATTGGAAGAAAATTATAAAGATCGCACTTAATGTTTTGTCTTTGCAAAAACAGATTAATTCAGAAAATAAATTTACAAGCGACTTCATAAAATTTATCGAAAAGAAACACCCTGATTGGTTCCCGACGCGTTTGCTCAAGAATATTCCTTTCCCAAAGAATGAAAATGACCCTAACAATTATTACTTGAATGCACGCTTAGATCAAATAAAAGGTCAAGTCTTCGGCTTTGAAAATATTAAAGAGGTAACTGGTAAATATAACAGAAGGATTATAGCTGTTGATTGGGGTTGGGCAAATGAAATTCACTTAGGATCTTACTATGATAGAGAATCTAAAGAGGAATACTTAAGTTTAGAGATTTTTGCTGGAGACACTAAAGGTCAAGGAGGATGGTTCTTTAAAAATGATAGAGTTGCCATTAAATGGCCTAAAACCATAGATGCTTTTGAACTAGAGGTGGATCCATACATCAAATTTAGTCATTTTAACTCTACGTTATTTTGGTACAGCCCCACTCCTGAAGAATATGAAAAAACGCATAATTACAAGTTTTTCCATGCTTGGGCAGGAAGATATCAAAAGGCAAAGGGTGATTGGAAAAAATTTGAAATTGATTTTGAAAAAATTGCACCAGCCTGGAGAACAAAATGTGAATATGATGCCGAGTTGTTAAATTCTAATCGTACATATTTTGACCTTTCTGTTGGAACATATCTAATCCTTTATATCCCATACAAAAAATCTCAGGACATGGACAATAATGAATTTGCCTCACAACTATCGCAAGTATTTAAGTCAATCGCATTGCAACTAAAAAACATCATTGATACATAGTATGGATATCAGCTATTTTGGAAATAATAAAAACTGGAAAGAGATCACTCGTGAAGAACGTTTGTTCTGCTCTCATCTCTACCATAAACTATTGGAACCGGGAAACATCAAACAATTTATTGAGTGGCTAAATACGATTAAAAGCCCTGTTGTTGATTTTACGAATACAATTAAACTAAACTCTGATACTTATTGGGAACCGGCATTTGAAGTTTGTTTTTATCGTGATCTTTTAAGAGCAAACGGTTTTGGTGTAAAAGAAAATCTCGAAAAGTTGAAGTCCAATAATTACATAGGTGAAGAAGCCATTAATTTGATTAAAAGAACTTTCGACCTTGCCTTATTTTCCGAAGACACTATTGTTATCATTGAAGCGAAAGCTGCTCAGGGTTTGACAAGCACTCAATTTAAAGAGTTTGAGACTGATGAAAATTTAATTAAGGGTGTGTTTGAGTTTTTGAATTTAAAGATGCCACGTATCGTCTTTATTATCCTTGCAGCCGAGCAATATTACCAATCTACTTCTTTTAGATCACTTAAGGGTGTGGGTAAGGTAAATCTCGTTGAAAAACTAGAAATGGTGAAAGCAAGGTTCATGGCTTGATTTCATGGCAACAGCTGTTAGACTTTGAACAGTTAACCGATCCGTTTTTTCAAAAAGCAGAGATGACTTACAATAAATAATATTTAAATGAACGAAACACGATGAGCAAGTTTACTATACAAACACTTACAGGATTGTACGACGATTGGGCTGTGAAGATTGAAAATATTGATTTTTCAAAGGAGGCAACAAAATTTGGCACCAGAGAAATTATAAAGATCAATTTCCTTTATAGCCGTGATAAATATGGATTCATTTTAAAAGCAGTTAATGACAATGGCGACTTTAAAGGCCAAATAATAAAAAATGGAAACGATGTAGGAACCTGTTTCTATACACTTTACAAAAACAAGACACGAATATTGCTATATGGTGAATGGATTGAAGAGGGTGAATGTTATAAAAGTACAATCGAATTGATTAAATAGTTTATGTCAGACAAAGCAATTGGCTATGAATAAACGTACCTTTTTGCTTATCTATTAACAATAATCAATTTGAAATGAATTACCTGCTAATCAATTCCTAAGATTCTTGATAATTCCTTATTTAATCGAGACTCAATGTTTTTATAAGAATCAACATCCCAAAAAGGAATTTCATAAGCGTATATTTTGATTTCAGGCATATTTGGAAAGTCCGTCTTAATTTCATACTCATCACCCTGATTTGTTGAACTTACACCTGACGGATACAATAATATTACTTTTTTGCATCCACGTCTATAAGCATAACTAACCATTTGATACATGTCTGATGAAGCTATACCTCTTTTTTTATCCTTTAAATCCTCAATGCTTCTAACCTTATACTTTGTATCTATAATTATCGTTTCATCAGATCCGTTTTCTAGCTTTCTACGCAACAATATATCGTGTCTCAATTGAAAAATATCTTCTCCGTTCCCTTTTGCTAAATAATAATTACTTTTCTGATCCTTGATTTCCAGAAAGTGATTATTAAAATGTCTCTTTATAAAACCATAAATAAAATCTTCAAATACATATTCCATCGGAAGCAAGAGGCTCCACTGAAAACTATTGTAATTTGAAGAAGAATATAACTGTTGTTCTATAACTCTTTTGCACCATTCTTTAATTGGCGCATATTCCTCATACATTCTATTAAAAACAATTTTATCCAATTCCACTACATTGCATGGTTCATCTTCAACTTCATCCAATACAAATATAATTTCTTCTATCTTATTGCGGGTCTCAGCTAATTTTGCCATATTCAATAGTAAACGACAAACATATTTAATAGCACGATTTAACCTATTATCATACAAAAACGGCTCGTAAATACAATCAATATTTTGATAGTTACCAGTGCTTAAACCGTTTTTTATATAAGCAGGGAAATTTATCCTTCCCTTAGGAGTATTTAAAGGTTCTTCAACTGTCTCATATTGCCGGAAAGGTTGCGTTGATATTGTATTAAAACAGTAATCGGCAAAATTCCAAATTAATAATTCAGGGATATCGTTTACATTTAAATTATCGAGTGAATTTTCTAAAACTGGAAAATTCAGTTTTTTACAATAGCTGAACCAATAAAAAATATGCCTAAGCACTTCATCCTTATGAATACCACTTTGCTTAAATACTTTAGGATAAATTTCAATTAATTGCTTATCATATTGAATAAACCCTACATAATTTTGTGTCCGATAGTTGACACCGTCAAAAATAAGAAACGGCTGTTTTGAATAGTTAAGAAAATTGCCTGCCGCATCGTCTTCCTGAATCTCTTGTGAATAAGCAAAGTAACGGTTTGCCCAGATTTCTTTCAGAAAATTTTCAAATTTTCTGCGTAATTCTAAGCTTTCTAACGGCTCTTCATTATCAACAAATTCAAATAGCATTCTAATCCTATTAGTTTATTACCCAATCGAAATTGTTTGAATCATAAGATACGCTAAAGTCACTTCCTTTAAACAGCTCTATTACTCTTTCCGATCGACCGGAAAAATATTCCATTAGCAATGGAACAATCTTGTTTCTTAAAACTATAGGTAAATCTGAATCCTTTTTATTAATGAAATAAGCGTGCCCAATTAAAAAATCCGCATTATTGTTTTTTTCTGAATATACTTTTTTATTGAGATGGCTCAGGATTTTTTCAGCCTTTTCGGTAATCAGTTTTTCAGTTTTAAGTTTTGATAATAAATCAGTAGTAGGATAGTATCCTTTGAATTCAAATCTTCTTCTTAACGCAATATCAACAAGAGCAATCGACTTATCAGCAGTATTCATAGTACCAAGAATGTACAAATTAGGTGGCAGTGTCAATTTAATGTCGGTATTTGGAATAGTAATACTTAATTCATTCTCCTCACCAATTCGTTTATCGTCTTCTAACAATGTAATTAATTCGCCAAAAACCTTTGACATATTAGCTCTATTGATTTCATCAATGACTAAAACGTAATTTTTTTCTTCTATTTTCTTGCCCCCTTGTATCTTGCCTTTTTCGTATAATACATTCAAAATCCCTTGATAATAAATACTCAGTCCCGATTCATAAGTTCTCGTTTCGTTATAAAGATCCTTTAATGTATCATAAGATAATGTATGCCCTTCGCCTCCTGAATTCTTTCGAAAGGAAAAATTATACTCATTTGCGGCTGTTAACCAAAACGGAGTTGTTCCTGCTTCCGTTTTTAACTCAATTTCCTTTACTTGCCCAAGCAACAATGGGTTTCTGAATTCTTCAAATACTTCCTTAAAAGGACGTTTAACGTCTCCGCCAAGCTTCGATTGAATATAATTCTCCTTTGCAGCATTGCATATTCTCATAAAAACACCGGGAACCAGCGAAAACGTTAAACCTGTTTGGCCAACATTCAAATTTGGTTTTAAACCTAAAACAAAGTCCTCATAAGAATAATTCTGATGAAATGTCACAAATTCGATTTGCCCTGTTTTCCTTAACTTATCAAATTCGACTTTATACTCTGGATGAGTATTGAACTTCTTTTTTAGCGCCAATTCAACTGCAATAGAAATAGAGTTGAAAGTTTTTCCTGTCCCAGGAGGACCATAAAGAATTGTGTTTAAAGCCATATTTTTCTTTGTTGAATTATTTATATCACTGTTCGAACTCACAGTTGAATCATCATCAATAATTTTTAGATTAAATTTTGGGATAAATATTTTTGAATTAACAATTGTAATTCCGCTCTTCGGTATTTCGTAAAAAGTTGAATTACCACTCGGCATGTAAAACCTCGTATCGTCCTTTAAGTCTCTCGTTGATGAATCGACTGGAAAAAAAAGAGGCTCAATTTCTCTATACACCCAACCTCCAACACCATCAATAAGTTGATCTGTTGCTGAATCTAGAGGTTTAGCAACAGATACTAGTTTGGCAACGCAATAAAGCTCATCGCCACCGTAACAAACGTAAACATAATCACCAATATTAGCCGAGTTTTCAAATGAATCCCCTTGATTTTTACCAGTCGAGCCATGTAAGCAAATCCAATTATTCTCTTCGAGTACACTAGCTATCCCACTTTTTCTATACTCAGTTGTTTTTTTGAAAACGCCGTGTGAAACTTTAAAGAGCTTCTTTCCATTTAAGTTGAGTGTTCTTTGACCGCTAATAGAATCGGGAAAATCGTAAGCGAATCTATCAATCACACCTAATTCACTTTCATTAACCAGGTCTTTTAATTCGTTAAATGGCTTAATGCAAGCCGGGTATTCTGATGGTAATTCTAACCACTCTCTAAATTTCTTATGCGAATTGTTTAGTATTGGAAACAACTTGGGATTGATGTAGTACAACCAAGGTGAATAAATACCAGATGTCACAAGTGGAATGTCTTTAGCGTCAAAGTTCTGGCATAAAGTAACAGCTTCATCAACAGTCTTAACATCAAATGCCTTTAGCAAAAACGATCTGACTTCCTCCAATTGCGCATTTGTCAATCCTCTAACGGCGGTTAAACCTGCACCGGTATAACCATAGTCGTTAATTTTATAAGCTAAATCATGTAATTGATTATGCCTTGTCTTGTCAGTAACGTTCTGTTTTAAGTATTTGTCAAATGTTTCATCACTACATCCATATTTAAACATCTGAATCAAACCGGTAAGATGTTCATTAGTAAGTGGCTTGTTTTTTAAGGTTTCTGTTATGATTTGATTGTGCAGATCAACAACTGCAAATTGTTCAACCCGCTCCTTATATTCAGTTGTTTCTTTGAACGTGGTGTAGTAATTAATAAATTGCGATATAACTGTTTTATTCATTTTGCTATTCTTAAAGAGTTAAGTGTTTTTTATTTTTTAAAATCTCTTCCAATTGTCCACCTTCTGTTATGTAGCCTACCATCATTTCATCTGCTAGTTCAATTATTAATTTATTGCGAACCAAAGCTCCTTCGCGAGTTACCCGGTTAATATTCGCTTCGAAAGGGGAAATAACTAACAATCGGCCTTCATCAATGGCCTTCTTTACAGATGTATCATATCTTTTTTGTAGGCCACGTGCTAAAACAAGAATTAAGGGTTGCTTGCCTTTAAGTAAAATCTCATATACATCCTTTTCTATTTGAGAGTGGTTGCCTGTAATAACACATTTACCTCCCGTACGCATTTGCTTTGCCCAATCGTAACTTTTAAGAACTACATCGGCTGTGCATTTTTGCGACGAAAGAAAGCCTGTTTTACGACCATTTAATATGTCTTTGTTTCCTAAATATTTCATTGTAACTTTTTTAATCATCATCATCTTCGTCCGTATCCTCTATGCCAAGCAGAGCCTTTCCCATACGATATTTAATATCGTAATTAATAATAAAGTCTAATTCTTCTTCCGTAAATTTGAAATCCGTGGCTAAAATTGTATCAATTTCGTCGATGATATCTTTTGATTTGGATATTTTGAAAGATTGAGTTTCTGTTAATCCTTTACCTTTTTGTTCTCGCTGAAGCATTTTGCTATTACCTTCTAAGTCCTTTAGATAACGTTTACTGACATTTAATAGCTTATTAGATGTAATCAATTCATTGCTAAAACGAAACCCATTAATATCACTTGGATTTAGATCCCGCAAGTTTGATGTAACGGTATACCACCACCAAAAGGAATTACTACTTAACATACCCGCAAATTGAACATCATTTCCCTTACCATAAACAGAAAACCATGTTTCCCGACTTGAATTTCCAGCTTTACCATTATGAAAAAATTTCGGAGCAAAATTTGTAAACACTTTCCAATATAAACCCCCAGTAGTTCTGTAATATATCCGATTTACTGTTTTTGAAATAAACTCTGGAAGCGTAGACTTTTTTTGAAATAATTTATTAAGTATATTAATTTCAATTTGTGATGATAATTTTGGTGCCCAAAATGAATTCCTGATACCTGAGTATTCTGTATATGAAAGAGTTGGCATGAGGTATTCACGATGCTCGGCATTCCATTTTTGATATTTTGTAACGTAAACTAATTTTTCGTTCGATTTAACTGAGCAAAATATTGTTAGCGCTCTATTTACTTGATCAAACAATTTGCCTGGTCTCCAAGCAAAATTACTGTAGTAGGTAGCCTTGTTTTTCGTCTCCAACAAAGCTTGAACAACTTGCATCCTTTGAGTACAAACTAGCGCAAGGGGTACAATCATGCTAATGTTTCCATTGGGGTTAATTAATCTCAAACTTCGCTCGATACACATTGAATGTACCGCGTTACTATTTCGTGTAATATAACCATGAACTTCATAATTAATTTGACGCATTTCTAAATAAGGAGGATTACCGATAATTACATCAAACCCTTTCTTGTCCGAAATGATTCTATAAAATTCAGCGAACCAGTGGAACGGCTGATGATTTTTTAACCAAAGTTCAAAATGGTTTACTTTTTTCTTTACTTTCTTTCCTTTGTCATTTTCTACCTCTATTTCAATTTGTTGATTAGTATCAATTACCCCATAATTTGAAGATAAGTGAATGTTTAATTTGTAATTTAACTCTCTAAGGCGTGCGTTCAAATCAATTTTCGCTTTTTTAAAATTATCACTTCCTTGATCGCTTATTAGCTGACAGTCTTGGAAACGATTATATGCTTTACTAACTAATAGACACTCTTCCTTAAATTCTGACAAAGAACCTTCATAGTCCGTTCTATATTGACCTTTATGATCTACTTGCAATGCCTTTATTAATTCATTTTCTGTAGCAAAACCAATAAGGGTATTACCGGAACGAATGTTAAAATCAACATCAGGCAAAGGCTCTAATCCAAAATTATCCTTACGTGGGTTTACATCTACAGTAGCAACCAATTTTAAGAATAAACGCAGTTTAGCAATCTCCACTGCTTCTTTCATTATATCTACTCCATAAAGATTATGAACAATAATACTCTTGAAGATGAAGTATTTTAAATGAGGATGCTTATCGCTTTTTACATCCGCCAACACAGTTTCAAAATACTTATGTTTTCCCGGTTGTTCAATTGCGATTTCTTCCATTCTATCGATGCAAGCTTCATATAATGGCTCAAGAATGTTTAATGCAGCAAATAGAAAAGCGCCTGAACCGCATGTGGGATCTAAAATCGTAACTTTATTTAAAGCCTTGTAAAAGTGTTCGATAAATAAAGCATCATTGGTATTCTCAATAAAATCTTGTGCGAATTGTCTTATATTGATATTATAGGTAATGAAATCATTTATAGATTTTATTTCGCCATTACTTATTCTGCCTTTTATATCAGTGTAACGTTTTCTACGGTCAATAAGTTCTCGGTATATTTCCGTTGGTAAAGCAATATCATGAGGAGCAGGTTGATTCCAAGATTTACGTATTTCCCAAAGGTGTGGCTTAGTATTGGCCTCCACTTCTTTTTTTGCTAAGACTGGATTAAACCCATCTCTTACTTCTTTTGGTAAATCACTATACAAGTTGACATCATCCAAAATTCCAAACTTAACTGAATCATAGATGTAAGCATCGCCACTGTTTTTAACAAACGACCAAATATCTGCCCCTGGCTTAAATGGTTCTTTGTAATTACGCGCAGTTTCATCAAACAAGAACGGGATAATAGTATTTTTACCAATATATTCTGTAATATCTTCTTTAGTATAATAGGCGCCCATTGCAGCTCTGTCATTAATATATTTCTCAAAGATGTAACCAATAACATCTGGATTTATATCACGACCGGTCGCCTCAATACTATTATCTAAATGCCAATTCCATTCATCGAAGAAATCAAATATTTTTTTAAAGGCTTCATCGTCGATATTTATTTGAGAAAACTGATGCTCTAATTCATGTACATCAAACAAACCACCGTTTAAGTAAGGTATTTTGCCTAAATCAACAGGTAATGATTGTTTACGTTTTCTCTCAGGTTTCCCTAGGCCATCGTGAAATAGTTCTAATAAGAAACTCCTGTAAAAACTATAAAAATTGTTTTTACCCTTTAATGCAGAACATTCCTTTAGCTTTACTTGTAGATAATCTGTCTTTTGATCCAAAAAACCTTTTTTCTGAATAAAGTAACAAAACATTAATCTGTTCAGCATTAAAGATGCATACCATTGCTTACTCAAATTGTCTTTATCCTTAATATGGTCATCTATGCCATTAATAAAATCAAGAAAAGAGATGTGCTGTTTTTTAAAGCTGTCGTAAAATTTCTTGGTTACTTGTTCAGTGTTTTTTGCGAAATTTTCAGAAATGCGCTGCTTTACATCAACGATGGTAATTTTTTCTTCTTCATCTAACGTAAACAACAAATTCTTCATCCGTTGAAACAATACTTCAACATCCTGATGACTATACCAAGGCACTTCACGAACTTGCTTAGGCTTATTCTCTTCCTTAACAGCAAGCTGCCATATCTGCTGTTTTTTGTTTTTGTCAGAATATATTATCAGGTGCTCAAAATAATCTTTTGAAACCTTTCCTTCTATCTGCAGACGAATATTTCTAGCTGGTATTTTGCCGTCATGTAAAGGCGGACAAAGTAAAATCACAAAACCCTTCTTTTGTGAAATACCTTGAAGCATAAACGCATCATCGCCAACTGCTACAGGTGTTTGATTGTCGAAATTATCCCAGCCCAACTGATTGAAGAGATCTTTAAAATCAAATGCCTTAATAAATTCCGTAAATTGTAATTTCTTCATATTAGTTAATTCTTAATCCCATTGAACAAATTATTTGTGGCTCCTTGCTCACTATTTCATCTTCACTAATTAAACTTAGTTTGCCATCCTCTCGTAGCGAAACGATTAGAGTTGCTAAATCTTCGTCAGTCATCCCAGTCTTGAGTTGACGGTTGATTGTTTCACGCGCAAATTCCCGCAACGGGTAATCATAAATATCTTGTATGGCTCTTTTTAATTCTTCAGTAATAAACAAAGTGCCTTCATGACGCTCAGCATGAGCAAACAAACGGTTGTAAGCACGGTAACGCGCTCCGGTTTTTTTGCCTAATTGTCCGCCAACTTTTGATTCATTTTCTTTAATATGATTCAATCCGAACTTTACCAAATCATGGTGTTTCTCAAAACGCTCCAAGGCAGGTTCATCGGGACCACATTTAACAGCTTTTAGAATTTGAAACTGAGATTGTGTAAGAATCTTTCCTTTTTCATCGACCCAAGCTAAAACATCATTTTCGTTTGAAGTTTTAGTATAAACTATTGAGCCGTTAAGCGTTTGTTCTTCCTTGCCTTTCATAGTTGCATAGATAACATCGGGCATGTCAGGAATAAGTTTTGCTAATTCCGGCTGTGCATCTATTGCATTTTTCCAAATCTGAAATGCATAAGAAGCCAAATCAACTTCCACATCTTCTTCCTCATCTAATATTCCTGATTTTTCATTATAGAGATCAGCTATATTAATTGGATCGCCTTCAAAGAAAACTTCGTCAGAACCTACAGTTTCTGCATTTTCACGAATTCGTTTTGTTAATCTTCCACGCAAATTGATGATATTTTCAATACCATCCTCAGGAAAAAATGAATAGCAGAATATTTCGTGATGCTCTTGGCCAATACGATCTACACGGCCTGCACGCTGTATTAAACGAATTATTGCCCAAGGTAAATCATAATTCAGAACCACATGAGCATCTTGCAAATTCTGACCTTCACTTAATACATCCGTCGTAATTAACACACGCAACTCCTGTCCGTTTGGTATATCTTTTCCATTACTCTTTGGACTAAAACGGTGGGCGACCCCAGTTGGGTTTTCATTATCCCCAGTAACACAATCAATATTTTTTACGCCTCGCTTTTTTAGTGAGTCAAATAGATAATACGCGGTGTCGGAAAACTGAGTAAAGATTAAGATTTTTTCATCCTTATGCTTTTTTTCGATAAGAGCGTGAAGTGCGTTAAGTTGCCGATCTTCTTCATGTTTCCAATCTTTTCCCAAAGCCAATATTTTCATCAACTCTTTACTATCAGTTTCTAAATTCGTTTTCATTTTTGCATTAAATAACTGACTACGTATCCATTGAAACTGGTCCTTACTTTTGTATAGTGAAGCATAATACTTTTCAGCTTGCTTCATATATTCTTTTGGCGTTGTTAGTATTTCGATTTCTGACTCATCGTTTTCTTCATCAGAATCCTTCTCGCTATCGGAGAACATAAAATCATCGATTAAACCGGCTTCTTGCTTTCCTATAGGAAAGGGGAGATTGTTTTCAATAGCATAAAGGAATAAATAATTACGAAGAATATGCCTACTAATTGAAAGTAAAAATGAAAAGCCACTACTTTCCAAACGTTTGAAAAGATTTGTACGTGCAAATCCGATGAGACGAGTGCCAGCGCGACTGAGATTATTTTTTATCAGAATCTCTTCTTTGGTAATTTGAACATTCGGATTTACATTTTCATAACCAGCCTGCCCTAAACCATATCTTGGCAATATCAGCTTATCAATAATATTAATCACTTTAGAAGAGTAAAGCTGTGCGTATTGGTCTTTAGGATCCTTTGGATTAAATGCGTATTCAACCCTTCGTGGTAGACGGTCAGGAAAATAAGAACGTCTTCCATCAGAGAACTCTAAATATTTCCGATTTTTCTCAGGATCATCTTTAGCGTAATTATTTTTTATGAAACTGCGTGTTCTTCTTACTAAAAACAACCTCATCAATTCAGCCCAATCGTCAGAAAAATTACTTTTTTCAAAAGCTGAAATGGATGTTTCGGGGACTTGATGGTTTGCAAGAAAATGTATTCTACCTCCAATGCTTTCAATATATCTTTCAGGGCTAACTCCTAAGTTATACTCTTCATCAAGGAATAATCGAAGTTGATTACTTAAATCTAAATAAGTTTTGTTATAAGGTGTTGCCGTTAAAAGTATAACTTTACTATCGTTCAATTGTAAGTATTCCTGTATAGCTCTATAACGTTTACCTTCACGGTTTCGAAGATTATGACTTTCATCTATTATAACTAAACGGTAACGTTTTTTATCGGCTAAAAGCGTTTGAACTTGAGTAATAGAAATAACATCCCCTCTTAAACCATAGGTGTTTCTATAGTCCTTCCACATTTCGACTAAATTTTTGGGGCAAATAATCAATGTTTCAAGAAAAAAATCATCCTCAAACATTTTTGCTAAGGCTGTTGCAGTAATAGTTTTTCCCAAACCCACCACATCTCCAATTATTACACCGCCTCGAGTATGAAGGTGGTGAGCCGCAACTTTTACAGCACTTTGTTGAAACGGTAAAAGTTCTTTTTCAAAAACCTTAGGTAACTGAAATTCTGATATACCAGCTCGGGCTTCTCGTGAAAGATGATAGGCCATTTTTAAATAAACATAGTATGGCTGGTTTAATTTTTCAGTTGCCCAACTATTTTCTATTATCTCCGCAAGCTCATCTGTAATGTCAATACTCCAACGGTCAATCCATCTATCTTGATACCATTTGGAGAGTTTTTTTGCGGCATCACCTTCAACCACATCAACGTTTAATTCTCCTTGCCCCTTAATACCTGAAAAAGTAAGATTTGAACTACCAACAAAGCCTATTGTTGGGCTATTGTAATCCTTTCGATGAGCTAAATACAACTTAGCGTGCAAACGATGTTTTAGGTGTAGCTTTACTATCACTCTTTTTTCACGTAATTGTTTAGCTAACTTCTTAAGCGCAATTTCATCTGAATTAGTTGGGTTACCAATAATTAATTGATCTTTGAACTCCCTGGCAATTTTCTTCTTTAATTCAATTGCAATTGTGTTATCAATCTGCTTATTTCCTTCACCAGAATATTGATCTTTTATTTCATCTTCTGGAAGCTTCTGCATTCCGATAAGAACGCGACAATGATATTTGTTGTCATCTTCAAATTCCTCTGGAAGAAAATCTCCTTCAAGATGTTCAATCTTATCGGCTACCTTTTGCCACCCCCTTAGATTGAAATATCCGATGCAGAAATCAGCTCTTATAGAAGTCTCAAGAGTTCGATTTAATCCTTCCTCTAAATGTTTTTCAATGTTGTCGTATATGTTTGGCATAACTAATCTTAACTTAAAGTACATCTGAAAACGTTTCAGCCTTAAAGAAATCCATTTTCAATTAAGGTTAAATATAATAGATTTTATGAATTTTCTATAGTAATTACTTTCCTTATTGTTTTCAACAAAAACCACGAGATTTTAGAGTAATATTTGGTTTTTCCAATCCATTTTCATAGGTTAGTTATGAGTTCCCAATGCCTCTTCTCAAACCTAAAGAAAAAACCCGCTTTTTCACCCTCTCTTTCCTCCAAGTCACCATTTCTCCTATAGGCTTTCCCATTCACAAATACCTCCCAAAACTCCCTAGCTTCTTTGTTATCTTGAATCTGGTCATTAGGAGAATAAATATTCTTAAGCAAAATACTTTCTCCCGGCTTGTACCATAAGTTCAAGTAACATCTTGGCGTGGCCAACTCCAACACTTTTTTGATCTGAGCAGGGAAACATTTTGAGAAGAGGTAATGAAAAATAATGCTGTTATCGAATAACTGGGTCTTTGCATCGTGCAAATTTTTTTCTTGCATTTTCATTTTGGCTTCCAATACTTCCATTTTATTTTCTATCTCGTTTGGCACTTTCAGATCCAATTCCATCCCATCTAAAAATGCAAATTCTCTTGTGTATCTTACTTCATCCCAGTTTTTATTTACCCTAAGTGTATAGTCATTCAGAAAAGCTGTAAAAGCTTCTTCCTGTAAATAATTTAAGTGATGGCGGTCTTTATTCTCAACATAAAGCTTAACCTCAGCGGCCAATAATCCCTCTAAACTCAGGGGCTCAAAATAAGAGAAGCTTTCCATTTGCATATCTGCAACCAACCAACTTCTGCCGGTGGTTACCATTAATAACCGTGGTTGTCCCGGCGCAGGTTCTCCTCTTAAAACATCCTTTCGTTTAAAGAAATGTTTTTGAATTTGTTTCCGGTTTATCTTTTGCACCACTGCGATCCAGGCAAATGGAATGTCATGGTTTTCTAAAACCCAGGTGTAAAATGATTTGTTTTTACTATCGGTAAAGGAAATTAATTCCCATCCGTTCTCGGGTTTTGCTTTTAAAGCTATGCGTATGTCTTGTTTTGTCATCTTTTTTTGTGTTAATAATTAGTCATTCAATAACTTTCTCATCCCCCGTAAACCATTACCTCAATTTCAACATGCTCGGAGCAGTAAAATGCAAGAGCATCGCAATAGAAGGGTGGTCCTGGGATGTCGGCAATTTCGCAACCAAAGGAAAAATATAGCTTACTTGTTTCCGGTAAAATTCCTATTCCCCTTACTAAAGATCTATGAATCTTAGCGTCTTTGTTCAAAATATCTTGCATCTCAAAAAAACTTAGATCTATCATATTGGCTGTTTCTGTTGACTTATTGATCTTTATTTCAACAACCAAACGTTCTGCTAAGTATCTACCTATTTTAACTGAGCTTGTTTTCAATAAATACTCTTCCCGTTCTTCTTGGTTCTCGAAACGTTCACGATGTCTTTCCAGCTTGATCGGAATCCTTTCAGGAAAAAGTTTTTGTAAATAACCTTCCTTTAGATTATTCGGTATTTGTTTTTTCATTTTTCTATTAATGATTCTTATTCTTCGTTAATCATAAAATAAGTGTTTTTATCAGGATCAACTCCAATTCCATAGCAAAGGGGCCCGGTGACTATATTCTGCTTTTCAATCACAGTAAAATAAACGTCCTCCTCAAAGAACACTTTTGTATTCAGTTCTTTTTCTGCTTGCAACTGTACTTCCTCCAGCACAAATTGGAGTATTTGAGTAGGACTGATCTCATATAGGGAGAATTTACAATAGCCTGCCAATTTTAAATCCTTTAATTGTTTTGAGCCAAAAATGGCTTCCAGTATTTCTTGTTTTCTGCTCATATTTTATTTTTTCCTTCCAACTTCACTATAAATTCTTATGTCCCTGTTCTGCTTTAGTAATAATAAGATCTCATTAAAAAACATTTCAGGTTCTGATGTTTCACTTTCCTGCGGAAAAATCCAGTTTGCTTCCGGTATACCATCGTTTATCTCAGGATTGATAACGTATCTAAATTCTTCAAAATAGTTTTTGGTATTATGAAAAAGCATTGCAGTTAACTCAAAAGAGTTGGCCGATACTTTCATCTGGACAGTAAATTCATTGAAGAAAACTTCATACGGCAAAGTTTTATTATTCAATCGTCTGTTGGAGCCGATCCTGGATCTGAACTCAACTTTAGTATCTTCTTCTTTTGTAGAATTGAGAATAGCATACATCATTTGAACATCGTATTCGTTCCTCCAGGGCTCTGTGATCTTAGTGATAAATACCAATAGGTTTCTATCAATTTTCCAAATTATCGATTTTTCGCTCATGACGTTAAAATATTTCAGTTAATGCTTCCGACGATTGTGCACCCTGAGGCATATTCAGGTCCTGCATGGGTGGATAGGCTTCCGGATATATGACAGATGTTAAAAGAACATCAATACAATTATTTGAATACCCTTGAAATCTAAAGTAAAGTGCGAGTATCCTATTATTAAGATGAATCACCGGAACTCTGATTACAGTGCCATCTGTTAGTTCAGGACCGACATTCACAAAAATGTAATCGTGTATGTTTTTGTCAATATACTCTCGGTGCCGCTCGCATAGGCTTTTGGCCTCGGAAATCATACTTGGAGTGGTTGGTCTTACTCTTCTATTATAATAACTGATATTTACTTGCATATTCATCTTACTTGCATTTTTTGTTTATGAATTAGACTTACGGATACGCCATAAAAATTGAAGAATGATGGATCTGATGTTTCCATTTCAATAATGTCAATACTCTGTGTACCTTTTGGAAGGGGAGGAAAGTATAGCGTATAACAAAGGAAATCTTTCTTGTTTTTGAACCAGTATTGCTTTGGTGCCAGCGGAATGTTCACCGCTTTTGTCATTTTCAATTTTGAGCTTGTGCCACAAGGACGAATAAAGCAAGTATCATGAATGCGTACCCATCCTCCGTTAATGTAAATTTTAGAAGCGTAAACAATAAAATCAATTCTGGTATAGTCCTCACTCAGCTCTGTACGCAAAACTTCAATGTTACTGTGTGTATTATACTTGACACCGGGATTGTATACAATTCCTGTGTCAATCTTAGTTTCGGTTTGTTTTTTTGGCGATACTATTTCCATGATATTTTAGTTTAAAGTGATTACTGTATTAAATGCTTTATTTTTTAACTGTGAACAAAACTTGAAGGCTTTTTGATTGATGTTGTATGCGGTGCCACCAATACGGCCGAACGAAGATTCAGAATTCCGCATTTCGTGAGAGGTGTACCAGGTAACACCATTAAATAACCCAAAAGCATTGTTGCCAAGCTCACGCATCTCGCGGTCGATGCAGTCCCTTAGCAACTTCATAGAAGGACTTTGTTCAGATTCATCGGACGATGTCCTCCCAAGTAATTTTTGAATTTCCTTCATGAGTTGGCGGATGTGACTTTCACGAACCGGAACCTGATCCATGCCATCGAATTGTCCGTACAACTGGCTTTTCTTTTGTTTATACAAGCGAACGATTTGTGAAGCAAGTATCTCATTATACTCTAATGGTGAAGTATGTTTTTTACGAAATACTTTTAATGTTGAATAAAACTGATTGGCGCAGCGGACCAATGTGCTTCCTGTGCCTATGTAAAAAGGTCTTGTTCCATCGTGAGAATTACCAATAACAAGGAATTCTTTCATCATGCAGGAATTTAATTTGAGATTAGGATTTTTGTTTTGGAGAAAGGCGAGGATCACTTTCCCGTTATTGATCTCATCGAAGCCTTTGAATTCAAATTCACCCGCTTTGCAAATCAGGCGACAGATATCACTCAGACTTTGATTGGAGACTGGATGGTAATCTCTACCAACAACACCCAGAAGAGAACGATTGTCGTCGCGCAGGATCGCCTTTTTTTCACTAATTATTTTTCCGGAGAGGAGTAGAGGCTCTGCCTGTACATCCCAGTTAAGTGCAGCTGATAATTCCTTTTTCATATTGTTTCATTTTATTTATGAAACAAAGGTAGGATGATAGAACGCATTGTTAATGCGTTTTACTTTTTTTAGCATGGTAGCGCAAATTATTAGCGTAAGTATCTGGTAATAAGATTACTTAATTTTATAAATTTTACCCTTCTCGTTCAGTTTGATATGAAAAAAGTTGTAGTCGTGCTGAACAGAGTTGGGACTTACGAAACCTGTTTTTGGTTTTTCACCATCCGGCGTTTCAATCATATCGATTGCATCCACACCTTCTGGTAGCGCGGGGAAGATCAAAGAAAAGTAAAGCGAATCCTCTTGAGATTTGAAATTGAGTTGTTCAGGTTCAAGTGGAATATTGGTGGCATTGATTAAGGTGTACTTTTTATTTGAGCCAATCGGTCTGATAAATGTTTTAGGGTCCATTCGTACCCAACCGCCTTTCTTATAATAGGATTCTGTTTGATATCCAAAATCCAGTTTCGTTTCCTTATTGGTTAATGTTACCCTTAATAATTGGGGGTTATTATCGAGGTCATTCTTATGCGAAGGATTAATTATAATGATACCCTTTTTACTTTCTTTTTTTTGCTTCATAACGCTTAGCCGTTTTATTAAGAGCGGTTGTTATTTCTTTGATGAGCCATTTAGGACTTTCCACTTCCATATGTTCACCATATGAAAGTACTTTCGAAATGAGTTCGTAAGTGGGAACAAGATTCATGGTAATTCTAATAGAGCCGTCTTCAATATGTTCAGTAACAGTTTGGGATTCGTGTAACGGCATGGATAAAATGTATTTGGAAAAAACATCACTCACCCATAAAGTTATTGTTTCCGGCTTGCCGGATTCCAAAGGACTCAGGCCGATCTTGTTCTTATATAATTCGCGTAGATCTCCACCGGAATGATCAATGAATTTCAGATCCAGCATAACAGGTTCATAGATTCGGTCAATGCCAAAATTCCTAAGCTCTTTGTGCTCTTCCGAATAACCTACCAAGTACCATCGTTTATTGCTTTCCTTTAATAAATATGGATGAATGATGTTGGCTTTATAGGTTTTCTTACTAAAAGAGTAATGAACGAATGAAATAGGAATTTTTTCTTTGATGCAATAAATGTATTTGTCAAGATCTTCAATGCCTCTTAAATGCGTTGTTTCTTCCAACTGTATGGCATGCACCAATGTTTTATCCTTGTCGCTCGTTTTGGCTTTAATGGAAGTGAAAATTTTATCTACTGCGGTGTTGTAGGCATCATTTACCTTGATGCCTTGAAAATTCTTAAGCAAACCGGTTGCAAATTCAATGGCTTCAATTTCTTTATCGTTGAGTCCGATCGATCGGATGGTATAAACCGGATCCGAATAGTAATAACCATTCTCTGCTTTGGAAAATCTAATTGGCGCCATGTATCCTAATCCTTTATCTTCCTTCATGGCCTTAATATCCTTCTGAATCGTTGATACAGAAAAATCCGTTCCTAACTCTTCCTCGCACGCTTCAATCAGATCATCCATACTTGGAAAAGGATTGTAGCGATTGGTTAAGCATTTATCAATGATGTTATAGCGGATGACCGCCTCTTTGTTTTGTGGCATAGAACAAAACTAAAGCAAATTTTCGTATAAAACAAAGCTAAACGCAGATATGATGCGTTTAACTGTTTTAATTTTGTCAAATAAAGTTTAATGAGATCTTGGTATATTTGATAATAAAGACAAAACATGAAGCGAATTAAATTACAAAACCCTTCTGACCATATCAGCACACACCTTACTCACTGGACAGGCCGAAAAAAAGAGGATGATGAGGCGTTCAGCATATTAAAGAAAATTGTTGTCACTAAACAGTTGAAATTTTCATATAATACAATTTCCTTTCCGGATGATTCCTCTATAACAAAAAATTTAATGATATGTTTTGCCGACATTCCGCTTTACCAATCTTATGAACATTGCCGGCGATACAATCATTTTGGCATCGGATTCAATAAAAACGAAATGATTGATTACGGTGCGAGTCCAGTTCTTTATATAGTAGAAAATAGGCGACCACATCAAGACTACTTACAAAACATTCTAACTAATGCCGACTTTCAAAATAATCAGTCGAAAAGTTTGATTTCCTGGTACCATTCAATGAATCAACCGTATAATTCAAACAATCTTTCGGAATTCTTTGAACGTGAATGGAGAATTATTAGAATACTTCCTTTTCATTGGAAACAACGTGCGGAGGAAACTCGTGGCAAATACAATGAACAACCATTTAAGGGGGAGATTGAACGAATAGAGATTGGTGGCGATATGAACAATGAAGAATTTTACTTGCAATTCGATTCGAAAGTGATTGAAAATATCATTGTACCTAATCATTATGCAGAACAAGCAGAGAAATTAATTAATGACAATAACTTGGCTTGTGAATTAATAATTATTGATTTTTAAAAATCTCCAGAATATTTAACCATTATACTTTTATTTTAAATTTATATTCTATGTCTGATGATTCAGAAAACGCCATCCTCAAAAAAGAACTAGAACTCCTGTTCAAGAACCTTTATGATAACAAATTGATATACGACGAGAGAGTAACCTTACTTTGCGAACTTGTAAAACTGGAAACAAAAGATGATAGATTCACTGTTGAACTTAAAGTGATTAAACCCCTGAGAAAAGAGTCACCCGGTCAGGATAACATGTTTAACCACATTATTTCGAAACCGACATTTTCGGTTGGCGCGGTGTATAAGTTTGGTGGCTATATTTATGTTAAGGGTAAAGTAATTGGCGGACCTTATATGGGATTCGAGATCTTTACAGATGCGGATTTGGTTGACAAGGTCTGCAAGATGGATGAGGGGGAGCTTAAAGAAAAGTTATATGGTATGTTGTGGGAATAGCAAATTCGGATAATAATTCTGAATTTTAATTTAATTATCAGAACACTAAGTCAAGATTAAAAATGCTTACGAAATTTCATGTAAAATACGGGTATTGTGAAATTCCTTCCGGACTTCGATTATATCGAAGCGATACAGGATTAAATTCCACCGATCAATTATTTTTCTCCACATCTTTCCGCGACGCTTGGGCATGGGGAGGAGATATGCAATTATGGACTGCCAGGAAAAGCATGAAAATATTATTCCTTTTGAGACATATAAACTCTTTTTCTAAAGGTGAATCTTCTCTTCCTGACTTATATTATGATTTATATCCAAATGAACCAAATAAGCACCTGGATGATTTAGATATTAAACAGGATATTAAGCGCAGAGATCCTTTCGCGAAAGAGCTATTAAAAAATAATATTAGCGGATGGTTTACAACTATTGAAGACGGAAGAACTGACTTTGAAATTTGTTTGTTTAATAAAAATGAATTACCTAATTACTTTGATTGCAAACCAATTTCAAGAGAAGATGGCGAAAAATATTATCAGGAAAGTTTAATGAAAATGGATATTTTTCCAACTGAAACCTTCTTAAAAAATTCCCGGGAATTAATTGTTAGTAAAATGCAGTTGTGCGATAAAGGAAAAGACCCTTTCAAATTGTATGAAAAAAGAATAAAAAGCTTAGTTGCTGATTGTTTGAAAGAAGGACGGTCATCAGAATATTGTGAACATGAGTTCTATGATATTCGACTAAAATTTAAGATTTAAATAACATTACAAATTCATCAACTCCCTAACCTCCACCTTCATCACCCTTGCCAATTCATAAATAGTAAAGGCTTTAGGGTTAACCGTGCCGGTCTCTAGGCGGTTGATGTTTTGCCTTGGTAACTTCATTAAACGAGCTAGCTCAGACTGGCTTAGCTCTTTTTCTTCTCTGATCTTGGTGATACGCTTACCAAGCTTCTTAATAAACACTTCCTGTTCCATAATCAAATGTAACCGCTTAGTGTTACACTAACAAATTTGTTAGATAAATGGGAGCTATATCAAATTGTTAAATTTTAAAAACAATGTAACCGTCAGAGGTTACATTGATGTAAATTTTATACCTTTGTCCTAACCGGAAAAACCTCGGCACCTTTTTGCGAGATATACCGCCTCTGTAGCCCAGTGTTTACGGGGGGTTCACGGAGGATCTTTAAAAGGGGGGGGTGGTTGACCAAAATTTGAGGTTTCCCGGGACACTAATTAAAAACCTAAAAAATGGAAACAATTCCCGAATGTTTTAAGCAAATAACGATAGTTTTTATGTTGCTTATGCTTTTTTACCCGCCTAAGGCAGGCATTGAAATAATAACAGAAGACCCCCCTCCGGATTATGAACCCGATTGGGATGAGTTCGGTTTATGCCCGAGGTTAACGTTGAGTGAGTTCAGAAAGTTTCCGGGTTGCGAACATTATAGCGATGAAGAAGCCTTAGAAATAATTGAGGGCTTATATAAGCTAAGCCTCATCGGTTACAACGCTTACCTCAGTCAAAAGAATATTGGAATTTTTATTTCAGATAAATAACAAAACTAAAAAAACAGAAATCATGAGTTTAGATCATTTTAAATCATTTGCCAAAGCGCACGTTAAAAAAATAATCTCAAGTTTTGAGGTTTGGTTATACACCCGCGTTTCCAGTCGCGATCAGGAATCCAACAGAAGCTTAGAAAGTCAGCGTGATGAAGGATATAAATACGCGCAAGCACACAATTATAATGTTACTCTGCAATTTGGTGCTACTTACGAAAGTGCCAGCGGTGATTTTACACGGAAGGAATTTATGAAGCTGATTGAAACAGTTCGTAGAGCAAAGAAAAAACCTTTCGCAATTTTGATTTACACCATGTCACGTTTTTCGAGAAGCGGAGGAGGAGGAATTTCATTAGCACATGAGCTTGTAGAAAATCTAGGTGTTCATTTAATTGAAGTGGCAACAGGTAAAAATACATTAACCGAAGAGGGAAAATTAGAAATCTATAACGGGCTAATACGTGCAAGCCAGGATAACATAGACAGATTAAAGGTAACAATACCCGGAATGATAAAGATGTTGGAGAATGGTCATTGGTTGGGCAATCCTCCTCCGGGATATATTCACTTCGGTCCAAAAGTAAAAGATCCCTCACGTTATGCACCAACGCAACGCATCGAGAAAGGACCTGATGCTGTATTTATTCGCAGAGCTTGGGATATGAAATTAACCGGAATGGGAGATCACCTTATTGTTGCTAGACTTTCGCAAATGGGTTATGTAATTACAAAACAGAAGCTCAGCGAAATTTGGCGTAATCCGTTCTATTGCGGCGTTAGCGCAAACAAATTACTTAACGGAAGAGTAGTGAAAGGTAACTGGGAGCGAATGGTTACTGATAGTGAATTTTTCAAAGTTCAGGAAATACTAAAAGGTAATCCCGGTAAGAGGCCGCATGAATTATCCAATCCGCGCATACCATTGAGCAGTTTTACTTATTGCACTTGCGGAACAAAGCTTACAGGCTATTATACCAGTACTCGCGGAATGTATTACTACAAGTGCCGAATATGCAAAGGCGTTTCAATTAATGCAGATACAACC
>Ga0154020_10000821_pt1 | contig 38328 bp, 21 predicted proteins | sample Klosneuvirus_201_FD_109709 | JGI IMG/M metagenome (GOLD analysis project Ga0154020, IMG submission 109709) | Active sludge microbial communities from wastewater, Klosterneuburg, Austria - Klosneuvirus_20160825_MG | ecosystem: Engineered > WWTP > Aerobic digester > Activated sludge | place... | reverse complement strand
TCGAACACCGGCGTGCGGTGCTTGCCGATCGGCGTGAGCCGGATGCCGATCTCCGGACCGACGAGGAATTGGTTCTTCGCGCCGTCGGCCGCGGGGAAGTTGCCGGACATCGACAGGCCGAGGCTCACCTTGGAGACTCCGTAGCCGACCATCGCACGTGCGCCGAAGCCATCGGCATCACCGAACGACTTCTGACCCTCGACGATGATCGTCAGCGCCGGCGACGGAAAGCTCTGCGATCCATAGGCGCCTTCGAGGACATCGCGGATCACCTTCTCGATGATGTCGTGAACGAGCTGATCGCCATCGACCTCACCGCGCGCGATCGCGAGACGCAGCTCTTCCTTCACGCGCTCCTTGATCACCTCTTTGAGGTTGAGACCGGTCGGCACGCGAAACGTGTACAGACCGAGCCCGAACGAGAGACCGCCGCCGGAGACCGAGTCCTTCGCGTCGATGATGCCGACGCCGCCGATGTGCGGACCGATCGCGATCGCGCGGCGCGCTCGGCCGACCGCGGCCCGCGCGATCGCCGTGGCGACCTTGTCGTCGATGCCGTAGCGATCGAGCTTGTCGGCGGCTCGCGAAGCGAGGTCGGCGATGCGCGACGCTGTGTCCGCCGACGCCGAGCGTACGAGCGAGACCACACACAACGAAGCCAAGAGAAGTCGTTTCATCATTTCTAGGTACCCTCCACCGTCGTCGCGGCTGACGCCGATCACGCGAGTTTCACGTTTTCGTGAACGCGCGGTCACGCAGGCAGTGCTGCGTTTTTTCACGCCGTGCGTGCCGGCAACTACTTCGTCAGGACGAGGTAGGCCAGGACAGCGATCGCACCGACGAGGATCGCGATCAGCACGAACACGAGGGCGTTGGACTTCGACGGAGCCGCGATGCGCGGATCCATCGGGGCCTGCGCGGCGAAGCCGAAGCTGTTGCTCGACGGAGACGAGCTCGGTCCCGACGAGAAGCCCGGCGGACGCGATTGACCGGGCCCCGTCGGCGGCTTCGAGCCGAGCTGCGGACGGCTCGGGGGCTTGAGGTTCGAGCCGCTGCCGGTGCCGCCTGGATTGCTGCCGGGACCGCTGCCGTGCTTCGCGAGCACCGATGCGGGCTGCGTGCTCGTGCGCTGGATCGAAGGCAACGACGGAACGCTCGGCTTGGATCCACCGGAGAGGTTCGGTTGGCTCGCGCGCGAGCGGACCTTCTTGCCGCCGTTGTTGTCGCCGTTCGATCCACGACCGAGGTCGCGCATCGCACCGTTGATCTTGTCGGGCTCGGCGAGCTTCTTCTGGTTCGAGAGGAACGCGAAGTAGCTGTCCGGCATGTCGTCGAAGTCCATGACGAGATCGCACTCGTCACAGCGACACGTGGGCGGCTCGTGTGGCGGCGGACCCATGTCCGTTGCCTCGACGAGCAGCACCTTCTCCTCGTCGCACTCCGGGCAGAAGTACGGAACGTAGAAGCTCTTGACGACGCCGTTGCCGGTGAAGTTGTTGACGAGGTTGATCTGCGCGACGATCGCCGGCGAGCACTCGACGAGAACCGAGCGCGTGCCGTTCGTCTCGAGCTTCGAGAGCCAGTTCACCCAGTCGCGAACGCCGCACGAGTTGATGCGCTCGATCTCGCCGAGATCGATCACCGCTGTTCCCGTCGGAATCTTGTCGACGAGATCCGCGAGCTCGTTGTCCTCGTCGATAACACCGCCGAGCTTCACGTAGCTCACGTCGCCGCGGTGCTGAACCGATGCTTGGAACTTCTGGCTCATCGTTCCGCCACGTAAGGACCGTAGTTTTGATTACACCGCACCCGCATAAGCCGCACGCACAACTCTACTCCGCGGGAACAGAGTGATCCAGGATGCCTAAGTAGTTTTGGTGCCTACACGGTTCCGACGAGGGCGTCACGTAGCTGTTGGTAGTCGTCGGACAGGTAAAACCGCACGAGATCAGGACCACCGAGGACAGATCCGAGTGCGACGGTGGCGTCGTGGCTCGCGAGCTGCTCCCCGGATAGGCGGGCAACTGCCCAAATAGCGGCCGTGAAGTCGTCGCAGGCGAGGAGGCCGGCCCGCTTCGCGCAGGCGTGCATGCCGTCGATCCATGCCCCGGCGTCGACATCGCGAATGCCGGCGTGGGCCTCGAGGACCTTGTGCGCTTCCGCGCTCGCGTTGTTGATCATGTCGGCCGCGGGCCCGGTGAGATCGACGTCGGCGGCGAGCAGCGCGCGGAGGAGCGCGGCGAGCTCGCGTCGCTGGCGTGCACCGAGCTGGAGGATCGACGCGTAGCCGCCGCGGATCGCTTCGAACGCATAGCCGAGGATGAACCGCAGCGCGAGATCGCTCTCGACGAGCAGCGTGCGATCGATGACCAGCAACCGCGTGGGATACGCGGTGATCGCGATCAGGCCGGGGACGCGCTCGCCGACGAAGATCTCCGACTCGACTTGGTAGAGGTAGCCGAGCTCCTGCGCGAGCGACTCGAGACGCGGCTCGTTGCCCTGCGCCGGCATGAGGTTCTCGCCGAGCGATGGCTGCGCGAGCATCGAGGACAGCTCCTCGGCGAACGCGGTGAACACTTCGCCGAGCGGCTCGCGCGCGGCGGGTGTGATCAGCCAGCGCTCGCGATTCTCGTCGTCGATCGGGCGGCGCAGTTGCTCACCGGTGCGGTTGGCGCGCAAGCGCTGTGCGGCAGATCGATCCGGATCCTCCGCGAAGCCGAGCAAGTCGAGCGCCGTGAGCACGCGTGTCGCGCGCTCGTGATCGCCCATGCGGCTGTAGAACGATGCGAGCAAGCGATACGCGGGAGCGTGGTGAATGTCGCGCTCGAGCACTTTGCGCAGCTCGCCGATCGCGCGGCGCGGATCGTCGACGGCGTAGATCTCGGCGAGCGCGACGCGATCGCTCGGGCTATCGGGCTCGACGTTGAGGATGCCGCGATACGCTTCGATCGCGGCCGGACGATCACCGCTCGCGAGGAGGATGCGGGCGAGGCCGCGCTGCAACGGAACGGCGGCGCGCTGACCGCCTTGCGCCATGGCAGCATGCGCGGCGTCGAGGAGCAGCGTCTCGGCCTGACGTTGATCCCCACCGTCGGCGGCACGGCGTGCGAGCACGAGTGCGGGCGGTGCATAGCCCGGGTCGTATTCGATCGCGCGGCGATACTGCGGCGCCGCGGCGCGGTGATCGCCCGAGGCGTCGAGGATGCGGCCCTTGTAGTAGTAGTAGCGCGCGAGCGCGGTGGCGATCAGCGGTTGCCCCGGCGCGGTCGCGAGCTCGATCACGCGATCGATCGCGGCGCGCGCGTCGGCGTGACGACCGACGAGGTAGTACTGCTGCGCGAGCATGTAGTACGCGTCTTGGTGCGAGGGCTCGGTCTTGATCACGTCGCGGAGCACGCCGATCGCTCGCGTTGCATCCATCTCGCCGTCCGCGTGGATCGCGGCCATGCGCATGCGTGCGCGAAGCCGATCCGCAGGCGCGGCCGCGTTGGTGTTCACGAAGCGCTCGATCGCGGTGATCGCCTGCGACCAGTGGCGCGTGTCGGTGTGGAAGTCGACGAGCGCGGACAGCACGACGAAGTCGCCGGGCGCGAGATCGACCGCCTCGCGATACAGCTCGGCGGCGCCGTCGAGGTCGCCATCGCGCTCGATGATCGAGGCGCGGCCCACGTGGACGCGTGCGAGAAGCGGACCCGAGTCCTCGCGTTTGCGATACAGCTTGTCGAGCTCGCGGTACGTGACGTCGAAGTCCCACGCTTCCGGACGTTCGCGCGCGAGCCCTCCGAGGTCGTCGAGGGCCTCGGGGTTGATCGGCTTGATCTCGAGCGCGACGATGAAGCTCTCGGCCGCGGCGCGCGGGTCGCCCGTCTTCCACGCGACGACGCCGCGCCGGCGATAGAAGTCCGAGCGCGTCGACGGATCGCCTTCGCGCATCGCTTTCTGTGCGAGCGCGTTCGCGAGCGGCTGTGCCTTGTCCCACTCCGCACGATCGAAGTAGTGCTCGAACAGCGCTTGGTTTGCGGGCAAGCAATCAGGATCGACGGTGAGCGCGCTTTCGTAGAACTGCATCGCGCGCTCGCTGTCACCGAGCTGCTTCTCGTAGATGCGGCCGATCTGCGCGAACACGCCGGCGCGCTCTTTGTCGTCCTGCCAGAGCTTGACCTCGAGCTCGAGCGATTCGATGACGCGCGGCCACTCCTCGCGGCGGCGATACAGATCGCGAAGCCCGTGCACCGCCGGCAAGCACGCCGACGATGTCTTGATCGCCGCGTCGTAGTAGCGGATCGCATCCTGCTCGCGGCCGAACTTCGCTTCCATGACGGAGCCGCAGCGGAAGTAGAGCAGGGCCTTCGTGTTGCGATCGCTCGTGACCTTGATCAGCTTGCGCGTGACATCGATGAACTCGGCCCACTGCTCGGTCGATTCGTAGATGCGGCCGAGCGCGTCGAGTGCGTCGCGGTTCTCGGGTTGGAGCTCGAGGATCTTGAGGTAGTGCTCGGTCGCCGAGTCGACATCGCGAGCACCCTCCTCGGACACGCGGGCGATGCGCTTGAGCAGCTCGACGGACTCCGCTTTGTCGCGCGCGGAGACGAGCCGCATCTTGAGCACGTCGATGAGACCGCTCTTGTCCTGTTCGTCCTCGTAGTATTGCTCGAGGCTCGACACTGCCTCGGCATCGTTCGGATCGATCGTCAGCAGCTTGCGCTGGATACGGAGCGACTGACGGCGATCACCGGCGTTCTTCTGCGCGAGCTGCGCGGCGGCGCGCAACGCGTCGGCCTTGCGCTGCGGATCCTTCTGCGTTTCGGCGCGCTTCTCGTACGCCGCGATCAGAGGCTGCCAATCGCCGCGGCGTTCGGACAGCTCTTCGAGGACCTTGATCGCGGCCTGCGGTTGGGAGTCCACCTCGACGACCTTGAGGTACGACGCGATCGCTTCGTCGACCTGGCCGAGGAAGTTCAGCTGCACGTTGCCGCGGCGCGAGTACAGATCGCCGAGGCGATACGCGCGCGAGGCGCCGCTCTCGACGTGCGCGATCGCGCTCTCGTAGAGCTGCATCGCGGCGGCCCAGCGCTCCGCCTTGTAGCAGACGCGCTCCATCGCCGTGAACACGTCGCGGTTCGTGGGATCCGCGGCGAACGCGGCGGTGTACGCGGCGAGCGCTCCTTCGATATCGCCGCGATTCGAGCGCAGCGTCGCGACGCGTGCGAACAGCGCCGCGCGGAGCTGTGGATCGAGCGTTGCCTCGGCTTTGCCCTCGAGGATCCGCGCGAGCTCGCGATCCTTGCCCGTCTTCTCGTACAGCCCTTCGAGCGCTCCGAGCGCGATCGGGTTCTCGGACTGGCGCTCGAGCACGCTCTCGTACGCGGTGACCGCGTCGGCGGCGCGCCCCAGCTTGTTCGCGCGCAGGTCCGCGAGCTCGAGCAGGATGTCGAGTTGGCGCTTCGTGTCCGTCGGCTTGATGTTCGGCAGCTCCCGCTCGAGCACGACGACGACCTCGGCCCACCGCTGCGTGCGGCGCAACAGCTCGAGGAGCTTCGCGTTGCGTTTGTCGTCGGGCTGCGCGGCCTGCGCGATCAGCAGCATGCGCACTGCGCCGTCGACATCGCCGAGCTGCTCTTCGTAGAGCACCGCGAGCTCGTTCGCGCGCCGCGCCTTCTCTTGTGTTGTCTCGGCGGCTTCGAGCTGCTTGCGACGGACCTCGACCAGCTCGGACCACTCCGCGATCTTCGCGAGTGCCTCGGCGAGGACCTCGACGTTGCGCGGAGTCTGCGGTGCGCCGCGGAACGCCCGCGCGAGCTCGTCCCACAGGTTCAACCGACGGGCGGGCTCCTCGATCCCGGCGAGCGCTTCGGTGTGGTCGGGCTCGTACTCGAGGACGTCGAGGTAGGCGGCGACCACGGCCTGGGGCTCGCGACCGAGCTCCGTGAGCAGCTGTGCGATCTCGTTCTGCAGGACGATGCGCCGCTCGATCGCGGGATCGGTAGCGAGCTCGGCGCGGACGATCTCGAGCGCTTTCTCCGTCTGCCCCGACGTGCGCAGCATGCGGATCTGCTGCGTGCGCGCCCCCGCATGATTGTTCTCGGCCGCCTTGTCGAGCGCAGCGATCGCGGCCTTGTGGTCGCCGCGGCGATCCTCGGAGCGCGCGATGTCCATCCAGATTTCGCCGCGCTTCTGCGGAGTCTGCGCGAGCTCCGCTGCTTTCGTCCGCAGCTCGATCGCGCGCGGCCACAGCTCGTCGCGCTCGCATAGCTTCGCGAGCGCGAGCATGGCCTCCGCATCCTCGGGGCGATCCGTGATCATGCGCTCGAGAGCAGCGCGCGCGCCGGCGCGATCGCCGAGGTGCTCGTCGAGGAGCTCCGCGTGCTCGCGCGCCGCTTGCGCCCGGCCATCGCGGCTGGTCAGTGACGTCGATAGCTCGTGGAGAACCTGCGCGAGCGCGTCGTAGCGCTTGCCGGCGCGATACACGGCGGCGAGCGCCGCGCGAGCGAACGGATCGTTCGGGCCGAGCTGGCGCGCCTTCTCGAGCGATTCTTCAGCGTCGACGAAGTCACCGCGCGCGAGATCGACGATGCCGCGCGCACACCACAGCGCCGCGGCGTTGCGCGGATCCTTCTCGGCGCGCGCACAATCCGCGTACGCTTCGGCGAGCCGATCCTCGTCGGCGCCGCGATACAAGCGCACCAGGTGATCGCGCGTGGTCGGCAGATCGGCTTCACCCGCTCCGCGCGTCCACAGGGCGAGCGCCTTCGCGAAATCACCGCGACGCTCGGCGATCGCAGCGGCCCACCTCACGAACAACCCGCCGCGCTCCTCGAAGCGTTGCTGCGTCGCGGGCGTGGGCGACAGCAGCTCGAGGCGATCGAGCCAGCGCTCCGCGATCACGCTGTCGACCGAATCGACGACGGTGACCGCGAGCTCGGCGAGAGATGGATCGTTCGTCAGGCTCGCGAGCTCGAGTGCGCGCCACGCGTGGGTCGCGGCGACCTCGATACACGTGGTGTCCCCGGCGAGCCAGCGATGCGCGGCGAGCGCGATCGCGTGCTCCTTCGCGCCGGCTGCAGACCACGCGAGGCGCAGCTGCGCGATGCGCTTGGCAGCGTTCGGCGCCGCAGACATCGGGTCGTCGACGAGCTGTTGCCACAGCACGGTGACCTGCGCGTGTTCCCGATCGCGTTCGAGCTCCGCCGCGACGGCATGCCGTGTAGCGAGCGCTTCCACGCCACCGCCGGCGAGCTCCGAGATCAGCTCGGCGCGTTTGTCGAGCAGCTCGAACCTGCGTTCGTCGTCGAGGATCGTCGCCGCGGTGATCGCGATATCGAAGCACCGCAGCCATCCGAGCGCGCTCCCCTCGGCGGTCGTTCCGGGGCGAGTGCCGGGCCCAGGATAGAACTCGAGCTTCGCCCAGCACACACCGAGTGCGTTCGTTGCATCGTCCACACGATCGAGCAGGAGCGCCGCGGTGGCCGCGACCTCTTCGGGTTCGCTGTCGACCGTCAACGACCGGCGGCGCAGCTCGACCACGCGTGACCAGTTCCCGGCGACCGCATGCGTGAGGGATGCGAGCTCGGTCGCGTGCTTCGCGAGCGAAGGGCCCGGCGATGCTGCGAGCGCGAGCTCGATCGCTTCGACCGCTCGCGCAGGATTGCTGTGCCGCCACAGCCAGGCCTCGGCTGCCTCGATCAACAGATGCGGGTTGCCCGCGATCTTGGACATCACCGCGTCGAGGGATGCTTCTTCACTACCGACGAGCGCCGCCGCGAACCGCAGCCGCTGCGCGAGCGGGTGGCGATCCGCGAGCTCGAGGAACCGCATCGCCTCGTCGCTTTGGTGCAGCGCATCCCAGCTCGCGAGCGCCGTGCGTACGTTCAGGTCCGCGAGCCGGCCATCCGCGTCGTCGCCCGCGAGCAGCGCCTCCCCTTCGGACGCGACCATTTCGAGCATTCGCTCGACGAGGACCTCGGCATCGGCGACCTCGAGGTTGCGCGTGTCCTCCGCGAGATCCGCGTCGTCGACAACGGACGCAATAGGGACGACATCCGTACGCCCGGCTGCTGGAGCAACCGGGACGCGCGGCAACGGCGGCGGCTTGGTCCCCGGCCGTCGGATCGGTGGCGGATCCGCCATGCGGCTGGCGATCGTAGCAGGGCTGACGTCAAAGGGGCCAGCTCGTGTATCCTTCTCCGCGATGAGGCTCGGTCGTGCGATCTGCGTCAGCCTCGACGAAGGAGTCTGTCGGGTAGTCGCCGATGCCCTGACGTCGGCGGGCCTGACAGTCGAGCACGCCACTTCTATACCCGCCGATGTCACCGGCGCCGTCGCTGTCATCGTCGATCGCGCCACACGGCTGGCCGCGCCGACCGTCCTGCGCGGCCTGTCGGTTCCGGTGGTTGTCGTCGGGGATGACCTCGACGACGACGGCCTCATCACCCTCATGCTCGAGGGTCCGGTCAGCCATCTCGTCCGCGATCCGGGCGACCCCCAGCTCCAGATCACGTCCGAAAAGCTCGCCACGGGCGACATGTTTGGCCTCGAGAAGTACGTGTCTCCGGGCGTCGCCGTCGGAGAACGGCTGATCAAGACCGACTCCGACAAGCGGCACGCGATCGACGAGGTCTGCGCCTGGGCCGAAGCCATCGGCGCCCGGCGACCCGTCGTCGCTCGCATCTCGTCCGTCGTCGACGAGCTGGTCATGAACGCTCTCCGCGAGTCCGATGGAGACCTACGCCGCCGTGCCCGCGGCGCGGTCCTGCGCTGGGCCAAGGACGACGGCACGATCGCGATCTCCGTCGGGGATCGCTTCGGCACGCTGCGCCAGCACGATGTCCTCGATCACGTGCGCCGCGCACGCGTCGAAAAGGGCCGCCCGCAATCTCTCGCCGAATCGCAAGGCGCGGGCCTCGGTCTCTACTTGGTCCTCGCCAACGTCGCGTCGTTGATCGTCAACGTGACGCCGGGCGAGCAGACCGAGGTCGTCTGTCTGTTCGATCTCGCCGCGTCGTCCAAGCGCGGAGCGATCGGTAGCGGGGTCCGCTCGCTGCACGTGTTCCAGATGGTCGGCACCTGAGCGCGTTTCGTTCAGCGCAGGGACAATCCCCGAACAGTGCCCGCAGTCAGCTAGGACTCCCACTGTCCGTGGACAACGCCTTCATCGACAAGCGCTCGAATCGCGGACGTCATGCTCGGCGCTTCTTCGCGATCTCCTCGGCGACGAGGTCGGGAAACGCGCGTGTATCGATCGGCTTCGCGATGTAGGCGTCGCAGCCCGCAGCGAGCGCCGCCTCCATGTCGCCCTTCATCGCATTCGCAGTGACGGCGATGATCACCAGATCGGCGTACCGCGGGTCGCGACGCAGTTGACGTGCGAACGAGAGTCCATCCATACCCGGCAAGCTGATATCGAGGAGAACACACGCGAATGTGTTGCTCGCGAGGAGCGGCGCTGCGTCTTCGGCCGATGGCGCGCTTTGGACCTGGTAGCCACGGGCGGCGAGCAGCACGGTCAACAACTTCACGTTCATCTCGGTGTCGTCGACGACGAGCAAGTGCTCTCTCTGCATCAGACTCGCTCCTTACGGGACTCGAAGAGGGGCGCGGCACGACGAGCGCCCCCGACGTCAGCGCGACACACACCGCATCGGAGAAGAATCGCTCGTCGGAACTGCCCGTGGGAGTTAGTTCACGGGTAGTTAACGCTAATTTTACCGAGTCAGGTGCCGCAATCCGCTGCACCCGATCACGACGAGTGTCGCTGCACCGACAAGTGCCACGCCTTCGATCGGTAATGTCTGACGGAGTGCCGCGAACAGCCCCGGTGCGAGCACGAAGATCGTCCACCAACCGATGATCCACGCGAGCTTCGCGCGACGTCGCGCAGCGGTGGAGATCGGTAGTGAGTGCGAGAGTCGGATCAGCTCGATCGGTGGATGATGCAGTCTTCCACCGACGGCAATTCCGTATGCCGTCATCGTGACGAGTATCGCGACGAGCCAGGGCATCGGATCGACGGGCTGCTTGAACCCGATGATCGCGAGCACGAGGAACGCGAACGCACCGAGTGCGAACGCCATCGGATAGCGACGGCGCATCAGGCGCGCGTCCTTGGAGTACGCGAGTGCAGCATCGCCGATCAGTGCGGCGATCATTCGCTCGATTCCCGTCGGTGGACGGATCTCGAGCGTCGCGAGCCGCTGGCGATCGAGTGCCGACACGTCACGTAGGATCGTTCCCATCACGCGCGGCGTGCCGCTGCGGGTCGCGAGGATCGCGAGAACCGAGACCCCGACGAGAATGCCGAGCGTGACGACCGGCGGCGCCGACGGTGTTCCGCCCGTGAGCCACGACGTCAGCAACAGGATGGCAACGAACACGCCCGTGGATGCGAAGCCGGGCAGGGCACCGAGGAGCGCGGTGTTCGGCGTCGGCGGCTTGGCCGTCGCATCGACACCGGTAGTAGCCCGTAGCTGCGCCACGGCCTCGGATGCGCTGAGCGCGACGAGCTGCGCGCCGAACAGCGCGACCGCGGGGATCAGCAGCGCGGCCGTGATGCCGAGTGCTCCGCCGAGTGCGAGGTGCCGCACGGCGAGCTCCACGCTGTGGTCGAACAGCGGAGCTGCTCCGATCGCGACGATCAGCGTGGTGGTGATCGCGGACCGCACGCAACGATACAGCGCGGCCGCGAGCAGCGATTCGCCGGCGATCGGGAGCTGCGCGAGGAGCGCTGCGTCGGCGCGCCAGTACAGATGAAACGGCACGCGCATGAACGTGATCATGAACGCGACGCACGTGCCCGCGAGCCACGCGTGACTTCCGGCGTCGTACGACGCGTGAGCGCGCCACGCGACCCATCCGGCGAACGCAGCACCGAGGGCTGCGACGATCGCGAGTGGTCGGGTGAAGACGGAGCTACTGCGGCGCTCGTGCAGGTTCGACCAGCGAACGAGGTCGCGGCCCGCGATCGCCATTACGTCGGTCCCTCGTCGGCGATCAGCGAGACGTACAGATCCTCGACGGCGCTCGGGCCCTTCGCGAGGAGCTCGCTCACCTCGGTGCCCCGCTTGTCGGCGACGAGCTTGCCCTTGTCCATGATCAGGATGCGATCGCACATGCGCTCGGCCACGCCGAGCAGGTGGGTCGACATCAGCACGGCCGCGCCACGATCCGCCGCACCGCGCAGCGCTGCGCGAGCGGAGCGCGATGCGTGGGGATCGAGACCGTTGAGCGTTTCGTCGAGGAGGATCAGCTCCACGGGACCGACGAGCGCGGCCGCGAGCCCCACGCGCTGCCGCATGCCGAACGAGAGCTCGCGGCACGGACGGTGCGTGATCTTCGACAGTCCGAGGTCACCGAGGATCGCCGCGGCGGCGGCCTCGTCGCTGCCGCGCGCTTGCGCGACGAACGTGACGTGCTCGAGCACGGTGAAGTACTCGTAGAGCGCGGGCGGCTGATCCGCGAAGCCGACCTTCGCGCGAGCGGACCGCGGCGCGGTCGCGAGATCCTGTCCACCGACGGTGATCGTGCCCGTGGTGGGGACGATCGAGCCCGCCATCGCGGAGAGCGTCGTGCTCTTGCCCGCGCCGTTGGGGCCGAGCATCAGCGCGATTTGCGTTGGCTCCAGCTCGAACGAGAGGTTGTCCACGGCGACGCGCTTGCCGTAGTGAATCGTGAGCCCGGCGACCTTCGCGATCACAGCCCCGTATATACGACGACGTAGAGCACTTTGGCGTCACTCCGCGGCGGGGCGATCGTTCGCAACGAGATCTGTTGCGGGCCCTCCTTGGTCGGCTCCGACGCGGTCTGATAGGCAAGCGTCCAGTTCTGCCCGCGATACAAGTGCTCGCGCAGGACCACCTCGACGGGGTACGCGCGCGTGTTCTTGATCGTGAGCACGAACTCCTCGACGACGCGGCGGTTGTCCTCGTCGTACGACAGCTCGCGGCGCTCGCGCGTGCCCGTCACGCCTTCGGCGGTGCCGAGCGCGATGGTGTCGACGGTAGCGACCCGCGTGGCGGTATCGAACAGCCGCGATTCGCCGAGCACGGCGAGCGTGCCATCTGCGCGGCGCTCGAGGAGACGCACGGGACCGGCCGGCAAGCCCTCGGTCGAGGCGTGCGGGCGGACTACCTCGAAGCTCTCGGTCACCCGCGGCGAGGCTCGCTCCATGCCGAGCGATGCATCGATGATCGGGCGCGCGTCGCTGTTGTCGAGCTTCGTGCCGATCGGATCGTAGACGAGCACGGAGCGCATCGAGCGCGGCAGATCGCCGGGGAGGAGCTCGATGCGAGTCTCGCCGTTGGTGATCACCACGTCACCGAGGACGTGCGGGATCGCTGTCGGTGTGGTGGTCGGTGCGGCACCGGTCAGCGTGGTGCCGACTTGCTCGGCGATCTGTCCACGCCACGCGCCGAGCTCGGAGTCCACGACCTGCGTTCGCGCGGCGGGAAGTGGCGTCGTCAGCGTGTTGCGGATCGCGATCGCTCCGCGCAGCGTGACCCGCGTGCGTGCAGGCGTGGTGGTCATCGTGTAGGCCGCATCCCACGTGAGCCGATCCGTGACGAAAGCGATCGCGAGGCTGTAGCGGCCGGCCTTCGGTGCGCTCACGTCGAACGTCACGGTCGTCGGTCCGGTCGGAGGCGGCGCCTTCTTCTGCGGCGCTTCGGCGTCCTTCGTCGCCTCCTCGAGATCGAGCTCCTTGTCGAGCTCTTCGTCGACAGCCGTCTCGGGTTCGATCGCGGGCTCGTCGGTGATCGGTCCGCGTAGCTCGCCGACGGTGAGCACGCCGCGATCCACGATCGCGACATCGTCGAGCGACACGCCTTCTGGGACCACGTACGAGACCGTGGCGTGACTCGCTTCGGGCACCACGACGTCGATGCGATGCTTGATCAGCGCGCGATCCCGATACAGCGTGATCTCGTCGGCAACGACGGCCGTGCCGCTCGGCAACGCGGGTGTATGACCGCCGCACGCAACAAGAGCGACGACGATCGCGAGCAGCTTCACCACGTGTACACCAGCGTGTAACCCACGGTTCGTTTGCCGCCGGGGGGAAGCGCGACCCGATACTCGAAGGTCTGTGCGCCGCCTTTGGCGCTCTTCTGATCTTCTACGTCGATCCGGAACAGCGTCCATCGCCATGCGAACTCGCGCACCACGACGTCGAGTGCGCGCTTGCTCTTGTTCTCGAGCTTGATCTCGATGCGCTCGGTCAGCGTGCGCGCCTTCTCGTCGTTGGTGCACGTCACCGCCTTGCGATCACCGACGACGTCCGTGCTGCGGTCGAGCCGGATCCGCGCTGCACCCGCGCGCGACCGCAGTGGCTCCTCGGACACGACCTCGACGCGATCACCCTTGCGCTTGAACATCCGCACGCGACCGGGGGGCAGTGGCTCCTTCGTCGGAACTTCGACTTCGACGGCGATCTCCGCGGTCCCCGGTCCGGTGTTCGCGTTGTACTGGGCGCAGTCCGTGTTCGCGTAGCCTTGGAAGCCGGCCGACAGATCGGGAATCGCTTCGTACAGCACGACGGTCTTCGCGGTCGCTTTTCGTTGCGCGGCCACGAGCGGCACTTGTACTTGCTGACCCGCGAGGAGCTTCACGGGTTGCGCGATCACATACCGCGCCGGGGACTTGCCGCCATCGACGAGCGTGACGTCCGCGGACTCGAACGACGCGCCTGTCGTGTTCTTGATCGAGGCCCACGCGGAGAAATCGAGCGCGCTACCGGCCTCGTCGAGCACCGCGAGATAGTCCGCGGTCCACTGCATACCGGTCGCGCGATACGAAAGCTCGAGCTGGTGCTTGCCGAGCGTCTTCGTCGCGAGGCGAAGCGCGAGGCTGCCGCGATCGGTGCCCGGCGGAAGTCGCAGATCCTGCACGTAGTCGCGTCGCAGGACTTGCAGGCGTCGCTGATCGCCGGCGCCGACCTCGATGACGATCGCTTGCGCGTCGACCGATCGCAGGACGCCGCTGATGTCGCCCTTGGGTGTGATCGCGGTGACCGACTCGCCGACGTGGCGTGCGATGAGCGCGGTCGGTGTCGCGGCGCCCGGCGTGAATCGCTGCTCGACGAGTGTCGTCGTCGCGTCGGTGAGGTCGCGGATCTGTACGCTCGCGGGATCCAATGTCGAGGCGACTCCGGCGATTCGCACGTCACCGGACGCCGCGACATCGACCTCGGTCTGCTGCGTGATCATCGCTCCCGAGGGTGGCGAGAACCCGCCATACGTGAGGCCGCCGTAGGCCGAGGCAGCGGGCGCGGGCGCGGCCCACACGGTGATCTTCGTGCGGGAGGAGCCGCCTGCGGATGCCACGGCCACGGTCGCGATGGCCACGAGGCTTACGAGGGCGACCAGCCGCATCGTCCGATCATACGCTGTCGTACTTCGATAAGCCCGCGTCGACCCAAACAGGCGGGCGGACCGCTTCTCTGTGTATGATTCGTCCGTGGCGGTCGCGACCTATCCGGGCACGGTGTCGCCGTTGCGGGGGCTAGATCCTTTCGGGGAGGCCGAACGCGACGTGTGGCACGGTCGCGAGACCGAACGCGACGAGATCGCGAAGATGGTCACGGCCGATCAGTTCCGCTCGGGGCTCGTCTATGGAGAGCCCGGTGTTGGCAAGACGTCGTTGGTTCGCGCGGGCCTGATCCCGTACCTGCGCGATCACGGAATCGTCGCGCTCGCGTGTGAAGATCTGACCCAACCCGCGTCGAGCTTCGCGCAGGGACTGTCGGCGTTCGGAATCCAGCCAAACGCGAACGAGCTGCCGGCGCTGTTCGCGCAGCGCGCGGTGACGAACGCCGTCGCGGGGCAACAGTTCGTGTTCGTCGTCGACGATATCGATCTGCTGTGCCAAGACGAGCGGGCCGTCGGCGAGCTCAGCGACCTCTATCAGCGCGTGGTGTCTCGCGGCGCGGGTCGCGCGCGCTTCCTGTTCGTCTGCGCGAGCGAGCGACAACACTTGCTCGGCGCGCTCGAGCGCCGGACCGGCTCGCTGTTCCCGCCGTCGTCGCGCTACGAGCTGCAGCGCATCGCGGTGAACGCTGCGAGCGGCATCTTCGATCGGATGCTATCGCTGTCGGGGGTCGCGGCGGATCCGGAGCTCGCCGATGCGGTCGTGCAGGGCATCTCGCACGGGCAGCCGCTGCTCGCCGCGGATCTGCAGATCGCCGGCATGGCGATGCGCGACCTGCGAATCTCGTCGAAGACCGCGCTCGAAAAGGCGGGTGGACCCGGCGAGCTCGAATCGGAGTGGCTGCACGAAGCGTGTCGCGCGACCGGAAACGAACGCTCGGGCCTTCGCCTGTGCGCGGAGATCGCGTCGACGACGGCACCGCGTACCGCGGACTCGATCGTTCGCAAGGTCAACCTCGATCCGGCGTACACGACCTCGGCCCTCGTCGTCCTCGAGCAGCGCGGTGTGATCAGCCGTGCGGATGCGACCGGAAACACGTGGATGCTGCGCCACGAAGTGCTGACGACGCGCGTGCGCGAGCTGACCGCGCCGGCGCGTGCGGCTGCACGACGCGGGTTCGATCTGCTCGGCAGCAAGACGCAGGGCAACCAGCGCCTCAAGCTGCGCGAGCTGCGCGCGCTGCGCACCGAGGGCATCGCGGCGGTCACGCCCGAGGAGCAAGCGGTCGTCGATCGCAGCAAGCGCTACTACATGATGCTCGCGGGTGCGATCGCGGCGGCGCCGATCGTGATCCTGATCTTCATCTGGATCGCGATGCGCGGAAAGGTCTACTTCGACCTCGAACCGCACGCCGGCGGTGATCGCATCGTGGTTCGGTATGGACGTGCTGGGCTGTCGAGCTTCCACTGGTTGCCGGGTGGATTCGGCGACGAGATCGCCGACACGGGCCTCACGCGACCGATGTCTGCGGCCGAGGCGTGGAAGAAGATCGATGGCCATGACATCGGCGGCAGCGACGACGATTGGGACACTCAGCTGCGCTCGCTGATGGCGCCGCAGCTCGGTGGGCTCGTCGACTACGCGACCACGGGCAACGAGAAGGCGCTCGATGCGCTCGCGAAGGCGGCGAAGGATCCAGAGGATCTCGCCGAGCTACTCACGTCGCTGCGGCCGATCGCGCGCGGCACCGCGAGCGAGGTCGCGCTCGTCGAGAGCGCGTTGAAGACGCAGTCACCCGCCGTGCAGCGTGCAGCGGTCGCTGTCGCCGGTGCTGCTGCGGGACGTGGCACCGACGCGTATCAAGACAAGCTCAGCGCGGCGCTGACGTCCTCGGATCCCGAGCTCCGGCGCATCGCCTTTGGCGCAGTGCGCGGACTCGGCGAGCGCGGTGCGGCGCTGTTCGCGAAGGCACTCGAGTCCGGACCGGATCCCGAGATCAAGCGCGAGCTGATGGTGGAGGTGTCGACGGCATCGGTCCCTACAGCCGACGACGGCGAGGGGCCATCGGTCGCGACCATGATCGGCGTGCTCGGTGAAGCCGATGCGACGCCCGCGATGCGCGATCGCGCGAAGACGCAGATCAAAGGTGCGCTCGCGAAGAACGCCGACGCCGTCGCCATCGAGCTCGTGAAGCTCGTCGCATCGGACAAAGCGCCCGTCGAAGCACGCGTGTACGCGATCGGCCTGTTGCGCGAGATGGACCCGCTGCCCAAGGCACCCGACCTCGTCGACAGCGCACGCACCGCGTTCCAGTCGCGCTCGCCCGCGGTTCGCGCGGCGGCGTTGCCGCTGTACGCGAAAGCGGATCCGGAACGCGCGGGCGGTGACCTCTCGAACATGCTCGAGGACAAGAAGCTCGAGAAGCCACTCCGCATCGCCGCCGCGCTCGCGTGGGGCGAGGTCGCCACCACGAACAAGATGGCGGCGCAGAACGCGCTCGATCGCATGCTCACCGACGAGGATCAGGACGTCCGCGCGGCCGCCGCCACTGCCGCGGGAAAAGCCGGGCGCACGTACCAAGAGAGGCTCGTGAAGATGGCGAAGAACGAGAACTACGTCGTGCGCATCGGCGCGGCGCAGGGTCTTGCGGTGAGCGCCGAGAGCGGTGGTAATCCGAGTGTCGCCGTCGGTGGCATCTTTCAGCTCTGGCGCGAGAAGGGTCGCCCGCGCCGCGAGGCGGCGAAGGTCTACGCGCAGCTCGCGAAGAAGAAGCCTGCGATCGTGATCGAGTACCTGTCATCCGCCGCGCGCACGCCCGAGGACGAGGGCCTGCATCCGATCGGCGTCGAGGGTCTCTGCAACGCGGCGCTTGCCGGAAGCGCGGGTGCGCGCGCACAACTCGCGAAGTCCACCGACGATCCATCGGTCGAGGTTCGCAAGCTCGTCATGGCGTGCGTCGCCGACGGTCCCGATCCCGCGAAGAACGGGGTCGTGATCGCGGCGAAGCTCGTCGGTGATTCGAGCGCCGAGATCCGTGCCGATGCCGCGCGCGTGCTCGCGTTGTCCGCGGCGAAGGGCAACAAGGCCGTCGGCGAATCGCTCGTGAAGATGCTCGACGATTCGGACCGCGATGTCCGCGTGATCGCGATCCGCGCCGTCGGTGGCCTCGGCGCCGACGCGCCGAAGACCGCGCAGACCACGATGTCCAAGATGTTCGAGCGCGGCGACGAAGCCGAGAAGCTCGCGCTGCTCCGCGCAGCTCGTCAAATCGGCGCGTCGGATCTCATCGGCCTCGCCGTCGCAGACTCGTCGCCGATCGTGCGCGTCGAAGCCGTCGATGCGGCGCTGTCCTCGGGGCAACGTGCGAAAGAGACCCTCTCCGCCGCTCTCGCCGATCCCGATCCGCAGGTGCGCAAAGCCGCCCTCGAGCGCCTCGCCGCCCAGAAGGACAAGCTCGAACCCGCCGTCATCGAGCGCACGCTCGCGCTCGCCGTGCGCGATCCCAACCCGGAGCTCAGCCAGCTCGCGCTGACGACGGTCGCCCGCGTCGCGCCGAAGGAAGCCGTCGCCGCGCGCCTCACGCGATCGCTCGGTTCGCGCGCGGAACGGGAGCGCGCCCAGGCCGCCGCCGCGGCGATCGGTCTCGTCGAACGCGACGCGGCGTTGACCTCGCAGCTCCTCTCGCCGCTGCTCTCGGATCCGTCACACGACGTTCGCGTCGCCATGCTGCCCGCGCTTGCCGCTGCCTACGCGAAGACCAACGAGCCCGAGAAGCTCGCGGGCATGCTCCGCGATTCCGAGACCAACGCGATGCGCCGCATCGTAGTCGCGGCGGCGTTCATCACGCTCGCGAAGACGGATGCCGGCCGCGCGGCCACGGAGTCCGCGCTCGGCAAGGTCGCGAAGGACGGACCGCCGATGGCGCGGCAGATCGCGAAGCTCGTCGGCGGCCTGATCGGCGGCAAAGCTGACGGCATGGCGTTCCTCCAGGAACTGATCCCGTAGCTCCGCCGCGGCTTCGTCGAGACCTCCAACGCGTACGATGGATCTTCATCGACGCGTCTGATCAGCGAAACGCGAACCCGATGTCGACGAGGAGACCGCTCGTGCTCTGCCAGCGTGCGGCAATATCGGCGTCGCTGATGTACGCGCCGAGTCGTTCGCGGGCGCGCACGCCGAGCACCAGCCGTCCGATGTCGGTCTCGATCCCGATCTCTGCGAGCGCACTGACGAGCACCTTGTTCAGGTAACCAACCTCGAAGCCGGGACCGCCACCGAATACGAACGGGACGCGGATGCGACCGTTCTGGAAGAGGACCGTTCGCCCGCGCACGTCGATGCCCACCCATATCGGCATGTCGGCATCGTTTCCGATCGAATAGCCGGCCACCTCGGCGACGCCGAACACGCCGACGTGTCCGCCGCGCGACCAGCCGCCGGCTTCGATCGTGGCTCCCACACCCGACTCGATCGCGTGATAGCCGGTGCCGAGCACGGGCCCGCCTCCGACCTGAGCGCGGCTACAGGCGGCGAGTGCGACGAGGACCAATCCGCGCATGGTGGATACAGACGGCGATTTGTACGTGCGGGCTCCTGGCAACGAGCGGCAAGAACTACCCGGCGGTCTGCAAGCCGGCCGCGATGCCACCGATCGTCGTGAAGATGATCCGCGCGAGTCGATCCGCGTCGCCTCCCGCACGGCGACGACGCATCGCTTCGATCTGCGAGTGCGAGAGGATGTCGAGCGTCGGGTTGCGCCGTTCGATCGAGCCGGCGAGGTACGGGCGCGTCGCGAGCGGCGTGGTGATGCCGAGGGTGTCGCTCAGCGCGGTGCGGGTGCGCGCGTGCTCGGCTTCGATCATCGCGAAGATGCGACGCGCGTCGTCGTCGGCCAATCGCGCGTACTCCCGAGCGACATCGATATCGGACCGAACCAGCGACAGCTCGCAGTTGCGGATCAACGCTCGAAACGCCTTCGATCGTCCGCACAGCTCGCGGACTCCGTCGTCGCCGAGCTCCTTCGCGAGCGCACCGACGGCGGTGCCGACGCCGAACCAGCCCGGGATGCCGTGCCGCGATTGTGTCCACGAGAACACCCACGGGATCGCGCGCAGGGTGTCGAGCGTGATGCCCTTGCCACGGGACGCGGGGCGCGAGCCGAGCGGGAGGTGCGCGACATCTTCGATCGGCGTGGCGGCCACGGTGTAGCGAACGAGACGATCCTCGTCGCGCGTGAGCTCGAGGTACGCATCGCGCGCGGCATCGGCGGCGCGATGGAGCAGACCCTCGTCGCGCACGTCGTCCTCGGTCGGATGCGGATCGCTGCTCGCAGCGAGCACGGCCGACAGCATCAGCTCGATGTCGCGCTCGGCGATCTCCGGCTGTGCGTACCGAGCGGTGACGGTCTCGCCTTGCTCGGTAACACGCAGGCGGCCGCGGACGGCGGATGCGGGCTGCGCGCGGATCGCTTCGCTCTCCGGGCCGCCGCCGCGACCGAGGGCGCCGCCTCGGCCATGGAACACGGTGAGCGTGACGCCGGCGCGCTCGGCCGCGGATGCGAGTGCGATCTGTGCGTCGCGGAGCGCGATCGTCGACGCGACATAGCCGACCTGCTTGCCGGAATCGGAGTAGCCGACCATCACCTCGAGCTCGCCGTCGATCTCGTTGCGTAGCGTTTCCTGCGCGAGGACATCGTTCGCGATCGCGCCTGCGCGCTCGAGGTCTTCGAGCTGTTCGAGGAGCGGAACGGGATGCACTTCGCCGGGGGCGAGGCCGGCGGCGCGTGCGAGGAACACGACCTCGAGCAAGTCCGACACTTCGCGCGTGAAGCTGACCACGTAGCGCTCGCACGCACGCGGTCCGAGCTCGCGGCGCGCACGGCCGACGACCTCGAGCGTCTCGAGCAGCTCTTGGCCCTCGGGCGAGACACCGTCCCAGTCGCGCTCCGGCGTGATCGGGCGCGCGAGGACCTCGCCGAGCATCGCGCGACGCCCAGCCTCGTCGCGCTCGAGGTAGCCCATTCGTCCGCCGCGTGCGAGCAGCTCCGCTACGACGCGATCGTGGACGCCCGAGTGTTGGCGCACGTCGAGCGAGGCGAGGTGAAAGCCGAACACGTCGACCCGGCGAAGCGAATCGCGCAACTCTTGATCGGCGATCGCGCCGAAGCCGGCGGCGCGCAGGGTGCGATCGAGGAGCTCGAGCTCGTCCTGGTAGACCTCGGCGTCGATGTAGCCCTCGTCGCGGCGTTCGAGCGTCGCGCGTAGCCGCGCTTGGATGTACCAGAGCTTCTCGCGCCACGGCTCGTGCACCGTCCGCACGCGAGCGTGCGCGGCGACCTCGGGCAGCCGCGCGCGATCGAGCTCGAGGGATGCTTCCAACTCGTGGATCGAACCGCGCACGCGCAGCGACGACAACGACAGCGTGCGTCCGAGAACGACGACATCGTCGAGATAGCGCCCGAGGATCGTCGCGCGATGCCGAGCGAACGCTCCGCGGGTGACCGCCGCGGTGACGTTCGGGTTGCCATCGCGATCGCCGCCGACCCACGTGCCCCAACGAAAGAACGACGGCAGCTTCCAGCTGCTGTTCGGGAACCGCGCGGACAGGCGGTCCTCGAGGGTGCGATAGATTCGCGGCGTCACGTCGAGCAGCGAGCGGCGGAACACGTCGAGCGTGTTCTCGACCTCGTCGAGCGGAGACGGCCGGCGGGCACGCGCGTCTTCCGTTGCGTGCAGTGCGAGCACTTCGGCGGCGAGCTTCGTGGTGGTGGAGCTGGTCGCGCGATCGAGCTGATCGAGGATCTGAGAGATGCGCCCGAGGTGATCGAGCGACGAGCGCCGTCGCGCCTCCGTCGGGTGCGCCGTGATCACGGGCATGACCAGCGCGCGATCGAACAAGCCGCGCAGGTCGCCCTCCGTCGCACCCTCGTCGATCAACGCATCGACCGACGCCGCGAGACCGTCCGGTGCGTCGGTGCCGCGCTCGCGCAACACGCGCAGACGATGTCGCTCCTCGGCGATGTTCATCAGGTGGCACCAGAGAGCGTACGCGCGTGCGCTATCGTCGAGCTCGTCTTCGGTCAGGTGGCTGATCTGCTCGCCGAACGCGCGCCTGCCGCCTGCGAGATCACCACTGCGCAGCTCGATCGCCGTCGCTCCGAGGCGCCGGCACAGCTCGAGCGATCCGGGGCCGCCCAGCGCTTTCACCGCGTGCCAGAGCGCCGACGAGAGCCGCAGGATGTCTTGATCGAGCAGGGTCGGATCGTGCACGAGGCACTTGTACCCTCCCTCGCTGGTCGCGTCACCTCGTCTCAGCCAAACCGACCGCTCGGAAAGAACACTTCGCTCGCTCTCTCTGGGGCAACCATCCCCGCCGTGCGCGCGCGCTCGTCACCCGCTGCGATCAGCTGCGCGCCCTCGGTGCCGCCCAGCTCTTCGCCGAGTCTGCGCTCGAGGCTAAACATCGTCACCGCGATGCCGCGCGCGTTCGACTCGGAGATCGCCGCACGCAATGCGGTGACCCGCGCAGCCCGATCGTCGCCGAGCATCGCGAGCGCGGCGCGCAGCGAGCTCGCGGCCGTCAGTGCCCCGGGAAAGTCGAGCTTCGCGAGCTTGTCCGCCTGCGCTGACGCCGCGCGAAGATGCGCGGTCGCTTCGCTCGGCGCGCCGCGATGGCGTGCGGCGAGCGCGAGTCCGGCGAGATACGTGCCGTAAGCGTGCAGCCATTCGAGGCGCAGGATCGGGATGCGACCGACGAGCGAGCGCTGCATGCGACGGCACTCCTCGCCGAGCTCGGACTCGAGCGTCCCGAATGCATTCGTGTACAGCGCGATGCGAATGCGGCTCCACAGCCCCCACGCGCGTTGGTTGCCGAACGTGTCCTTGCCCGGCAGCCAGGACGCGAGTGCATCGAGGACATCGGCCCGCGCGGTGTCCGGACGATCCGCGATCACGTGCCGCATCGCGAACCGCACGCGGAGCGTGACGTCCTGGAACAGATCGCCTTTGCGCTTCGCGAGCTGGATCTGCGCCGTCGCGCGCTCCGCCATCTCGCCGTAGCGACCGAGCATCTGTAGCGACGACAGCGCGAAGTGCAGCGCGACGTCGGTCTCCCATCCCGGCCCGCGCCCCGCGCGATACCACTCGTGCTCGAGGCGCGTCGCGCTCTCGAGCGCGCGCACGAAGTCGTTGTCGAGGACGAACACCTTCGCGGTCTGCGCGAGCTCCGCGTACCACGTCGACACGGGCGTCGCCGCGGCGTCGGCGGCGCGTCGCGTAGCGGCCATCAAGCGATCCGCGCGATCGTGCCGGCCGAGGACCGCCGCGCCGATCGTCGCCGAGGCGAGCGCGCGCGCGATCTGCTGCGGCGATCCGAATTCGAGTGCGAGGCGCGCCGCGCGACCCGAGAAGTACGCGCCGAGGAGCGTATCGACCATGCCGAGACCAGCACCGATCGACCAGCAGATGTCGGCATGGATCGACCGGGGGTCGACCTCGGTGCGCGGCTTCCAGTCGAGCGCACGCCGCATGCGCAGCTGGTTCCACACGATGCCGGCGATCGTGCGGACGCGCGTGGTCGGCAGCGACATGTCCGCGCGCGCGAGGACGGCCCGCGTGGTCTCGAGTCCGCGATCGAGCCGACCGGCCATCAAGAAGCGCTCGGCGGCGCGGCGCAACAGATCGAGCTGCTGCGGTGAATCTGCGGCCTCGAGGTTCGCGGCTTCGAGGTAGCACTCGGCGGCGTCGGCGGTACGACCATCGTTGGCGAGGGCATCGGCGAGCGTGACGAGCAACGCGCCGCGACGCTCGGGCTGCGACGTGGCTGCGAGCGCGCGCTGATACAGCTCGGCGGCGCGGCCGAACGCGAATGCGTCGAGTGCGGCCTTCGCGGCGGCGACGACATAGTGCGCCGCGCGCTTGAGATCGCCGGCGGACTCGAACCGCTCGAGCAGCGCAGCCGCGGACGCGCCCATCTCTTCGAGCCCACGCGCGATCGCACCGTGCAAGCGGCGCTGATCCTCGTCGGGAACGTGCGCGAGGATCGCGTGACGGATCCGATCGTGAAACGGCTCGATCGCATCCTGTGGTCGCGAACCATGCACGCGCACGAGGAGCTCGTCGACGAGAGCCGTCACGTGGCGCTCTGCGCCATCGACGATTCCGGCGGCGGCGCACGCCACGTGGCGTGGAACCGGTGAGCCCGCGACCGCGACCGTCGCGAGCAGCTCGCGCGTGGCGGGATCGAGCACGAGCGTGCGTTCCCAGATCACGTCCTCGAGGCGTGACGCTTTCAGCGCCGTCTTGCGATGCCGCACGAGCTCGCGCAGGAACAGCGGGTGACCACGGCTCTCGACGACGATCTGCGCGGTCTCCACGTCCGGATCCGAGGCGACGAGTCGTACGAGCTGCGCGGCCGCGGTGGCGCTCAACCCGCCCAGCGCGATCGTGTGCGCATGCGGTGCGGCGGCGGCGATTCGCTCCGCGATCTGCGTTCCTTCGCGGGTGCGCTTCGTCGCGATGATGCAGATCGGCGCGCCGCTACCGGCGAGCCCCTCGAGGAGCAACGTGCTGTCCGCGTCGGCCCATTGCACGTCGTCGATCGCGATCACGACGGGGCGGCGCTCGCCGATCCGTACGAACAAGTGCCGCAGCGCCGCGAACGCGCGTTCGCGAACATCGGATCCGAAGGCGAGGCCCTCGTCCTCTTCGCGATCGGCGAGCGCGGGGACGGCGCGCAGCGCCGTGAACACGGCGAGCAAGTCGCTGACCTGATCCGGCACGACGCGCTCGACGGAGGACGGCGCACGCGACATCAAGTAGCGCGCGAGATCGTCGACCACACCGTCGACCGCGTTGAACGGAACGCGCTCGCGCTCGTGACATCGACCGCGCAGCACGACGAGGCGCGGTTGCGCCGCCGATGCTTGCTCGAGAAAGCGATCGACGAGCACGCTCTTGCCGACACCCGACTCTCCCTCGACGACCACGCACGCGAGCTGCGTCCGGCTCGTGTCGAGAGCAGCTGCGAGTACTGCGAGCTCGTCTTCGCGACCGACAAACGGTTGCCGCGGACTCGCGATCGCGAGCTCGTCGGCACCGGCGACCATCGCGAGGATCTGCTGCTCCGTCGGTCGCTGCCTCGGATCGGCGCTCAAGAGGTTCGTGCACAGCCACTCGAGATCCGCCGGGATGCCCGCGACGAGCGTGCTGGGCGAGGGCGCTGCGAGGTGCTGCTTGAGCACGAGCAGCTCGTGGCCGGTGACGTCGCCGAACGGCGTGCGTCCGGTCAGCGCCTGGAACAACAGCACGCCGACGGCGTACCAATCCGCCGCCGGGCTGATCGCATCACCGCGCGCCTGCTCGGGGGCCATGTAGGTGACCGTGCCGATCACCGCGTCGTCGCGTGCAGCGGTCGCGTAGAGCTCGGCGACCGCGCCGAAATCGAGGAGCACGGCACGGCCGCTCGCTTCGACGAGGATGTTCGATGGCTTCACGTCGCGATGGACGATCCCCGCCGCGTGCAGCGCCGCGAGCCCACGTGCGAGACCGAGCAGCGCGACGCGCAACCGATCGAGCTCGCAGCGCGGAGCTGGCGCACGCTCCGCCGCGTACACCGGTGGCGTCACTACCGTCGAGTCGGCTGGACCGTCGAGCTTCGAGGTCTCTTCCGATCGGGGATCGACGATGCGGCTCGACGTGGCAACGCTCTGGGGCGAGCTCGAGCGCACCCAATCGACGAGGTTGTCACCGTGGAGGCGATCCATCGTGAAGAACCACGTGCCCGACGACTCGAACAGCTCGCCGAGCTGGACGAGGTTCGGATGTTTCACGTCGCGCAGCATGCGGAACTCGGACTTGAAGCGCAGGACCGCATCCGGTGCGAGACCACGCAAGGTCTTGAGCGCGACCTCGATCCCGCGTTCCTTGTCGTACGCGCGATAGACGACGCCCATCCCGCCGCGACCGAGGACGTCGAGGACCTCGAAGCGGCCGTCGATGACCGCATCGATCGGACCGCTATCGCGGAACGGCGGTGGCGCGCCCTCGTCCACCCGCCCATCATACGCGTCGAAGCTTCACCAGCGCGTGCACGCAGCCATTGCAGTTGGCAGTGGTCGAACCCGTGGCACGAGCGTTGCGTTGTTCGCGCTCTCATGTCGTCGCGATCTGTTCGGTATGTCGCCTGGCTCGCTCGCAACACGCGCGTGATCGTCCTCGCCTCCGTCGCTGCCGTCGTCGCCTCGGCATTCCTCGTACGGTTTCATCTCCCGCTCGAAGCAGACCTTTCCCACCTCTTGCCAGATGACGCACCGAGCGTGCGCGATGCTGAAAAGCTGGCAGCGCGTATGCCGGCCAAGGACACGATGATCGCGCTGGTCGTCGCACCGACGCCGGAGCAGCGCGCTGCCGTCGCGGGCCAACTGCTCGTCGGGATCCGCGGGCTCGATCGCGATCTCGTCGACAGCGTCGACAGCGACGATGCGGAGCTGCGCGCGTATGTCGGCGCGAATCGCTACTTGCTCGCGCCGCTGTCGGAGCTGACCGCGGCGCGCGATGCGCTCGCGACCCACATCGCCGACGCAAAGGCGAAGGCAAATCCGCTGTTCGTGGATCTCGACGACCAGGCCGCTCCGTCGACCGCCGCCGTCGACGATCTGCGCGCGAAGCAGCGCGCGGCGGACGCGAAGCTGGCGAAGTCGGCGTTCATCAGCACGGACGGGCTCACGCAGGTCATGGTGATCCGCACGTCGTTCCGCGCGACGGACATCGATCGCGACAAGCGCATCATGACGCCGCTGACCGCACTCGCGGCGCAGCTCGAGCGCACGCATCCGGGCGTGCAGATCGGCTTCGCGGGCGGCGCGCCGGGGACCCTCGTCGAGCAAGCGGCGCTCACGCGAGGCATCGCGATCTCGAGCGCGGTGACGCTCGTCCTCGTAGCGCTCGTGCTGCTCGTGTATCTGCGGTCCGTGCGCATGCTCGCGATGCTCACCGCCAACATCGTGATCTCGACGCTGGTCGCGTTCGGCTTCGCCGCGGTCACCGTCGGCCACTTGAACGCGGCGACCGCGTTCCTCGGCGCGATCATCGCGGGAAACGGCGTCAACTACGGCATCCTGCTCGTCGCGCGCTTCCTCGAAGAGCGCAAGACATCGCCCGCTCCGACGGCGCTCGCCGCTGCGATCGCGGGCACGCTGCGGCCCACGCTCGTCGCGTCGCTGGGCGCCGCGATCGCCTACGCCGCCCTCGGTGCGACGCGCTTCCGCGGCTTCGCGGACTTCGCGTGGATCGGTGGCATCGGCATGCTGGTGTGCTGGGTCGCGTCGTTCACGCTGTTGCCGGCGCTCGTCCTTCGCTACGCACGCAAGGAAGCGCGCGAGCCTTCGCAGCTCTTCGGCACGATCGTCGTCCGCGTGTTCGGCTTCCGCAGCCCCGCGGTCGCGTGCGCGATCGCCGGCGTGCTCACCGTCGGTGCGGGCGTCATCACGTATCGCTACGCCACGAACGATCCGTTCGAGTACGACATGACGCAGCTCCGCTCGCAGGCCGAGGACGCGCAGAAGATCCACGCGTGGCTCGAGCTGTCGGACAAGACATTCGGCCGCGGTCTCGCCGGCATCGCGGGGCAGACGTTCGTCGCCGTCGATCGCGCCGAGGATGTCCCGCTCGCGGTCACCGAGCTCCGCGCGATCGCGCAGACGGAAGCCATCCTCGGTCCCGTCGCATCGATCGCCGATGTCATCCCTCCCGACCAAGCCGCGAAGCTCGCGATCCTCGCCGAGCTCCGCGCACAGATCGACGACGCGGCGACGGTGCTCGAAGGCTCCGCACGCGACGAGCTCCTCGCGCTGCGCCCGTCAGATGATCTGCGAGCGCTCACCGTCGCGGATCTCCCGGCCGCATTGCGCGCGAAGCTGACCGAACACGATGGCTCGATCGGCCACGTCATCGCCGTCAAGCCGGGCGCTACGTTCGACGAGCGCGATGGTCGCGACCTGATCGCCTTCGCGAACGCGATCCGCCGCGTGCGCGTCGATGGCCAACCCGTCGCGACGGCGGGCGCATCGGTGCTGTTCGCCGACGTGCTCGTGCAGATCCGTCGCGATGGTCCACTCGTCACGGTGATCGCGATCGCCGGCCTCGTCGTGATGGTGCTGCTCGTCGTGGGTCGCTCGCGCCGCGCGTACGCCGTGCTCGCCGCCACGGCCGCCGGCACGCTCGCGATGATCGCTGCCTGCGCGCTCGCGGGCCTCAAGATCAACTTCCTCGATTTCGTCGCGCTACCGATCACGCTCGGCCTCGGCGTCGACTACGCGATCAACCTCGCCGATCGCGCATCGCGCTCGGATCCTCGCACCGCGCTGCGCTCTACCGGCGGCACCGTGTTCGTGTGCTCGATCACCACGATGATCGGCTACGCGTCGCTCATGGTCAGCGACAACCTCGCGATCCGCGGCTTTGGCCTCGCGTCGTTGCTCGGCGAGATCACGTGCGTGGTCTCGGCCTTCGTGATCGTTCCCGCGTTCATTGCTCTACGGATCCGTCAGTCCGTCAGGCGTTCGACGTCGAATGAATTGCCTTTCGTCGGCGTGGATCCAGCAAGTTCGATGGGTTAGCGCACTGGCATCGGGCTGGCAGAGGTCCGACCACATGACCGACGTCGCCTCGCATGTCCCGCTCCAGCCGAAGCTCCAGCGCAAACGCCAGCCGATTCGCGACGCGAAGATCCTGCTCAAGGTGCTCGGCGCGGCGGCCGACACGGACCGCCCCCTCGTCACGCACGTGGTCATCACGCGCCGCTGCAATCTGTCGTGCGGTTACTGCTTCGAATACGACAAGGTCAGCCAGCCCGTTCCGCTCGCCGATCTCAAGGCCCGCATCGATCACCTCGCGAAGCTGAAGTCGGTGTTCGTCACGCTGACCGGCGGCGAGTCGCTGCTGCATCCCGACGCGATCGAGCTCGTTCGCTACGTCAACGAGAAGGGCATGGTCCCGTTCCTCAACACGAACGGCTATCTACTCACCAAGAAGATCATCGAAGGCCTCAACGACGCCGGCCTCTACGGCATGCAGCTCTCGATCGACAACGCTCGTCCCAACGAGGTCAGCAAGAAGTCGCTCAAGCCGCTGATGCCAAAGCTCCGCCTCCTCGCGATGCACGCGAAGTTTCACGTGCGCATCAACACGGTGCTCGGTTCATCGCCGCCCGCCGAAGCGCTCGCGGTCGCGAAGGCCGTCGTCGCGTTCGGCTTCGATTCGAACTGCTCCCTCGTCCGCGACGAGACCGGCGCGCTGATCACGCCGGACCCCGAGACCCGCGCGGCGTACGAAGAGATCCGCGGCCTCGGTCGCCGTCTGCCCTCGTTCCTCGACGACGACTACACGCGCAAGCTGCTGGACCACGGCACGATGGACTGGAAGTGCCGCGCGGGCGCGCGCACGTTCCTCGTCGACGAGCACGGCAACGTGCACCTGTGTCAGCCGCGCATGGGCACGCCCGGCACGCCGCTGCTCGAGTACACCGCCCTTCACATTCGCCGCGAGTTCAACGCGCCCAAGCCGTGCGCGAAGACGTGCCCGATCGCCTACGCGCACCACGCGAGCAAGCTCGATGGTTGGCGCTCGCAGAAAGGCGCGCCGCTGATGCTGCCCGCGCCGACGCCATCGACCTCGATGCCCGCGCTGCCGGCCGCGAGCAAAGGTGTGCGCAGCACGAAGCTGTCCATCCTCGCGGGCTAGCGATCGTCGTCGGTGCCGCGACTGTACGCGCGGTTTGTACGCACAGTTCGCGCGCACGAGTGACGGCCTCGCCCCGCACGACCGTCGCGCACGCCGAAACCTCGTGGCGCGCCACTTGCTCCTGCCGTGGCCATGCTCGTCGCGCGTGGCTCTCGGTCGATCGCCGTCGCATCCCTCGTCGCGAGCGGCTGTTTGGGGACCGCGCGGTTCACGACCTCGAGCTCGGCCCCGCGCTCGATCTCGTCGTCGCCATCGTCGTCGTCGTCGTCGTCGTCGTCGCCATCGTCGTCGTCGTCGTCGTCGCCATCGTCGTCGCCATCGTCGGAGTCGGTGGAGTCGGGCTCGCTGCCTCCGTCGCGGGTCACCACGCAGCTCGACGGATGGCCGATGCCACCGCCACCTCCGGACGGACTTCGGCTCTGTGCGAAGCCGGGGCGCCCGCTGATCTACTGCGGAGACAACGGCTACGAGCTCTTTGGTCTCCCCGCGGACTACGCGAAGCGCGCCGCCACCGCGTGGGGGTGGGCGGGCGTTCGCATCGTCGAAGTGAGCCACTTCAGCGACGGCTGCACGATCGGCAGCGTCTGTCGCGCCACGTACCGCATCGAGAACGCCTACAACGGCGATGTCATCACGCTCTACATCCTCTCTCCCGCGTCGATCGCCGCACCACCACCCGAATGATCGTCGTTCGATCAGGAGCACTCATGTCGAAGTTATTCATCGGCGCCATGCTGACCGTGGCATGGCATCAGACCGTCGAGGCGGCACCCGTTCCTGCATGGTGCAAGGATCACGGCTTCTCGGGCAGGGCCAACGTTCAGGTGCTGGCGAGCTCGAATGCGAGCGCCGTCGTGGGCGAGCTCGCCCATGCTGCATGTGTTCCATCGCCCGAGACCGAAGCGAACCGCGCATCGCTCGAGCAAAGCCGACAGGCGTGGGGGAAGCGGCTCGGCATGCAGGAGGCTGATTGGGCCGACGTCGTCGCGTACGAGAAGCAGCCCTCGCCGCCGCCCGTGTTCTCGACGAAGGACGTGACCAAGTACACCGCGGTGGATCAGTACATCGCGATTACCGAAGGGTTCGATCGGCCGGGTGGCCAAGGCCCACTCCGCGAGCCGATCTACGCGACCGACGTGTTCGAGGGCAAGCTCACCGAAGTCGGGCGATTCGGTTATCTGTCTCGCTGTTTCGGCACGGCCGGCGCGACTCTACGGGGACCGGTCGAGTGGGCGATCTGCGCGGGCGACATCGAGGCATTCGATCTCGCGAAGTTCTACCGGCAACTCTCTCTCGATACCGTGCACGACGGCGCATACAAGATGGGCATCCGGTTCGAGGCGATGACGATCGCCGCGGACTTGAAGAAGCACGCCACCGTGGTGCAGGCAGCGTGGGCCAAAGACCCCGCGTACAAGAAGATGTTCGATATCGCCGCGGCCGCGCGAAGCGAATGGAGGGCGACGCTCGCGAAGGAGACGCAGCTGCTCGATCTGGTAGCGGCGGCGGAGTCCGCGCACTTCTCCGGATCACGCTCCGCGCTCGAGGCCTGCGCCGCAAAGACACCCGCTGCGCTCGTGGAGCAGGTCGGCAAGCTGCCGGCGAAGTCGTTCGCGAAGATGTTCGACGTTCGCTTCGAGCCCGACCACGGCGCGGGATTCCAGATCGCTCCCGTGCTCGTGAACACGCCGGCCGTGAACCTCGCGGCGATGGCGTACGCGCTGTGCAACCGCGATGCGTGGAGCAAGTTCCTCGCGATCGCGCTTCAAGCCACGCCCGGAACGCGAGGCCCGCGCACCCTCGTGTTCACGCGGATGCTGACGGAGAAGATCCAACTCGACGACGTGAACGAGCGGATCACCTTTCCACCCTACGAACGTCCCTACGACGTTGCGAACGGCGGAATCATCACGTCGGGTGGCGTCGTCGCGTCAGCGGTTCCGAACGGCGAGCTCGTCACCGTGAAGTTCGAGAAGCTCGTCGTCAAACGCGAGGAGTGCATCGCGAGCCATCAGACCGGGAAGATCTACAAGCTGCATCCCGACGGTCGTGTCGAGTACGAGCAGGTCTGCGACAAGATGGGCATCGTGGCGCACGACGAGCAGTGGATGGACTTCCAGGTGAAGCGGAAGGCGCTCCCTCTGCTGAAGAAGGGGACGCGGATCTCGGTCGTTCACGGGGACAGCAGGGATGAGGGTGCCGAGGTGTTCGCCACGTGGGCCAACAGCAAGGCGGACGCTCCGAACTGGCTCCTGGGCGCGACCCTCCGGTGACCAGCTGCTATCGACGCAGCGTCGCGCGCGGAAGCGGTTCGTCCTCGACCTCGCCGAGGACGAGCTCGCCGCCGGGACCGTGACTGATGACGACGTTCGAGTGCGGCGCGAACAGCGTCGGGATGTTCGTCAGCTGTGTCTCGTGAAGGCCGCGCGCCGACGTGATCCGCGCCGTGAACGTCCGCTCGCCGTCGCGGATCTCGATGCGCAGATACGAGAACCCGAGTCGATCGCGCTGCTCGCTGCCGATCGCGCGTGCTTCGCCCACCTGCGCGTTCCGCGTGAACTGCTTCACCTCCGCCGACCGTCGCGACGAGCGCACCGCGAGGCCGGCGATCCCCACGACACTCGCCGACGCGAGTCCGATGAACAGCGGCGGGAACAGCATCGATGGCGCGAGCAACAGGGGGCCGACGAACTTTGCCACGGTGAGCATCGGACTCGTTCGCGCCTCGCGCAGCCGCATCTGCACCGCGTACAGCTCGTTGGCCAGCTCGTCGGCGTGCGGCGGCGTCGAGGCGCGCACCTTCGCGAACAGCTTGGTCCCGATGTCCACGCTCTCACTGTAGCGCCGTGTCTCGATGGCACGAGCGGGCTGCGCCACTGCCTGGCATCGCGGAGTTAGCGCGCGTTCTCGCGTGGCGCGGCGCTTGGAATGCCGAGCTGCATGCGTGTTCGCCTCGCGGCTGTGATGACGGTGTCTCTGTTGGCCGGGTGGCTCGCATCGGTCGCGAGCGCGGAGACATCGAGCGAGCTGCCGGTGCCCGGCGAGGACGACAAGCTCTATGCGTGCAAGAAGAGCACGGGCTCGATCGAGGTCACGTTCAAGCCGGAGACCGAGGTCAAAGATCTCGTCACGTGGGTGATGGGCTTCACGTGCAAGAACTTCATCTACGCGCCGCACATCGTGGCGCAGGGACGCAAGCTCACGATCGTCGCGCCGACGAAGATGACCGCGGGCGAGGCGTATCGGCTGTTTCTCGCGTCGCTGTCGACGCTCGGACTCACGATCGTGCCGCAGGGAAACATCGTGAAGATCGTGGAGTCGAACACCGGCAAGCATCTCCCGGTGCCGCTGTTCAAGAACGGCGCGCCCGACAACACGGACCAGCTCGTGCGCTACGTGATGCGCCCGCAGTTCATGCAGGCCGAGGCGCTCGCGAAAGCGATCGGCAGCGTGAAGAGCGATCCGGGCGAGATCACCGTCGCGGGATCGCTGCTGCTGATCGTCGATTACGGCAGCCACGTGCGCGACATGTTGTCGATCGCGAAGCTCGTCGACGTGCCGAGTGGCAGCGAGGGCGTCTACACGATCCCGCTCCAGCATGCGGATGCGACGAAGCTCCTGCCGAAGCTCACGGGCATCCTCGGCATGGATGGCGGTGGTGCGCCCGCGGCCGGTAAAGCCGCGGGACCGACCGACATGGTGCAAGGCGTGGCTCCGTCGAAGATCCTCGTCGACGAACGGACGAACACGCTCGTGGTCGCGGCGAGCGTGGCCGCGTACGAACGCGTGAAAGCGCTGGTCGAGCGGCTCGATATCCCGCTCGACATCGAGGGCGGTAGCTCGATCCACGTGTATCCGCTCGGCAGCGCGATCGCCGAGGAAGTCGCGAAGACGCTCAACGAAGCGATCCAGAAGACGCAAGCGCCGGCGGGCACGTCGAGTCCCGGGCGTCCCGGCGCGCCGCTGCCGGCATCGGCTGCAGGCCTCGGCGAAGGCCTCGACGGTCGCGCGCAGGTCGTCGCCGACAAGCCGACGAACAAGCTGATCGTCGTGTCGAGCGGCCGCGACTTCCTCGCGATCAAAGAGGTCATCAAGGAGCTCGATCAGCCTCGACGGCAGGTCTACATCGAGGCGCTGATCCTCGAGGTCACGCTCGGAAGCGAGTCGGAGCTCGGGATCAGCGCGCACGGTGGCAAGACGCTCGGCGGCGCGAATGGGACCACGCTCGGGCTCGGTGGCATCCAGCTCGGCAATGGAGTCACCTCCCTCGATCCGACCTCGCTCGCGAGTGCGACGGGGCTGATCGGCGGAGTGATCGGAAAGGCACTCCCCGGATCCGAGGATCTGTTCGGTCAGAGCATTCCGTCGTTTGGCATCTTGCTACAGGCGATCGCGAATCGTTCGAACACCAACGTTCTGTCGGCCCCGAGCATCATCGCGCTGGACAACGAGGAGGCGAAGTACAAGGTCGGCGTCAACATTCCCTACTCGAAGGGTGTCATCCCGACGACGACGCTCACGCAGAACGCACCGATCTCGACGAACGTGGATCGCAAGGATCTCGTGCTCGAGCTCAAGATCAAGCCGCACATCTCCACCGGCGATCAGGTGCTGCTCGAGATCTCGCACGAAGCGAACGACTACGGCGAGGACCTCGCGCTCGGTCCGAGCTGGGCGACGCGCGGCTTCGAGACGCGCGCCGTCGTGAAGGATCAACAGACGTTCGTTCTCGGCGGGTTGATGCAAGAGAAGGACATCCAGCAAGCGCGGCAGGTGCCGCTCCTCGGCGACATCCCCATCCTCGGCAACCTGTTCAAATACTCGAAGAAGATGAAGAAGAAGACGAACCTCATCATCATGCTCACGCCGTACATCATCAAAGACGACCTCGATCTCGAGGCGATCCGCGAGCGGAAGATGCGCGAGCACTCCGAGTACACGCAGTCACAGCGCACGTTCGAGCAGCTGCGGTTTCAACCGCGCCTCGACTATCGCCGCAAGCGCGGACTCGTCGAGGACATCAATCGCACCGTGATGCAGGTCGAGGCCGACCTCGCGACGCTCGAAGCGCTGAAGCGTCCCGAGGTGATGAAGTCGGGCCCGGTGCAGGTCGTGCCGGCGAGTCAGCCCGAGTAGACCGACCAGCGACGCACCTTGACGATGTCGGGCAGCGCCTTCGACGTGTACTCGAGCTCCTCGACCGTCGCGTTCTGCGCAGCGATCAGCTCCGGTACGCCGCTCGCACGATACGTGGTCTCGCTCATCGCGATCTGATAGCCCTCGGCGAGCGCTTGCAGCTTCGCGGCGATGTTGACCGTGCCGCCGAAGAAGTCCGCGTTCGAGTTGAGGCGCACCGCGATGCACGGGCCCGTGTTCAGCGAGATGCGGAGACGAATCGGCGTGTCGGCGCGCTCCGGGTGAAACGCCTGGTGGATCCGATGCGACGCGCGCACGGCGTCGAGGGGATTGCCGAACGTGGCCATCACCGCGTCGCCGATCGTCTTCACGACCGCGCCGTGGCAATCCGCGACGATCGCGAAGACCTCGTCGAAGTGCTTCTTGATCTCGATAAACGCGGCGGGATCGCCGTGCGATGCATAGAACGCCGTCGAGCCGACGACATCGGTGAACAACAGCGTCTGCTCGCCGACGCCGAGGCGAACATCCGCGCCGATGTACTCCGCGCTGAACAGATCACGGAAGTCCTGGAACGAGAGGAGCTTGCCGGCGCGCAGTGCGTGATCGCTCCACTTCGCTTCTTCGATCTGGAACTGTGCGACCGCGTCGCCCTCGTTGACGAGCTCGATCGTCGCCGACAGCCGCGCTTTCACGATCGTGCCTTCGGGCAGCATCTTCCACGTCACCGTGTCCGCGCCGTCGTCGCCGACGTCGAGGTACCAGCCACCCATGTGATCGCGCCACACGACGTAGCGACCGGGCGCGAGGTTCGGCGTGATCCTCATGGTCTCGCCGGCGGGCACGTCGATCTGCACGCGAATGTGGTCCTTCTTCGCGGGCTCGGCGCTGCAATACAGGACGTCGGGGACCTCGCGGATCGACGAGTGGACGTGGAACGTGACCTCGACCGTCTCGATCTTGTCCGTCGTGAAGTCCATGTTGCAGGCATCGCAGTGCGCGTGCGGCGTCAGCGACGACAACGTGTCGAGCTCCTGGCGCACGCCGCGGCAGTGCGGGCACACCGTGTCCCACGACATCCGCAACAGGCCCTGCCGCGTGGCATGCAGCGCGACACGGAGCACGTCGTCCTCGGGCAGTTTCCACACGCGCGCGCGCTCGCGGATCTGGATCCGATGCAGCTCGGTGTCATCACCCGTGCGGATCCATCCGATCAGCGCGTCGACGCTCTCGGCGGGCAAGCCTTCGGCGACGAGTGCCGCGCGCTGCGCGTCGAGGCGGACCTGCGCGTCCTCGGTCAGCGTCGGCGGCGGGAGCATCAGCGCTTGGGGACGCAGGCGATCCAGCTGCTGCGCGAGTGCGGGCACCACGCGGCGATACGCGCGCTCGATCGTCGGGAAGCCGAGGCGGATCGCCGCCGAGCCGAACGCACCGCGCGGGACCGCCCCGAAGTAGAGATAGAGGCGGCATCCCGTCGGCGTCGGATCGACGCGATGGATCGCGTACATCACCTTCATGAACCCGCGGTCGTAGATCCGGGTGCACGTGAGCCACTGGTTCGAGACCCAGTTCCATGGCAGCTCCAACCACTCGTGGCGCACGCCGCCGGGCTTCGCGAACCCGTAGCGTTTGCCATCGCGCTCCTCGAACAGCATCGCCGCGGTCCCGAGAGCGCGATTCATGCGGGACGTGTCCGCGATGTGCGGCCAGATCGCGTCGGCGGTGCAGGGAAGGTCGAACGTCCACAACCGTGCGATCCGTTTCTCCTTCGCGTACTGCGAGGGATACGGATGCAGCGCCAACAGCTCGTCGACGGTGAGCGCCGCGCTACCGTTCCCTGCTAAGGTCGACTTCGAGGTCGCCATGCCCACGACAGTGTATCGCAGCTGTCCGCTTTGCGAAGCGACCTGCGGAGTCGCCATCGAGCTCGACGGAAACAAAGTCGTCAGCGTTCGCGGTGACGACGCCGATCCGTTCAGCAAAGGCTATATCTGCCCGAAGGGAACGGCGCTCGCCGACCTTCACGAGGATCCGGATCGCCTTCGCCGACCGATGCGGCGCGAAGGCTCCACGTGGACCGAGATGGCGTGGGAGGAAGCGTTCGACCTCGTCGGTACGAAGCTGAACAACATCCGCCGCGCGTACGGCCGCGACTCGATCGCCGTCTACCAAGGCAACCCGACCGCGCACAACCTGGGCCTGCTCACGTACGGCCAGCTGCTGCTGCGCTCGCTCGGTACGAAGAACATCTACTCGGCGACCTCGCTCGATCAGCTGCCGCACATGCTCGCGGCGCTGCAGATGTTCGGCAACCAGCTGCTGATGCCGGTGCCCGATCTCGATCGCACGGATCTGATGATCTGCCTCGGCGCGAATCCGCTCGCGTCGAATGGAAGCATCATGACCGCGCCCGACATGCGCGCGCGCCTCAAGGCGATCCGCGATCGAGGCGGCCAGGTCATCGTCCTCGATCCTCGTCGCACCGAAACCGCGGAGAAGGCGGATCGCCACCTGTTCATCCGCCCGGGCACCGATGCGGTGTTCCTCCTCGCGATGGCGAACGCGATCTTCGCCGACGGAGTCCCGCCCACTCGTGTGCCGCTGACTGGCGTCGACGAGCTGCGTACCGCGGCGTCGACATGGACACCGGAGCGCGCCGCGCCGATCACCGGCATCGCCGCCGCCGACATTCGCGAGCTCGCACGCAAGCTCGCCTCCACGCCGCGCGCGGTGCTCTACGGGCGCATCGGCGTGTGCACGCAAGAGTTCGGCGGACTCGCCGCGTGGCTGTGCTACGCGCTCAACGCGCTGACCGGTCACCTCGACGAGCCGGGTGGCCTCATGTTCACGACGCCGGCGGTGGATCCGGTGCCGCTCGCCGCGATGCTCGGCTTCGATGGTGGCTTCGCGCGGTGGAAGTCGCGCGTTAGCGGCAAGCCGGAGTTCGGCGGAGAGCTGCCGATGACCGCGCTCGCCGAGGAGATCGAGACGCCCGGCAACGGCGAGGAGAAGATCCAGATCCGCGCGCTGATCACGAGCGCCGGCAATCCCGTGCTGTCCGCCCCCGGTGGTCCGCGCCTCGAGAAAGCATTCGGCACGCTCGACTTCATGGTGTCGATCGATCCGTATCTCAACGAGACCACGCGGCTCGCGAACGTGATCCTCCCGCCGACCTCGGTGCTCGAGCGCTCGCACTACGATGTCGCGCTCAACGCGTTCGCGGTGCGCAACGTCGCGAAGTACTCGCCGCCCACGTTCGAGCGCTCGGCCGACACGCGTCACGATTGGGAGATCTGCCTCGCGCTGTGGCGTCGCGTCGGCCTGCCGAACCGCCTCGGCCCCGGCGCGAAGCTGATCGAGAAGCTCGCGAGCTCGCTCGGCCCCGAGGCCGTGATCGACGCGGGCCTGCGCACCGGACCGTACGGCATGTTCCGCGGTGGCCTCTCGATCGCGAAGCTGCGCAAGAATCCGCACGGCATCGATCTCGGTGCGCTCGAGCCGCGCCTGCCCGCGCGCCTGAACACCAAGGACAAGCGCGTGCACCTCGCACCCGCGATCTACCTCGCCGACCTCGCGCGCCTCGATGCGCGCATGGGCCGCGCGACACAGGGCCTCGTGCTCATCGGTCGCCGCCACCTGCGCAGCAACAACTCGTGGATGCACAACAGCGAGCGCCTCGTGAAAGGCCCCGATCGCTGCACCGTGATGATGCACCCCACCGACGCCGCGGCGCGCTCGCTGACCGACGGTGCGGTCGCGCGCGTCTCGACGAAGACGGGTGCGATCGAGCTGTCCGTCGAGGTCACGGACACGATGATGCCGGGCGTGGTCTCGGTGCCGCACGGCTGGGGCCACACGCGCAAAGGCTCGCGCCTCCGCGTCGCCGAATCGGTGCCGGGTGTATCGGTCAACGACATCGTGGATCCCTCGCTGATCGACGAGCTCTCGGGCACGAGCGCGCTGACCGGTCAGCCCGTGGAGGTGCGCGCCAAATGACCGAGCTCTACGACAAGATCGGCGCCGACAAGCTGCGCGCCGTGATCACCGACTTCTACGATCGCGTGTTTCGCGACGTGATGATCGGCTTCATGTTCCAGGG
>Ga0154020_10000820_pt1 | contig 38348 bp, 44 predicted proteins | sample Klosneuvirus_201_FD_109709 | JGI IMG/M metagenome (GOLD analysis project Ga0154020, IMG submission 109709) | Active sludge microbial communities from wastewater, Klosterneuburg, Austria - Klosneuvirus_20160825_MG | ecosystem: Engineered > WWTP > Aerobic digester > Activated sludge | place... | reverse complement strand
CATCGAATTCTGGACACAGTTGAAGAAGACCACGACGAAGTGGAATCCGGAGGGGAAGACGAATTGGATGAGTTGAGGATGAATCCGATCGTCGTTCATACTATGGCTGGATGATCCGAGGATTGTTCATCTCTTGGAAAGTGCTTATCACAGCCAGTGCATTGTGGATGCATTGCTCAATTCACGCGCAAGACTCCTTGCAAGTGGCTCAATTGATCGCTCGGATGGACTCGATAAGCAGATCTCCGGAGGCGACATCTTTCTATACTCTCGATTCAGTTCCTGATGCTGTTATCCAGAAGATGGTGGGCAACGTTGCATCGAACGATCCGAAGAAACCGATGTCGAGGAAACGCTTAATGGCCGATCGAGGGGAGCGGTACGAAGCAACGGACGACATTTCCAGTGATGCTCCAAGGCGTAGGGTCGTCGTTGGGCAAGGGTTAGGGGAGGAGCTGATCTTTTTCTACTTCCATGGAGGCCGAGGGAATCATTTACATGTCGTCTATGCTCTTGTTGCACCTGTGCTCAGTATATCCACTTTCGCAACGTTGCGTAATTGGGATACGCTGAAGGAATTGGAGGCGGATCCAAAGAAGTTGCCTGTTGGTGGCTTGCGGATTCCACTGGTTCATGCAAATGACCTTAAGGCTATCGCGAGTGATGTTTATAATGAGTTCGATTTGTTTTAATGGGCTTCCGGTTGCCTTCGGGCTAGAGACAAGTAGCCCACAGCGAAACATGGACTAGTGTGGATAGCCCGACGGCATGCAGTTAGCGCAGGCACGCCCAAAAGCTCCACCCGATCTATCTTTGAACAAAGACATCACCATGCGTAACATCCAGTTCACGGCACACATCGAGCAAGATCCGGAAACCGGGCTCTACATCGGCATGGTACCAAGTATCCCCGGGGCACACTCGCAGGCGACTAGCTTGGATCAGCTGCAATTGAACCTGAAAGAGGTGGTCGAGCTTTGCTTAGAGGAGATGAGCAAGGAAGACATTGCTGAACTTCCAGCGTTCGTGGGCTTGCAATCTTTCTCCGTAGCGGTATGAGCAAGTTGCCGATCGTTGAAGCGAAGACATTTGAGCGATGTCTATTGAATTGGGGCTTTCGGATCGTTCGACAGAAGGGTAGTCATGTTGTTCTACAAACATGCTGATGGACGTTACACCATCTTGCCGCACCACAAAGGTTAAGACATCAGCAGGCCGCTGATCCGCAAGATCCTGAACTAGATCCAAATTTCACCGGACGAATACATTCGTACAGTGACTGAAAAGTGAATCGAAACAATGAGCACGACAACAAAGACCAACCCTGCCACGGCAGGCAGGCCCGCCGAGATCCTCAAGGACAACCTTGAGCACACCATTTTCTCCTGGAGCAAGCAGTCCGGGCTCAACCCGCTCAACATCGAGCGAGCCAAGGGCCTCTACCTGTATACCCGGGAGGGCAAGAAGATCCTTGACTTCAGTTCGCAGCTGATGAACGTGAACATCGGGCACGGGCATCCGAAAGTGGCGGAGGCGGTGGCGAAGCAGATGGCCGAGGTGAGTTACGTGCATCCCGGCATGATCACCGAGGCACGCGGCAAACTGGGTAAGAAACTGGCGGAGATAACGCCGGGCGACCTGAATCGCGTATTCTTCACCAACGGTGGTACCGAAGCGGTGGAACATGCGATGAAGCTTGCGCGCTTGTATACCGGTCGCCACAAGATCATCACGCTGTACCAGAGCTACCACGGCGCGACGTATGGAGCGCTCAGTGCCGGCGGCGATCCGCGCGGCTTGCCGCACGACAGCCAGGGCGTGCCCAATATCATCCACGTAGAGAATCCGTATTTCTATCGCTGCCCGTGGAACAGCAAGACACCTGAGGAATGCACAGAGAACGCACTGGCGCACTTGGAACGCGTGGTGAAGTTCGAAGGTCCGCAGTACATCGCGGCCATCATGATGGAAGGGGAGAGCGGCTCCAGCGGCTGCATCAAATACCCACCGGGCTACTGGAAAGGTGTGAAGGCCATTGCGGACAAGTACGGTATCCTCACCATCTGCGATGAGGTCATGAGCGGATTCGGTCGTACTGGCAAGTGGTTCGGCATCGATCACCATGGTGTAGTGCCGGATATCATGTGCATCGCCAAGGGCCTCACTGCAGGCTACATTCCGCTCGGTGGCATCATAGTACGTGAAGAGATCATCAAGCATTTCGACGACAAGCCGCTTCCCATCGGCCTTACCTACAGTGCACACGCCGTGGCCTGTGCCGCCGCCAATGCCGTGCTGGACATCTACGAGGACGAGAACCTCGTTGCGAACGCCGAGCGTATGGGCAAGTACGTGGACAAGTGCGTGGCTGAACTGGCCCAGAAGCACCCGAGCATCGGCGACTTCCGCAACACCGGTCTACTGGGTTGCATCGAACTAGTGAAGAACCGCGACACCAAGGAACCCATGGCACCTTGGAACGCCGCACCCAACGAGATGGAGGTGATGAACAAGGTGGCCGCCAAGCTCACTGAGTTGGGCATGTTCACCTTCGTGCGCTGGAACTGGATCTTCGTTGCACCACCGTTGATCATCGATGAAGCTGGTGTGGATGAGGGGATGGAGATCATCAGCAAGGCGTTGAGTGTGGCGGATGAGGCGTGTGTGTGATGCGACTAGATTCAAACAAAAATGCACGAATACTTTCGACTAAAGACTGCATTGTTGCCAGTGCTTGAACGAGTCGGATTCAGGGAGTCAAATGAGTTACTTCAACCAGACGTTTTTGGGTCAGCTTGGTCGGAGTTTGCCTTAGGAACAAGATTGTTTCGTTTGGTATGGGATGGCAAGGACGGGTTCGGCTTTCTTCAAATTCGAAAGGGTGACGCTTGGGATGATTTACCCGTTTACGTTCCTGAGGGCACAGAAGAGGAGTTCATATTGAGAACTGCGGAATTGGTGCGATACCATAGGACTGTGATCGGATGAAACAGACAAGTGCGTGATCTTTTTGGAGGTAGACAGCTAGGTGGTGCACATGTCGGATGAGGTATGTATGTGGTCTGCAAGAAGGACCTTTCGAATATTTCCTCACCTCTGCGGTCAGGCGTTGGCTTTTTGATTTGAAGAATACCGGATCGCCGACCCTGCTAGGCGTATAGTAGATTTCCACCTGCCTATCTTTGAAAGACCATGACTACCCAACAACTCAAGAAGACCATCGCCGAGCGCATCGAACAAGTGCCGGACCAAACACCTGAGGACATGCTCCGCCGGGTGTTGGATCTGTTGGATGAATTGGCGAAGGCCGATGGAGCGAAGTTGGAACGCATGGAGCGCTTCTTCAAGAATTTGGATGAGGATAAAGCCCTGCTTCAACGCTTGGCGCAATGATCTCTCGCTCGGAGGCGCTGTTCTATCACGCTGAATTGGTCCACCGCTTCGGAGGAGCACATGGTGTTCGCGATGAAGGAGTCTTGGATGCATCGCTGAACAGACCTTTCGCCACTTTTGGTGGAGTGGATCTTTTCCCCACACCAATAGCCAAAGCGGCGGCTGTCATGCATGGCATAATTACCGGTCACCCTTTCATGGACGGGAACAAACGCACGGGCTATGCTCTAGCAAGGATGTTGCTACAAGATGCAGGTCTTGACTTCAGTGCGTCTCAGGAAGAGCGATATGATACCGTCATTCTTGTGGCGACCGGGAAGATGGATGTAGAGCAACTCCAAACCTGGATCGAAGCACATTCCGTTCCTTGGTCTTGAGCGCCAGGCCCTTCTTCCTAGCGATACTCGTGCGTAGTAGATCTGTGCATTCCGCCTTGAAGAAATTGATCACCCCTGATCACTTCGAAATGAACACTCGCCGCGACCAACTCCCGGTGGCGTTGCTTACCCCCATCATGTATGGACCAGAGCTGAGGGTGCCGGTGTCCAAACGTAGCACACCATTCCCTTGGCCGTTCAGCACTTGCCTTCCCATGGCATCGTAGATCATAGCGTGCAACATTCCCGGTTCTGTGCTGCGGACGGTGATCGCCTCTAATTCTTGCAAGATGGAAATGGAATTGGATGTCTCGGTCAAGCCTGTATTCACGTCCACTTGAATGCTGCACAATTGCTCGGTGCTTCCCTCGCCACCGGGATTGTAGGCCGTAAGCGACACATCGTAACAACCGGGTGCATCGTACACGATCCCAATGGGGTTTTGGCTTGTTGAGGATGAAGGTGTGCCACCAGTGAACATCCATTCCCACGCCGAAGGTTCATTCGTGGAGAGGTCCGTGAAATTGACCGGCTCACCAACGAGTACGACTGATAAGGAAGCCACGAAGTTTGCTTCCGGAGCTGCTGGACACAGTAATGTAGCGCCATCGCTTAGCTGCCATGTCAGACCAAGGCCTAAGCCATTCTGAGAAAAGTTGTTGATGTACAGTACATACTGTTCACCAGCAAGCACAGAAAGGGCTGCTACTCGACCATCACCTCCGGCACCTTCACTAAGGTCCACCGCGCTGGTCGACAGTCCCGTTGTACCTGGGGCTGCAGAAAAGGAGCAACGGACCGGAGCACCAACGGGTGGGCACTGCAACTCGGGCATTGGCCCCCAGACCGCGAAATCGTAGTCGGTCTGGGATGTGGGAGTCAAGGTGAAGGCAAGCGTTCCGTCCGTCGCAATGATGAACCGGGCCCAGATCCCATCTTGTTCCCCTGTGCCCAAACAGCCTTGGTTGGTAGCATCCAGATCGACCTCGTAACCCTGTGCGAGTGCTCCTAGCGGGAACAAGGTGTCTCGGCAAAGGATCATTGCGGCACGACAATCGCCGGGCGCTGGTGGAGGCGCAGCGCAGTCGACTATGCCAGTGTACAGTTGCGTGTTGGTGAACATGCCTACTCCAGCGTACAATGGGGGGTTCAAGCCGAGTACAGTTAGGCGAATGCCATTCTCCACGTAGAAGGACCCAGCTGTGTAGTTCAAGGTCACTAGATCCCCCACATTTACACCAACGAGTCGCTCCGAATAGGTGCCATCCTCCAAGCTGCCAGAAGAAAAGGTCGATCCATTTATGCTGATATCGACTTGCGCACCCGTACCCCAGCCATCGCCATAACTGTCGGTCATTTCCAGGAGGTAGATGCAATCGCCATCCGGGATCTCGAGTGGCCCAAAGGCACACAGGCTGAAGTCGCCGGTTGCACCGCCGTAGCCCCACACGCGCAAATAGAGCGTGCTATTCGGCAGCAGGTCGGTGAAGTACAACAGCGGCATGGAACCAAGACCATCATCGTTGCACTCCAAGAGCGTGAAAGGGCCATCGCACGACGGTGCTGAGTACAAGGACATCGCCGCATCGGTGATCGTTCCAATTGAAGTAGAAATGCGAAGCCTTCCAGCAGCCGGTACGGTGATCGTGTACCAGACATCCGCGTTGGAAAGGCTACCACAATCCGGGACGGAAACGGATGTGGTGAGCGTAGCATCCGTGTTTACCACCGTCATGAATATGCAGTCCGCGTTCACCGGCAAAGGCAATGCACTGCATGGTTCGTCATGGATCGGTTGAGCCAGGAGCGCATCAGGTACGGAGAACAAGGACAAGGTGAACAACAGTGGTATGACCCGCATTTGGAGTGATCCTTTGACCCCGAATGTAATAAGGATCAATGCCTGGATCTCCATCGATACCGGCGATCTGCAAGACATTGTTCAGGGACAACTAGCTTCGGTGATCTTGAAGCAGCCTAATGCAAGAGTCCAATTCGCTATCGGAAAGCATCCGCATCTCCCCACTCTACAGCGAAGACCTCGCGCCCATCCCACCGGAAAAGCGCACGTGGACGATGTGGAACCTCGCCGCGCTGTGGGTTGGTATGGCGGTGTGCATTCCCACGTACTTGCTCGCTTCGTACATGATGCGCGCCGGTTTGAGTTGGCAAGCGGCACTCACCATCATCGGTCTTGCAAATCTGGTGATCACCATCCCCATGGTCTTGAATGGTCATGCCGGTGTGAAGTATGGTATCCCTTTCCCTGTTGTTGGTCGGGCGGCGTTCGGTACGCAAGGCATCCACATCCCAAGCATGGTGCGGGCCATTGTGGCGTGCGGTTGGTTCGGCGTGAATGCGTGGATCGGTGGGCTTGCGCTTTACTCCATCTGGAATGCGGCAACTGGTGCTGTCGGTGATACAGGTCTTGGTGTCGGGAAGTTCATCGCGTTCGGTGTGTTCTGGTTGGTGCAGATCTACTTCGTGTGGAAGGGCACGGAGAGCATCAAGTGGTTGGAGACCTGGGCGGCTCCGATCTTGATCATCATCGGGTTGCTGCTGATCGCCTGGGGTGCGAAAAATGCTGGTGGTATCATGAATGCGTTGGAGCAGGGAAAGCAACTTCAGCAAGGAACTGTGACCGTTTCGTCCAACGTTGATGCACCCGGACGAACACTGAACTTATCTCCGTTGCTCAATAGCGATGGAACGTTGAAGGCGACATTCTACCGATCGGTTCCTGTCGCGGAAAAAGATACCGCATCCATCGCATGGACACCTTTGTTCGAGCGCAACACAACGGTGCCGATTAGCGCGGAACCATTGGTTCGAGTTCAATTCAAGGATGATGCAGGGAATGTTTCCAGCATCGTGGAAGTGGATACTGAAGCACCGCCGCACGAAGGCGTGGGCTTCTGGGATTACGTGCTTTGGTTCACGGCCATGGTCGGGTTCTGGGCCACCATGGCGATCAGCATCTCGGACATCACGCGTTTTGCAAAGACGCAGAAGGACCAACTCGCAGGGCAATTCATCGGGTTGCCGGGTACCATGCTGTTCTATTCATTCGTCGGGATCTTCGTTACCAGCGCAGCTGTCGTGGCCTTTAAGGATGTATTGATCGCTGAGGATGCGCCGTGGGATCCCGTATCGCTGGTAAGTAGGTTCAAAAGTCCGGGTGTGGTCATCTTCGCACAGATCGCCATGCTCATTGCTACGCTCACTACTAACATTGCCGCGAACGTGATCGCACCTGCCAACGCGTTCAGCAACCTCTTTCCGAAAAAGATCAGCTTCCGTGTGGGTGGTGTCATCGCGGGCGTGATCGGGATCCTCATCTGTCCGTGGTGGTTGATGGACGAGATCAGCGGCATCCTCATTTTTGTAAGCGGGCTGCTGGGACCTGTCCTGGGTATTCTGCTTGCCGACTACTTCGTTGTGCGCAAGCGAACATTGAACGTGAATGACCTCTACCGCGTGAATGGTCCACATGCCGGGGTGAGCAAGCCTGCATTGTTCGCATTGATCATTGGCGTACTTGTAGCATTGGTCGGGTACTGGGTGAAGCCGTTGGAGGTGCTCTACCAATTGTCGTGGTTCACCGGATTCTTGGTGAGCTTCGTACTCTATGCGGTCTTGGCAAAGCGGAGTATGATCAGTTCCATTACACACTGATCCTAAGGAGAAGATCAGTGTGCAACAATAAATTCCCATAACAGGAGCCGGTTATTGCCACGTCTTGATACATTCGTTCCATCATGAGCCTATTGATCAAGAACGGAACCGTTGTCACTGCCGCTGATCTGCATCGCGCGGACGTCCTCATTGAAGGTGAACGCGTGAAGGCGATCGGACACGATCTCAATGCGGAAGGCGCTGAAGTGATCGATGCAAAGGGTATGTTCGTCATGCCTGGCGGGATCGATCCGCACGTGCATTTGGATATGCCGTTCATGGGCACTTTCAGCAGCGACAACTACGAAACCGGTACGCGGGCCGCACTGCACGGTGGCACCACCACCGTGATCGACTTCATCCTGCAAACACAAGGCAAGAGCCTGCGGCACGCGCTGGAGCAATGGCAAGGCCGTATGAACGGCAACCTCTTCGGCGATCTCAGTTGGCACATGGCCGTCACGGATTTCAACGACGATACGAAGAAGGAGGTGAAGGAGATGATCGAGCAAGAAGGCATCACGAGCTTCAAGACCTTCATGGCGTACAAGGGCGCGCTCATGATCGACGACCGCCAGATGGTGGGCTTGATGAACGAGGTGAAGGAACACGGCGGTATCGTAACTGTTCACGCCACCAACGGCGACATGATCGACTTCCTTGTGCAGAAGCACCGCAGCGAAGGAAAGATGGCGCCGCTCTATCACTACCTCAGTCAGCCCGAGATCACTGAGGCCGAAGCCACTGGACGTTTCGCCGATATGGCCTCGTACACCGGTGTACCCGCGTACATCGTACACATGACCTGCGAAGGCGCGCTGAACCACGTGCGCGATGCCGCCCGCCGTAACCAGCGCGTGCTCGCCGAGACCTGCATCCAGTACCTCTTGCTCGATGCATCGCTCTACGAAAAGCCCGACGGCGCCAAGTGGGTGATGAGTCCGCCGCTGCGCGAGAAGAAGGACCAAGCCGCATTGTGGGGCGCGATCGATCAAGGCACTGTGCAAGTGGTGGCCACGGATCACTGCCCCTTCATGATGGCGCAAAAGGCCATGGGTTCTGCGGATTTCTCCAAGATCCCGAACGGTCACCCGGCTATCGAGCACCGCATGGAATTGCTCTTCAGCGAAGGGGTGAACAAGAAGCGGATCACGCTGAACAAATTCGTGGAAGTCACCGCTACCAACCCCGCGAAGATCTTCGGCATGTTCCCGCGCAAAGGCACCATCGGAATCGGTAGCGACGCGGACATCATCCTACTCGATCCCAACGAAAAGCACACCCTCAGCGCCAAGACGCACCACATGAACGTGGACTACAGCGGCTACGAGGGCATGCAACTCACCGGCAAAGTGAAGACCGTGATCCTGCGCGGACAGGTCGCCATCGACAAGGGCGAAGTGAAGATCAAGAAGGGCTATGGGCAGTTCGTTAAGCGGAATAAGGTGTCGGGAATGCTCTGAGCGATTAGCTGATGCAGATGATTGGCCGATTAGCTGATTTGGGCGTGCCGGTGCCAAATGCGCACCGTCGCGCTCTTCGTTGCAAGTCCTCGCCGAAGACGGCTCCGGGCTTTCCACTGCGATCGCTCACGCGGGAATTTCGTATACGACTTTGTGTTAGCTACGAAGGCGAGAGCTCGGTAAGAAGATCCGGCTGATCCAACCTCCACCAGTATTCCGAGTCGGTTGCAGGTTTGATCTCCTCGTAGATTCCAACAACACCGAGCAGTTCGATGGGGTTATCAGCGCGGAATGAAAAGCCGTCTTTCATCGCCAACCAGTTCTCTCCTGGCATTTCGCATCGGAGTTCGAAGCCGCGTCGCTTAAGGATCACGAGACAAGTATTGTAGAGGTTTAGGTAGGCACTAAGCATGCGATGTGTATTCTGGATAGACTGTGGTTCACGAAAGTAGACCGCTTGCTCTCTCGATTCACGTGAGGAATAGCAGCGACACCTCACACCCCGAGGCGTTACAAGGGGGACCAGAAAGGGTTGCCACTTTCACGCTTTCCTCCATCCACGCTTGAAAGCCTGCAGTGCTTTCGGATGTCTACGCAGGTCGAACAAACCGATGAGCACGATAGCCTTTCGGTCGATGCGATAGAGCAGGATATTGTAGGGTTTGATCGGTGCTTCACGGAGCCGTGCATGGCCGCCACTCCGAAAGCTGTTTGGAAACATGACGATGTAACGGATCGTGTCCTCGACCTCGTCTACAAAACGTTGTTCCTCGCGTGCGGTCCACTCTTTTCGCAAGTACTTCAGTACACCGATGTACGTTGCTATCGCGCGCGGTGTCCACCTTACCGCTTTCGCCATTCGCGTACTTGCTTCATGGCATCGGCGTGGCTCACGGTTTCACCACGATCGGCCTGAGCGAGACTCTCCTCGACATCCTTGCGGATTTTAGCGGGTAAGCCTGTCCACCAATCCTTTTTCTGCACATCCAGCAATGCTTTGACGTGGTCCAATACCTCCTCGTCGGTGGTGTTCAGCACTTGCTTTGCAATGGCGGCTTGTTTGATCTCGACTCTGCTCATGGTCTGGCTCTATACTCCAAAGATAGTCTGCGGTCGGTCGCGTGAGGGATAGCAGCGGCACCCCGCATCCCGGACTTGACCGGGGGAGGAGTACAGCGACCCGCAGTGCTGCGAGAAGTCCGACCCTGAGGCTTTAAGATGGGGCACGCCCAAACACCTATCCATCATCATTTCAAAACGACCAGCCCTTCCCGACCATAGGAAATACGCTACGCATCGCTTTACATTGGCACCTGTACCACACGAACCTACGCGGTCGATCGGTGTTGGTTTGGCCGTTGCGCTGATCCATCCACACCCATCGGGCACACCGCGAAGGCCCGTGAGACGGTGTTTACCGACAACTGATAACCGACAACCACCAGCTATGCCAAGAAAGATCAAAAGCGGCCTCATCCAAATGAGCCTTCCAATGACGGAAGGCGAAGGCACTATTCCTGAGATCATCAATGCGATGGTGCAGAAGCACATTCCGCTGATCGAGAAGGCAGGCAAGGAAGGCGTGCAGATCCTGTGTCTTCAGGAGATCTTCAACACGCCCTATTTCTGTCCCGGTCAAGACAAGAAGTGGTACGAAAGTTCGGAGAGCGTGCCCGGCCCCACCACGGAGCTGATGCAGACCTACGCGAAGAAGTATAACATGGTCATCATCGTTCCGATCTACGAGAAGGAGTCGCCCGGTGTGCTGTACAACACGGCGGCCGTGATCGATGCCGACGGCACCTATTTGGGCAAGTACCGCAAGAACCACATTCCACATACCACGGGCTTTTGGGAGAAGTTCTTCTTCAAACCCGGCAACCTTGGCTATCCGGTCTTCCAAACGAAGTACGCAAAGGTGGGCGTGTACATCTGCTACGACCGTCACTTCCCGGATGGCGCACGCTGTCTCGGTCTGAACGGCGCAGAGATCGTTTACAACCCTTCAGCTACCGTCGCAGGCTTGAGCGAATACCTCTGGAAGCTGGAACAACCCGCGCACGCTGCAGCGAACGGCTACTTCATGGGATGCATCAACCGGGTTGGCGAAGAGAAACCCTGGAACCTCGGTAAGTTCTATGGCCAAAGCTATTTCGTGGATCCACGTGGCCAGATCTTCGCACAAGCTTCACGCGATGATGATGAGCTGCTCGTTGCCGAATTCGACTTGGACATGATCGAAGAGGTGAGAAGCACGTGGCAATTCTTCCGCGATCGGCGACCGGAGACATATGGGAAGATCGTTGAACTCTAGCGCACAAGGCTTGCGCGCGTTGTCTGTTGTCAGAAAGGGCAGTCGCACAAGGCCGTCGCACTTCTGATACTCCACCCAACGCGAGGGCCAGTGCGACCGATGAAACGACAACTAACAACCGACAACGGAATTTCAGCGAGGACCCGTGCGACGGAGGAAACCGACAACTGACAACTGAATACTGAGCTAAGATCGCCCCATGGCAGAATACAAGAAACCAACCACCGAAGCCGAGTTCGCCAAGAACTTCCACCCGAAGAAGCCGTTGATGACGGACACGGAAGCCTACTACGAAAGCTCCCGCTGTCTGTACTGCTACGATGCGCCGTGCATCACCGCTTGCCCAACAGGGATCGACATTCCGCAGTTCATTCGGCAGATCAATAGCGACAACAAGGACGGAGCCGCCAAGACGATCTACGACAGCAACTGGATGGGCCATGCGTGTGGGAACGTTTGCCCCACCGAGGAATTGTGCGAAGGGGCGTGCGTGTACAACCACAGCGACGTGAAGCCGATCGAGATCGGGCGATTGCAGTCGCATGCCACGGACAAGGTGATCCGATCGAAGAAGAAGTTATTCCGAACGGGAAAAGACACCGGGAAGAAGGTCGCTGTGATCGGTGCGGGTCCGGCGGGGATCTCAGCAGCGTGCGAGCTGCGGATGCTTGGTCATGCTGTGGATGTGTATGAAGCGAAGGCCAAACCAAGTGGACTCTGCGTTTACGGTGTGGCACCCTACAAGTTGACCAATGAACAAGCACTGGACGAGATCGGCTACCTACAAGATCAGTTCGGTTTCAACGTATACTACAACAAACCGGTGGGCGGTCGTGCCGACTTCGACAAGCTGGAGAAGGATTACGACGCGATCTTCATCGGCATCGGATTGGGCGCGACCTCATCGTTGGGAATTCCCGGAGATGACAAGCAAGGCGTGATCGGTGCGCTGGAATATGTGGAAGAGTTGCGCATGAAGCATCACAAGACGCCGATCGGCAACAAAGTGATCGTGCTTGGTGGCGGCAACACGGCTATGGATGCAGCGAGCGAAAGCTGTCGCATGGGCGCCGAAAGCGTGCTGATCGCCTATCGTCGTGGACCGGACGAGATGGGCGCTTATTCCTTCGAGTTCGACTTAGCGAAGAAGAGTGGGGCGAAAGCGCTGTTCAATGTCACGCCTGTTGAAGTGATGGGCGACAAGTCCGTGACCGGCGTGAAGTTCGTCCGCAACAAAGCGGCCTACGGCAAGATCGAAGCGATCGCCGGAAGCGAATTCGTTGAACCCTGCGACATGGTGTTGCTCGGCACCGGCCAAGGCAAGCAGGTGGAACTACTGGAGCAGGTTCCTGGTGTGAAACTCGAACAGAAGAGCCGCATCCTTGATGATCGCGGCCGCATCGTGGTGAACGAACATTACCAAACGAACAACCCGAAATACTTCGCCGCGGGTGATGCAGTGAACGGTGGAGTGGAAGTAGTGAATGCGGCGGCTGAAGCGAAGAAAGCGGCGCATGGCATCGATGCGTACTTGAAGAAGTGATCATAAGCCTTAGTATATTTGGAAAACAGACGAAACCATGCAACTCACAGCGATCATAGAGCGCTCTCCTGACGGTTGGCTTGTCGGCCAGCTAGAGGAACTTCCGGAAGTGATCTCGCAAGGGCGTACGCAAACGGAACTTTTGGACAACCTGCGCGACGCGATGGAACAGCTTTTCCTCGCCAACAAGGAACAGGCCGAGAAGGACAATTTTGGAAGGGATGTGTCACGCGCAGACCTGAAAGTGGCCTGAATGAAGCGACTCGTGCTGATCAAGCACTTGGAGTGCAACGGTTGTGTGTTGATGCGTGAAGGTGGGAACCACGCGATCTATATCAACCCGGCCAATAAGAAGCGAACTGCGGTTGGCAGGCATCGCAACTGGCGGGCCTGCTTTGTGAAAAGATCTGTAAGCAACTAGATATCCCTCCTGTAAAGTGAATTTGGAAGTACGAACCTGATCGATCTGATCCATATGGCAGACCTAAGAACGAACCTCGCAGGGATCAAGAGTCCCAATCCATTCTGGCTGGCTTCAGCGCCGCCAACGAACAGCGGCTACCAGATCATGAAAGCCTTCGATGCAGGCTGGGGCGGTGCCGTGTGGAAGACACTCGGTGTGCCCGTGGTGAACGTGAGCAGCCGTTACGGCGCCTTGAACTATCGCGATAATCGCATGGTGGGCTTCAACAACATCGAGCTGATCACCGACCGGCCACTTGCGGACAACCTTCGTGAGATCTCCGAAGTGAAGAAGCGCTTCCCGGATCATGCCGTGATCGCTTCATTGATGGTGGAGACCCGCGAGGAATGGCACAACATCGTGCGCGATGTGGAGAACGCCGGGGCCGATGGCATCGAGCTCAATTTTGGTTGTCCGCACGGTATGTGCGAACGCGGCATGGGTAGTGCGGTGGGGCAGGAACCCAAAGTGTTGCAGATGATCGTGGAGTGGGTGAAGGAGGTTGCCAAGGTCCCGGTGATCACAAAGCTTACGCCGAACATTTCGGACATCACTCGACCCGCACGTGCCGCGAGGGCAGGAGGTAGCGATGCGATCTCGTTGATCAACACGATACAAAGTGTGATCGGTGTCGACCTCGATACGTTCGTATCCATGCCGAACGTGGATGGCAAAAGCACCAACGGCGGATACTGCGGTCCTGCTGTAAAGCCGATCGCATTGAACATGCTGAAGAACTGTGCGCAGGACAAGCAAGTGGGGATTCCGATCAGTGGTATCGGTGGCGTAGAGAACTGGCGCGATGCTGCTGAATTCATTCTGCTCGGGGCAACTTCTGTTCAGGTGTGTACTGCTGTGATGCACTACGGCTTCGGTATCATCCGTGATCTGAAATCCGGGCTGGAGCGCTACATGGACGAGAAGGGCTTCAAGACCATCGAAGATTTCCGTGGCAAGGCACTCCCGAACATCGTGCATTGGGAGGACCTCAACCTCAAGTACAAGGTCGTCGCGGAGATCAATGCCGACAAGTGCATCGGCTGCCAGCTCTGCTACACCGCCTGCGAGGATGGGGCGCACCAAGCCATCGGTCTATCCAGCGATCCATTGATCCGCGTACCGAGCATTATTGAAGAGAACTGCGTGGGCTGCAACCTCTGCTCAATCGTTTGCCCGGTGGAAGACTGCATCACCATGGAACGTCGCGATGATGGCAAAGAGCACGTCACTTGGGGCGATCGCACCCGCGCTGGGAATATCCCGAAAACGTTCGATGATGAACTTGCTGGTGGGCGTCACCATTGGGTGCCGGAACCTGCAGCGGCGTTAGTGACGAAGAAGCCGAGGCACTACAAAGGTTAGTAGGTCAGTCGTCGGTTGTCAGTTACAACCGTCGCACGTGCTTGCGCGCGGTTCCGTGCGACGGACTTATCGACAAACAACAACAACGTGCGTGGACTTGAGCGACAGACAAACCGAAACGGACAACCAATAAATGGCAACCATCAGGCACTTCAAGGACCTCCGGGCTTGGCAACAGTGCCGCGAGGTTCGTTTGCGGATCAGTGCGCTCGTGAAAAGTTGGCCCGCTGACGAGAAGTACCGACTTAAGGACCAGATCATTCGCTCCAGCCGAGGGCCCACTGCGCATTTGTCTGAAGGATATGGCAGATTCTATGAGAAGGAGAATATACGCTACTGCCGGACCGCGCGTGGATCACTGTATGAGACCCAGGACCATTTGATAACCGCACATGACGAAGGGTTCATTTCTGAACAGGTATCAAACGAGCATTTCGAGCTCATTGAGCGAACGATCACAACGATAAACGGCTACATCAAGTACTTGAAAGGCTTTTCGGCAAGCAAGAGCAGCAGCGTTTCCGAGCCACAAGCCGAATACGGGCTTCCGAGGTCGAACACAACTGAACCACATGGCCCTGAGAATCCACTAGAAGCCGAGCTTTAGTGCTATGATGAAGGAAAAAGACCAATTGTAGTTTGTTGGAAAGGACCGTCGCACGTTCTGACGCACTTTGGCCACTGCCAGTGCGCGGGCCGGTGCGACGGTGCACACTGACAAGAGACAACCAACAACCCGCGCGCCAGCCTTGTGCGACAGACAAACCGACAACTAACAACTGAACACATGGACCCCCACATGCAAGCCGCCATTGACGAAGCCCGCCTGGGCCGTTCACAAGGTGGCATCCCAATTGGTTCGGTACTGGTGCGCGATGGCAAGCTGATTGCACGCGGCCACAACAAACGCGTGCAGGAGAAGAACCCGATCCTGCATGGCGAGATGGATTGCCTGAACAACGCGGGCCGTATCGGCAGCTACAAAGGGACTACGATCTATTCCACCCTGATGCCGTGCTACATGTGCGCGGGGACCATTGTCCAGTTCAAGATCAAGAAAGTGGTGGTGGGGGAGAACCGCACATTCTCTGGCGCACGAGAATTCATGGAAAGCCATGGCGTGGAGGTGATCGACCTGGACCTGCCGGAATGCGTGCAGATGATGGAGGAGTTCATCACTGCCGAACCAGAGCTGTGGAACGAGGACATTGGGGAATGATGGAACACTGATGACGCTGAAAGGGATGATGACCCCTGATAGTCTTGCCCTTTCAGATCTGCGTTGATCTACTCTTACCACGACATCCGTGTTCCATTAGGATCTGCGTTGATCCATTCTTTCAGCGTTTGTTACTCCGGACTCGACTCGGGGAGTGTACCAAGCTGTATGATCTAGATCCGAGCTTGATAGGTGTACAGGTCGAAGTAACGACCTTCTTTCGCGATCAATTCATTGTGCGTGCCGCGTTCCGCGATCTTACCATGTTCGATCACGAGGATCTCCGTGGCTTGCCGAATGGTGCTCAATCGGTGTGCGATCACAAAGGTGGTCCGGTCCTTCACCAGCTCGTTCAAGCTTTTCTGGATCAAGGCTTCGCTCTCGGTGTCCAGGTTGCTCGTGGCTTCGTCCAAGATCAGGATCCGCGGATCAGCAAGCATGGCTCGCGCAATGGCCACCCGTTGACGTTGGCCACCGCTCAACTTCACACCGCGCTCTCCGATCACGGTTTCCAATCCCAGTTCGAAACGGTCGGTGAATTCATGCACATAAGCTCCTTCAACAGCTTTGCGCAATTGCTCTTCACTGGCATCCGGTCGTGGGAAGAGGATGTTCTCGCGGATCGTTCCTTCAAAAAGGAAGTCGTCCTGCAACACAACACCGAGGTGCTTTCGGTAGCTCGCTAACTGGATCTTACTAAGGTCCTGACCATCAATAGTGACCGTTCCCGTGGTAGGGGTAAGGAAGGTTGCCGCAAGACTCGCGATCGTGCTTTTGCCTGAGCCCGAAGTACCGACCAAAGCGATCACACTGCCTCTATTTGCATTGAAGCTGATGCCATGTAGAACGGGCTTGCCTTCTTCATATTCAAAGGTCACGTCCTTGAAGGCAATGTCGCCATGCATCTTCTCCAACACCACCGGCCGTTGGTCCGGATGATCCTCCGGATCCATGTTCATGATCTCCTCCGTACGGTCCAGACCTGCGAACGCCTCGGTGAATTGACTGCCGATATTGCTCATTTGTACGATCGGCGCGATCATGAAACCAAGCAGCACAGTGAACTGAAGGAAATCTCCGGTGGTCAACTTGTCGTCCACCATCATCGTTGCACCGATCCCCATGATCCCTGCACTTGCCAAGCCGAGGAGCAAAGTGGACATACTGCTGATGAAGGAAGTGGCCGTGAGGCTGGTCTTCACATTCTCGAACAAGCGTTCCACGCCCAGCTCGAAGGCCTTGTTCTCTTGCTCTTCCGCACCGAATCCCTTGATCACCCGCACTCCGTTCAACGTCTCCGTAAGTCGCCCGGTCACCTCGGCATTGATCACCCCGCGTGTGCGGAACACTGGACGGATCCGTGCGAATGCCTTCATGGCCAAGAATGCGAAGATGCCCACAGGTACCAACGTGAAGAGCGTCATCCATGGACTGATGTGGATCAACCAGATCAGCGAAGCCACTGCCGTAAGAATACCGCCGACCAGTTGGACCAAACCTGTGCCAACGAGGTTCCGAACACCTTCCACATCGGTCATGATGCGGCTCACCAGCGCACCGCTCTTTGTATTGTCGAAGAACCCGATCGGTAACGATAGGATCTTGCGTTGGACTTGTGTCCGTAGTTGACTGATCAGGTGTTGTGCCTCCACACTGAGCAATTGGGTAAGTACATAGCTCGTAACACTTTGCACGATCAACGCGGCCACTACCGCGATCAATAGGATCTTCAGCATGCCCAGATCATGGTTCGCGACCACATCGTCCATCAAGTATTTCGTTGAACCTGGAAGTACCAATCCCGCAGCTCTGCTCACGATGATCAGCAACAAACCGATGAACACGTGCTTGCGTCTCGGCCAAATGAACTGACGGAACGCCATGCCCCATGTCACGCGTGACTTGGCTTTGGGAAGTTCGCCAGCAGCAGCTCGCATTTTGGCTCTAGGCCCGTTCATGCTGCGTTCAGCACGCGAAGGGGATAATGGTCTTGCACTCAAATCAAATGGTTTGGGCGTGGGTGTTGGCAAGAGACGGGCCACACTTGGCAGTCGGTCGGATCGTCAGTTGATCAAAGGCAAGCTTCATTTCCCGACCTTTCGCCGTCGTTGCGCACCAGCGCTTTGGCGAAGTACCATGAAGATGCGCATCAATAAACTGTTGGACCGGGCTCAAATACCGGACAATGGTGGCGAATTGTTATTCTACCAACGGGACAATGACTACACCATCGAAGTGGTCGGCATTATGGGAGAACTGATGACCACCGCGCATCATGGCTCCGAAGATGCCTTGGCCGAATTGGCTTTGAAGCGCATAAAGAATTCGCAGGAAGCACATGTGGTGATCGGTGGACTTGGCATGGGTTTTACGCTGGCAACGGTATTGAAGCTGGTTGGCGACAAAGGCAAGGTGATCGTGGCTGAGTTGGTCCCTGAAGTGATCAAATGGAACCAAGGCCCGATGGGTGAACGGTCCGGCAACCCGCTGAATGATCCACGCACTATTGTGCACCAAGGCGATGTACTGGAATTGATCCGGAGCGGAAAAGGAAAGTATGATGCGATCCTGCTCGACACCGACAACGGCCCCGAAGGTTTAACCCAAGCCCGGAACAACCGACTCTATTCACACCGTGGCCTGCGGTCCGCTTACGACGTGCTTCGCCCCAATGGGGTGCTTGCAGTTTGGTCCACCCATTCCGATGCGCCATTCACAAGGCGTTTGGGCATGGCCGGTTTCAAGGTGCAGGAGGAGAAGGTCTATGCACATCGCGACAAGGGAACCAAACACCATTTGTGGTTCGCTCAGCGGATGGGCTAAAGGACGATCAGTGCAACGGAACGTGCGCACGATTCCTGCGTCTCACACAACGTTGGGTTAATGATTGAAGTAGAGTCTTGGCTGATCACTACTTCGGGAGCGGACTTCCGACCGCCACGGCACAATCGTGACCCGGCTCACCATGGGGTGGGTTCATTCCGGGCGCAGTTACAGTTGCTGCTCCGGGCGCTGTAATGGTCTGCTGCATCGGCATCGCCGAAATACTGGGGTCCGTAGTGATCGTGGGCCCTCCAGCCCCAGGGGCGGGTGCTGTAGATAGCGAAGCACCTTCAGGGATCTCGCAACGATGCCCCGGTTCACCATGTGCTGGATTCGGATCGGAGACCACCGCGGCAGATCCAGAGGCATCTATTGGCGGAGTAGGATTGGTGAAGGTGGGAACCTCCGGTACCGGGGAATTTGTTACATCGACCTTTTCTTCCGTCGTGGAACAATTGGCCAGAAGCATTGATCCGCCCAAGACGATGGAAAGCACGGCAAAGTGAGGAAATTTCATATGTTGGAATGGGTCAAAATATTGGATGAAGGTACGGATTAGCCAATGGTCCATCCATCTTTTTGATGTTACGGTAGTCCAGTTCAAGGACTCTAATGCTTGAACCGCACGAACAACCGCCCGAAGTTGTCACTGTCCTTGTCGATCCGGTGGTACATCTTCTTCACATGCGACTGCTGCAGATACCGGATCACCTTCTTCTTCAATTGCCCAGACCCTTTTCCCGGGATGATCTCCAGAATTGGGATGCGACGGTCCACACAATGTTCCATCGCTTCGTCCAAGGCCCGGTCGATCTCTTGGCCCTTGTTGAAAATGTCGTGGAGGTCTATTTTATGTTTGGCCATATTGCAAGCTTCAATTATTCACCTCGTAAACGTACCATTGGTCCGTTCGTTCCAACCAGCCGTTGAAGTTGAAGTGCTTCACCCAATCGGGTAATGATGCGAATACAAGTTCGTGTTCCGGCCATCGATCCAACACGTCTGAAGGGTTCATGGTTGCGATCAGGATCGGACGTTCAGAAGTGATCCGTGTGTTATCGGTGATCGTTCCGCCAAGCTCAAGTCCCGGCCGACTGTAGAAGTTGATAAGCTCTACGCGGTGGTACGGATCCTCGCCGAAATTGTACATCGTGATCGGTTCAGGATAGTTGTCGTAGATCGTCTTGTACAATGCGATCTGGGCATCAGCGGGCTTGAACATCACGACACTCAGAAGTACCAAATTCGCTACCCAGAAGAGTTTCACTGACCCGTTAAAGATCCGCGATCCCATGAGCTGAGGCAACCATTTGGTTCGGACAACATCGAGCGCTTCAATGATCATGATAGGCAACAAACCAACCACCGGGAAAAGGAACCGAAGCTCTTTGTGCCCGATCATCATATGTGCCAATACGAATGGAACAAAGATCCAAACCAACACACTTTTCGGCTTGAAAAAGATAAGTAATAACGGGGCCACCACAAATGCCAAACTGAACGGTGGTATGGTGACCATCACGGTGTCCACGAAGTACGCATACCAGGGCTGTGTGCCAAATGCGTCCGCCTTCCCTTGTAGCATGTTCACATCGAAATAATTCAGCACGGTGAGTGTCCATTCACCGTAGAACCACTGATCGATCCAAATGCCAAAAGCAACCGAGATCAAGGTGCCACCTACCATCGCAAGAAGTTTGCTCCAGGCCTCCCGGTGAATGAAAACCAGCCAGGCGAACAACCCGGTTATCATCAACGCGGTTTGCATTCGGAAGGTGAATGCAAGCCCGAAAAGCAACCCAGCTATTAAGTATGGTCCTATTCCCGCCCGGTGCTCCTTTTTGATCACTAATGCCAAGCCGATCATGAAAAGACAACCAGACCAATTCTCCGAAGAAGATCGAACGGCGTTGTAAACTGAGAACCATAGGAAGAAGGAAAGCAATGCGAACCATTTACGGAACAGAGGTTCGTTTACAAAAGGCATGAACGCCCTCAGCACCAGTGTGATCGCCGCGAATGAAAGCAGCGCAGAAAGCACGCGTAAAAAGAGCGTGATCGCAAAGGGATCCGTGCTTCCGAACAAGCCGAATAAATGATGCAATTGCACCACCATGAAGGGCTGAATGGCCGGACGTATCCGTGCCGCGAATTCCCAAGGAAGGTCTTGCACTGGACTAAGCCCCAATTTCCAACCAGCGAATTCCAGTATTTGAAAATGTTCGTCCCAGTGATGGAAACCAGTGGAGAAAACTGCAGTTACCAGGAAGACGAAGGCTCCTACAAGTTGGATCCGACCCAACTTGTAGGAGCCAATCCCGAAATATTGGCTCGTTCCTGTTTTCAACGCGAACATCTCGCGGCGAAGTTCGGCTGTTCGATCGGATCCGCGAAGTATTTGGATCCACCCGAGTTGTGGCCCTTACGGTTCTTCCACTTTTCAAGATCAACCTGAAAAAAACCAATGGACCAATAAGTTGCGATCAATGCAGGATGATCCGTTCCGTTACTGTACCACCAGCAACTTCAACTTGTACCAAATAGCTGCCGCGTGGCCATGTGCTAACATCGATCGTGGTCCGGACTGCCGAACGATCGTTCCAAACCGTGCGGCCGGTCAGGTCCAATATGCGGACAGTTCCGTTACCACCATGGTTGATCGTTAACTGATCAGCAGCCGGATTCGGCAGTATCTGTATCGGTTTGATCTTCTGCTCATTCACTGCGGTGCCGACGTCCCCGGTTACGCATATGGTGAACGTAGGATCCAATGCCAAGGCGGTGTACCAATGGAAGACCCGGATGTGATATGTATTGCCAGCCGTAAGCTCGCTATTGGTTATGGTCTCAATACCCGCTTCCAACGTTGCGTCCGCGCAGGCGATCGGAGTGGTGTTCCCACAGTTGCCATCGTACAGCTCGATCACGGCATCCAAGTCCCCATTTCCATCCAATGTGATCGTATGTTCCGTACCGGTGGCGGTGAATGTGAACCAGACATCGTCATTGGTATCGCCCGTGGCGCCGTTGCATGCATTGTTCTGCATGGACATTGTGCCATGTTCCACCGTTCCATTCACGGGCACACACGTAGTGCTCACCGGGATCAAGGTCGCGTTGGCACAATCATCATTCGCGGGGCCTGGAGTGCACGCCACGGCGCTTGCTGTGATCTCGTAAACTCCGCTCGTAGCTATACCGTACACTGGCAAATAGTATGTGCCAGCTGGAAGGTTTACCCATTGTATGCCGAACTGACCGTTGGTGCAGAGGCCGCCAAAATTGGCATACGAGAAGCTAACAAGGACATCACCTGGGCAGGTAGTGAGGAAATTCCATTGGGTCGTGGCGGGCAATGGTGTGTTGCAATACAGCACGGTCACATCGCTGCAAGTTGCTGTGGTGAAGGCATGCCAAACCGAGGCTACACCTGCAGTGGTTACCAGAACATTACCCGCAACACCGTCGTTCGTGGTCGTTGCACCTGCTCTGGTGCCACTGAATGTCAGCGTGGAACCAATGTTCAGAGCTTCAGGGGTCACCGAAGTGCACTGGTCATTGACCGGTTGTGCAAAGACCGCCATTGGGAGTAGGAAAGTGAGAAGTACAGTGTAGCGTTGGATCATGAGGTTGAATTTGTTGGGTACAAAACAACCCCAGTAAGGTCCAGTCCACAATAGAACATTAGTTACAAGTCAACTCTCCTTCTATCCTTGTGCGTGCTCCACGCCACCTTGCTACAAGGAAGAACCAAGACTGGTTTATCAGAGCGGCGGTCTATTCAATTCAAAGATCAACTCTTTCCCATCGCTCGTCGGGCCTTTTTCTTCGTATCCAGCAGCACGATAGAAGGCTGCTGCGCGCGTACGTGGTGCGGTGGTAAGGCGAAGTCGGTCTGCTCGCTTGAAGTAGGAAAGGACCATCTCCTCGTGCAGCGCTTTTCCGATGCCCTTGAACTCATGCTCCGGTGCAACAAACAACGCCCATAGGTTCTGCTTCTCCAAATCCACCATGGTGAAACCGACTATGATGCCATCCACTTCGGCCACCCAACTCATCGTGTCGCGCGCCATGAAGTCGTGGTAATCCTGTTCGGTCACCACCGAAGGATCGCTCAAGCGATTCTCGCGCACCCGCAAGCGGATCACGTGCATGGCTGAAATATCCTCAGTTGTAGCGATGCGAATATTCATGGTGTTCAGATCTTTGTCAAGTGCAAACCCGCGATAGCGTCTACTTGCTTTGGATCCTGCTCGGCCGTCTTTGCAAATTCCTACAGCTTCTCAGTCCTCGGATGCTATAGCGATAGGGTCAATGCCCCAATAAATATATCAGTTCCTTAGAGTGTCAAAATACTTGCCCGATCCCGAAGTAGATCAACCGGTCCTCGGTCGACCGTCCATGATCCAATGAAAGGATGGTCGATTGGTTCCACGCGATCCTCAAACCACCACCGTACGAGACTTTCATATCGCCGAAGTTCATGTCCTGCCAGCGATCCCGCACAGTGCCGGCATCCACGAACGGCGCCACGCTGAAACCGAACCGCTGCTTCCCCAGGACAGCTTCCGCGAACCTGATGCGCAGCTCGACATTAGTGAACCAGACCGTTCGCGCCAGGAAGCGGTTCGCCCTGTATCCGCGCAAGGATTGTTTTCCGCCCAAGGCATTGATGCTTCCATCAGGACTCCATTGATCCTGGAATTCGAAGAAGGGCGCGTTGTTCCCGAAGATCGTCCCGATGGCGCTTCGGGCTGCCAGCACCGTCCGTGGCCCGACGGGTAGTTTCTTATAGATCCGTCCTTGTACCAAGAGTTTGTCGAACTCGAATTCCGATCCGATGTATTTGCTTGAGTATTCATTGGCGATCTCGAAGTAGTATCCTTTCGTCGGGTCCGGCTCGAAGTCGCGCGTATCGAATATCAGCGCCGTTTGCACGATGGATACCCATCCACCGCTCAACCCGGAGATCTTGTTCTGCTCAAAGTCCCTGCGCAACAAGGAGAACCCGTTCGGGTCGGTGGTCTCCACTCCAGTGAAGGGATCCAACGCTTCCGCATCTTCACCTTCAAAGGTCTTATAGCTGAGGTGCTGGATCTCGTAACCACCCATGATACGCCATTTTCCATTGCCCAACGCATAGTCGGCTTTCAGGTTCAGCATGTATTCCGTTTCCCGGAAGCGATTGGACAAGGCGTCCGTCACGAGGTCCGCTTCTCCTGCTTCTCCTGATCGCAGGGTCTTGCGAGCCAGGTCATAGGCGGCGTAGTTAGTGTAGGTCTTACCGCCTTCTGGTGTGGAAGGTAGCCGCAACGCGCCAAGTGTTGCTTCGGTGGAACCGAAATAGAGGTTGGCCGGATTCTGTTGGGCCTTGAAGTCCAATTTGATGCGCCAGCGTGAACCTTTGTAGTACGGCACGTCCAGCGAAAGGACCAGTTCGCGTGCGTTGGAGGAGTAGTACGCTGCATTCATCTTCAGCTTGGCGAGGTACGGCGTGTGGGGGAACAAGGGATTCGTCCGCTCACCGTTCCAATAGATGTTGCTGCGCACGCCGAACCCGAAACCGGTCACGGGGTCAGAAGAAAAGTCCGGGATACCGGTCAGAAAGGTCCCTTCGCGTTTCTTTTTCAGATCTTCCGGCGAAAGGGTCTTTGATCGTGCGTACGAGAGCGTGTCGGTCTCTTGTGCGCTGATCGTTTCGAACGGACTTGCGAAGAGGGAAAGCACCAGCATGGCCGTGGTGGACAAAGAAGCGGGCTGGTAGTAGGTGTCGGGATCGGGTTGCTGCCAAGTGGCTGTTGCTGTCGTCTGCTGTGTCAGGTCTCTGTCCTTGACAGCGTTCAGTGATCGAGATGATGCACGTGTGTGCAAGGCGGTCGTCTTGGGCATCGGCCGTCGGGCTTTTGAATAAGGTTGTCAGTAAAAGTTGAATGGGTTATCGATCCCTGTTCAACAAAGCACGGACGCAATTCTGAACAGATCTTGGATCTATCCGGTTCGCCTGTCATCAAGGGCTCTGCCGCATTGCGCGGCCTTCATAGCGTCACCAGATGCAACTTCCCGATCGCCGCTACCTGTTTAGGGTTCACCTCGGCCTTCTTTGGGTGTTTCTTCCACGTCTTCACACCGGCCACCACTTCTTCAATGATCGCCTCGGCCTTCTTAATGCTCATGTCTTTCGCCACCGCTAACAGGTCCTCCCGAGTAATGTTCAGCCGCTTGCCGTTAATGCTCATTTGGTGCTGTTTCAACCAGATGTTCTTCGGGTCATAAGCGAAGGTCATGTCGTAGGCCGGGGCCAGGTGCCATTCGCCTTGCGCATGCATCAAGCACGAAGTGTTTTCCGTAAAGGTCAAGGCATTTTCACCCGGTTCGTATACTTGTGTCATGAGCATGTTGAGCGAAGCCTTTATGGGGCGTTTCGGTAAAGGAGATCAAGGGCCCGAACAGCGCATTCGCTTTGCCAGGATGCTGGATGAAATGATGAATGAGGAACTATTCACCGAGTTCGGATGCGGGCGCTTCCAAGACGGGTTCCTGCACCTCTTCTCCCAAGATCTCGATGTGCTCGACCCCTTGCTCGAGACCTGGTCTTTCCTGCTACCAGAAGCAGAAGGCCGACGCAAGGTGATAGGGCGCAATGTATATGGTGCCTTGCTGATCCTGGAGGATTTCGATACGAAAGGCGGCGTCGCACCCATGTGCATTCTCGATCCGATCACATTGAGTTATTGGGGAAATGAGCATTGCCTCTATACCAATGGCCTTGGTCATTGGCTTCCGGAGCATAAGGTGTTGCCCACCTTCCTGGATGACCGATTGTACAAGGCCACTCGAAGTGTTCTTCCCGACCTGGAATTCACTGTGACAGAGATCCTGGGGATCAAAGTGCCACTACCCTTGGGCGGGACCATGGATCCTGCCAACTTCCAAGTGGAGGATATCGTGCCCTACTACACGAGTATGGCGCCGATCATTCGGCAGGCCATGGGGCGGTAGCCACCGCTTGAGGAGGCACGGGGTATTTCCGTTGAATGGAAGTAGTGACCGTCCTACGAGGGGTCATATCCGGATCAAGTGCAACCGCGCGATCGCTGCGATCTGCGCCGTATCCATTTCGGCCTTCTTCGCACATTTCTTCCACGTCTTCACACCTGCCACCACTTCATCAATGATCGCCTCGGCCTTCTTGATGTTCATGTCTTTCGCTACCACCAATAGATCCGCGCGTGAAATGTCCAGCCGCTTCCCGTTGATGCTCATCTGATGCTGCTTCAACCAGATGTTCTTCGGGTCGTATGCGAAGGTCATGTCGTAGGCCGGCGCTAGGTGCCATTCGCCTTGCGGGTCCATGAGGAACGAGGTGTTCTTCGTATGGTCGTCGCAGTTGCGCGCGATCACATTGAAACACATCCGGCGGAAGAACTCCACGGCAGCAGGGTAGGGCAGGCTTAGCAAACGCATCACAGCGAACGCCTGCTCGTAACTGTAAGCCAGCGGATCATTGAAGTCCATGTGTGCCACGCCGCATAAGGTGGCCATGTGCAACCGGTGCGTCTTGCCTTCTTTGTCCACCACACGATCAAAACGTTGCGTCAAAAAGTGCGCGCGACCATGCTCCTCCAGTAAGCGGCAAGGCATCATCTCGATCCCGCAAGCGCGCGCCATCAGGTAGTAAGCATATTCGATGCGGCCGTAGCCTTTCGGGTCGCCGAGTGCCGCATTCGTCACGCCATCGAACTTGATCAGGCAGTAGGAAAAGTCACTGAGCCCATCGATCTGCCCGCTGCGCACTTCCCCTGTTTTCGCGTTGAAGGCAACGATCGCTTTCGCTCGTGCACCTCCTGCAGAAGTGCCCACTTGAATAATGTCCAGCAGTGCCTCCTGATCGCCCTTTTTGCGCGTTGTCTTGAATGCTTCCTTCTGCTCCGTCACGTTTCGCGCCACGCGCACCAATTCATCCACTTGCAAGGATTCGCTGCTCGCCTCCAACTCCCCGTGCGAAGGCTCGAATTCCAACGCCCCCATGCCCCGGTGACCGAGGTAGCACAGGCGTTCCACAGGGTTCTCCGTGCCGGGGTCACGGTTCTGCGTGCGCAGCCAAGCATTCAGCAAGGTGTTCCCAAAACGGTCCGGCAAGCAATCTGCCAGCAAGCCCGGCAGCCCCTTGAAGGTCTCGTCGCGCAGATTGCCGAATGAGAATACCTCATCGCCACCTCTAGCCTTGGAAAGCGGCATCATGACCGGTGCCACGTTCAGGTTGCCGTTCGCGAAATCACGGTCGTACTGGAATTGCGCGCTGTGCAGCCGGTCGTCCCAGATCACCAAGCCCACGGGCTTACCCCACAGCAGGACGCCGGCATGCGTTACCATGTGCTCTTGGGTTTGGGTGGCACGATCTCGGGCTTCTGGCGTGAGGCCCGCTTGCGTTGCTTCTTCAGGTACTCGGTTTGGGCTTCTACCAGCATGTACGGCGTGGGCTGCGGCACTTCATGGAAGGCATCGAGCAATTCCAATTTGCCAATAGCCCGAAGTACCTGGACCACGGTGAGCAATGTAGCCGCACGACCGGCTTCCAGTTTCACCACGGTGGTGCGATCCAGACCGGCTCGTTCGGCAACCTTGGCTTGGCTCAAGTTGCGCTCCAGCCGCATGCGGCGAAGCTCTTTGCCCAGCTGTTCCAATATCTTTTCATCCTTCAGGACCTTCCAGTTAATGTGGTTCGTAGCCATCGTAAAGTGTGATTATGTAAATCAATGCTGCTTTCACACCACAAATGTACGCATTCCTCGTCGGTTTTGTTCATTCTCATAGATGTTCTTAAGCATCATAGATGTTAAATATGTAGTTATATGACGACATTGAGCAACATATATTTCATTTTCGGCCGCCTCGCCCTGAGTAATACCGAAGGAGTACTCCGCAGGACGCGAAGCGGTCGAGGACTTGAAGGATGGGCGTGTACCCGGCTAAAGGCGCCGAGGTCCGGCTTGGAGTCCAGCCTGAGCGGAGTCGAAGGCCTCCAAGTCCATACTCGTCGTTCCTCCTCGCTTGCGGGCTTTTCGCTTTAATCCATCACGCGGAACTTCGGCTACGACGCTTTCAGGACAAGTCACCCAGCCCCAGAGATATTCGAACCTGAATGGGGCGTAGTGCTACCTGATCAGCGCCTTCAATTCATCAATGCTCAATACTTCCTTCTTCTTATGCAGCATCGCGTGGCAATTCGGGCAAACTGGCCGCATGTCCTTGATCGGGTCAATGCGATGTGTGCTTCTGACTTGACCCAATGGGTTAAGATGATGCACGTGGATGAAGCCTTCGCCCAGCTTCCCGTAGCGTTCCTTGAAATCGAATTCACAGACAGCGCATTTCATTCCATAGCGATCAATGCACGCGGCACGGCTCCTTGGGTCACGCTCATAGCGCGTCATTCGAACTGTAAAGGCTGTCCCTTCCATGAACTCCGAGGGAGATTCGAAAATTGGTTCTGATGATCGGAATTCGTTCCATGCGTCTTCAAGAATGGTTATGTACTCAGCCTTGATGAAAGTTCCGGATGATTGTGGCGTCCAGTGCTGTCGTGGTGCCAACTCTTGGAGCTGCGTAATGGGCAGAACAGCAGTCTCTGGTTTGAACAGACGGTCATACTCTATATCCACGTAGAGGGTGGAACGTTCAGATCCATCCCAATGCGGTTTAGATTCGGGTTCGCTCATTATCCATCCCGATGCCATTATGCCGCGTGGCTCAGCGCCAAGGTGAAGCAGATAGAATCTATCCCCGCGTGCAATATCCCGAGATCGGCCGACACTCCATTGATCGAGACACGAACCCAAACGGGTGGTCTCCTCGATCATCTCATCAAGATTCGTCCATTCCCATTTATTTGGGTTCCAGGTCAGCAGAACTGTTCTCGGCTCTCGCATCGCTCTCTACTTCCGTCGTTTCCTCAACGCATCAATGATCCCCTTCGCCGCAACCGGAATCCGCGTCCCCGGCCCATACACATCAAAACACCCGGCCTTCTTCAGAAATTCGTAGTCGTTCGGCGGGATCATCGGTTCTCCGGTTCGTTTGTCTGGTATGGAACATCATGCCACCAATGCACGATTTCTATCTCGCTACCTGAGATCAGCGTGCGGATCGATCCTCCTGCCATGACCTTCCAGACCGCAACATAGGTTCCGGCTCCATCAGAAAAGAGACCAATGATCTCGAAGGCATTGAAGCCATCAGCCTGTACGACCTTGAACTGGTCGGATCTCAATTCTGCGTAGCCATTAGGATTGAACATGCCGGAGATATCGAGTGCTACTTCTTTGCCATCGGTCGAAACGCTCAGTGAGGCAAGCTCCATGCGGGGAAGAGCGCTGTCAAGGTCTTGGCCGAAGAATGGTTTTCCGTCAATCAGGCAAACCGGTTGGAATTCCCAATCGAACACATTGCAGCGCGTGATAGTACGCACAGTAGAATCGAATGGTACAACCTTGCCAGTGATCGTCATCCCATAGCCAAGATCAATGCTTTGAGTCCAAGCAAAGGGAGTGGTGACATTGAGCACGAGAAAGACAAGCAGTCTCATTGTTTGGATAGTCTGTGCAGTATCCCCTTCGCCGCCACTGGTATCCGCGTTCCCGGCCCATACACATCAAAGCACCCAGCCCGCTTGAGGAAATCGCAGTCGTTCGGCGGGATCACGCCACCAGCCACTACGAGGATGTCGCCACGGTGGTAGGTATCGCGCAGTTCCTTGATCACCTCGGGAACGAGGGTCTTGTGGCCACCAGCGAGGCTGCTGATGCCCAGCACGTGCACGTCGTTCTCGATCGCCTGGCGCGCCACTTCCTGCGGCGTTTGGAAGAGGGGTCCGATGTCCACGTCGAAGCCGATGTCGGCGAAGCTCGTGGCGATCACCTTGGCCCCGCGGTCGTGACCGTCCTGGCCCATCTTGGCCACGAGGATGCGCGGGCGACGGCCTTCTGCTTTTGCGAATTCATCGGCGAGGCGCATGGCCTCCTTCATCTCTGGATCTTGCATGCTTTCCGCTGAATAAACACCGCTGATGCTGCGGATCGTGGCACTGTAGCGACCGAAGACTTTCTCCAAAGCATCGCTGATCTCCCCTAGTGTGGCGCGGTGACGTGCTGCTGTGACGGCAAGTTCCAGCAGGTTCTCATCGCCCTTGGCCGCACGGGTCAACGCAGCCAGTGCCGCGGCAACGTGTCCTTCGTCGCGCAGGTCCTTCATGATGCGCAAGCGATCGATCTGCGCTTCCCGCACAGCGGTGTTGTCCACTTCCCGCAACTCCATCGTTGTCTCGTCCTCCGTCACGAAGGCGTTTACACCAATGATGTGGTCCTTGCCCGTGTCGATTCGGGCCTGGCGTTTCGCGGCGGCTTCCTCGATGCGCATCTTCGGCAAGCCGGTCTCGATGGCCTTGCTCATGCCGCCAAGCTCTTCAACCTCTTTGATCCTGGCCCATGCCTTGTGGACCAGCTCGTGGGTGAGGCTCTCCACGTAGTAGCTGCCGCCCAGAGGATCGATCCACTTGGTTATGCCAGCGTTCTTCTGCAAATACAACTGCGTGTCGCGCGCGATCTTGGCACTGAAGTCGGTGGGCAAGGCGATGGCCTCATCCAACGAGTTGGTGTGTAGCGATTGCGTTCCACCGAGTACAGCCGCGAGTGCTTCCACCGTGGTGCGCGCGATGTTGTTGAAGGGATCCTGCGCGGTGAGGCTCCAGCCGCTGGTCTGGCAATGGGTGCGCAAGGCTAGGCTCTTTGCGTCCTTCGCGCCGACCTCCTTCAACATCTTCGCCCAGAGCAAACGACCTGCGCGCATCTTGGCCACTTCCATGAAGAGGTCCATGCCGATGCCCCAGAAGAAGCTGAGGCGACCGGCGAATTCATCGACCTCCATGCCCGCTGCGATACCCGTGCGCACGTACTCGATGCCGTCGGCCAACGTGTAAGCGAGTTCCAGATCCGCAGGCGCACCGGCCTCGTGCATGTGGTAGCCGCTAATGCTGATGCAATTGAACTTGGGCATCTTCTTCGCGCAATAGCTGAAGATGTCGCCCACGATGCGCATGCTCGGCGCCGGCGGATAGATGTACGTGTTGCGCACCATGAACTCCTTCAGAATGTCGTTCTGGATGGTGCCTTGCAACAGTTCTGGATCAACACCCTGTTCTTCCGCAGCAACGATGAAGAAGGCCATGATCGGCAACACGGCGCCGTTCATGGTCATGCTCACGCTCATCTTGTCCAACGGAATGCTGTCGAAGAGGATCTTCATGTCCTCCACGCTACTGATCGCTACACCGGCTTTGCCGACATCGCCAGTCACGCGCGGATGATCGCTGTCGTAGCCGCGGTGTGTAGCGAGATCGAAGGCGACGCTAAGACCCATTTGACCGGCGGCGAGGTTGCGGCGATAGAAGGCGTTGCTCGCTTCCGCCGTGCTGAACCCTGCGTATTGCCGGATCGTCCACGGACGGATGGCGTACATGCTGCCGTAGGGTCCACGCAGGTAGGGCGGGCTTCCAGCCGCGAAATGCAGGTGTTCCATTCCCTCGAGGTCCACGCGGGTGTAGAAGGACTTCAATGGAAGTTCTTCGCGGTTGGGAATACCTGTAGTTGGCTCTTGGCTGCTTTGTGGGGGCTGCGATGCCTCCTTATTGGTCAGAGCCTTGCAGAGCTTTGTGGTGATCTGCTCGATGGTGTATGCTCCGCCGAGCGGATCGCCCACGCGGTCCAGGAAGCTCTCATCGCGAAGTAAATTGTGGATGTTGCGTACGATGCGACGTGCGAGAGCATCGCCCTCTGGCAGGGTGGGAGTAGGAATAGTGAGCCCATCACAGCCACCAGTGATCGCGCTGATGGCTTGCAGCGTGGCACGGATCACGTTCTCGTGAGGTGATCCCACTTTTTCTGGATATCCGACCACGGCTTGGATCCAGGTGTTATGAGAGCAGTCGTGTTCCGGTTTGAATTCATCCATGACCGCTGCCCAAGCTTCCCGAAAGGCCCGAAGGCGCGCGGCCTCGAGGAACAGATCATCGCCAAGGTGCAGTCGGAATTGCAGGCGGGCGCAGGCGTCGTCGACGGAAAGACCCTTCTCCATCATAGCTGCCACCCGCTCCCGCCCCCGCTCGATAGCCGACTTCGCCGATGTTGTGCCGTGCTGCATGTCATCCACTTCGAACAGCCTCACTCTGGGATATCCTCGCAGGAGAGTGTTCACCTCGACGAGGTCCGGTGTATCGTATGGAAGGCCCACGAAGAGACTGAGTTCAGGAGTAGATACCTCCTGTCGTTCTGCTTCTTTCAACAACCAATTCAACACGCTCGGTGATCCCGATCCGTGATCGATCTGAACATCAATGGCCCCAAGAAGTACGTCCTTCAGCGCAGCTGCGACCTCGTTCGGATCGAACCCCGTCACGCGCACGGCATCAGCGCCACCCATGAGTGCTTCAAGGATGCGCTTGTTGGCGTCGGGGTCGCCAGCATTCACCTCGAAGGAGGCGCGCCAGTTGTTCCCGGAGCGCTTCACCCCACGGCGTCGTTCGCTTCGCTGTACGTCATCCGTGCCCATATGGAAGGGCGGGAGTTCGGTGCCGTTAAGCTCCACCTTCAGCGCGGAAAGTTCCTTTCCCTTCAGTTCTTTGAGGATCACGGCCTCCCACTGGGCTCGGGTCGCTGGGAGGAAGGCATCGAAAAGTCGGTCGTTGGCCATTGGTGCGAAGTTCGGGGTTGGGGATGGATCTCCGAAGGTTCATTCGGGATCTGTCGTCAAACCTTCGCTTCCTGAATTGGTCATACCGTTACAATCATCCGATACCAAGGTCACACTACCATGAAGATCTTCATCCTCCCTGTCGCAATTCTCTTGACCACTTTTGCCCTCGCCCAGACCGCCCCCAGCGACAGTCTATTCAACACGCATCAAGTTGTTACGGTCGAACTCACATTCGCAGATGCAGGATTCTGGAACGTGCTAACGGCCAATTACACAGCGGACCTCGGCAACACGCTTACTGCCGATGTTTCCATTACAGACAACACCGGTACGCATGTGTACCCCAGCGTAGAAGTGGATCTGAAGGGCAATAGCACCTATGGCCATCCGGGGAATAAGAAAAGCTTCAAGATCGATTTCAACGATAATATCAGCGGCCAGAAGTACCATGGAATGACCAAGATGCATTTGAATAATTGCTTCAAGGACCCAACTTTCATGCGGGAGAAGATCTTCTTCGACTTCTGTCGTGAACAAGGCGTTCTCGCTCCTCGCGTTTCCTACGCCAATGTTTACATGAATGGAACATTCTGGGGATTTTATGACTTGGTGGAGCCGGTAGACAAGAATTTCTTGGATCGTTGGGTGGATGACAACAATGGGAATTTGTTCAAGGCCGGAGATAATTTCGGAGGAACTGGCGGAGCTGCTGATATGATGTATTACGGCACAGACCAGAATAGCTACACCGAACGGTATGAACTAAAGACCAACGAGACGCAGAACGATTGGAGCGACTTGATCGCGCTTCTCAACCTGCTCAACAATTCCAGTACTACCGATCTGGTGGTTCAATATCCTCAGCAATGGGAGTGGAACCCCATGCTGCGCTCATTAGCCTTGGACAACATCTTCAGCAACCTGGACAGCTATATCAACTCTGCTCGCAACTACTACATCTACCACGACTCTACCACATTCAAGTGGAACTGGATCAAGTGGGATGCGAATGAGGCGTTCGGATCATATAGCGGTATGGGTGTTGGCAACCTGTTGAATTTGGCACCGAACTATATCGCAACGAACCGTCCGCATTTGAGCAGGATCTTCACGGATCAATCGATGTATGCCAACTATGAGGAACAGTACTGCACGGCGTTACAAAATTTCACGAATGCGCACTTGGACGCGAAGATCGACGCCGTTCAAGCCCTCATCGCACCGCACGTAGCAGCTGATGTGAACAAGCAGTATACAACTGCACAGTTCAATACCAATGTCACCAGCAATATCACAACTGGCGGTGGACCAGGGGGAGGTACGATCTACGGCCTCAAATCATTCATCGGTTCACGGGCCGGTTATTTGAGCGGTGCACTGGACTGTAGCAACTTGGGTGTACAAGGGGTGAAAGGAACTTCGTTGAACGTGTACCCCAACCCCACAACAGGCTTCGTTCATGTGGAAAGTACTTCGCCATTGAAAGGGACCGACCTTTCCGTGCTTGATATGCTCGGCCGTAAAGTGGATCCTGTCTTTACAGGAAGAGGGATAGACCTCACAGGATTTGAAGTAGGGGTCTATTTCTTGAAACTTCGGCAAAATGACATGGAGCAGACTTTCAGGCTCGTGAAGCAGTGAACGGCCGAACGTTTCGGGTTCAACGTATGATCCTCTTGGCACGATAATTGTCTAACGCAAGACCTAAACCATTTCCCAAACATTTCCAACCCATGAAAAAGTTCTTGACCATCGTTGCCCTCCTAGGCACATTCGGCATTGCTAACGCACAAACCTCCACCGAACCAGTTACCCCTGTAAAGGAAGCTGCTGTTGAAGGTGTGAAAGCTGCTGAAGCTGGTACAATGGATGCCAAAGAAGCTGTAGGAACTGCGAAGGAAGAAGCCGCTAAGGCGGGAGAGGCCGCCAAGACGGAAGGTGCCAAGGACGCAAAGGCCGCTGGTTGCTGCGCAGGTAAAGGGAAGGATGCCAAGTGCGACCATGCGAAAGCTGGTGCAGGTGATGGTCACGGTCATGCAGACGGACACGGACATGATCACGCAAGCGCCAAGGCACACGTTTGTACAGATGCCTGCAAAGGCGATGCACATGCATTGGCATGTGGGGAGGAAGGGCACAAGTGCTCTGCCGACTGCCACGCAAAGAAGTAATTTGTTCTATTGGAACTGAAGCCCTGCTGCCGTTCGGTAGTAGGGCTTTTCCTTTTTGCGCAAAGCTCCAGAGTATGATCTTCCGGTGGGCTGAAATACAGCCGATCCGCTTTTGGTAATTTAGCCGACCAAACCACGGCCGCGGACCCATAACCTACAGGGTCCCCGCAATTTTGAATTTACCATGCAGATCAAGAAGAATTCCGTTGTCTCCTTCCATTACACCCTCAATGATCCAGATGGCAAGTTGCTGGATACCAGTGAAGGACGTGAGGCGTTCGCCTATATCCAAGGTCAAAGTATGATCGTTCCGGGTCTGGAACGCCAGCTCGAAGGCAAAAAGGCTGGCGACAGTGTAAAGGCAGTGGTACCCGCCGCCGAGGGATACGGTGATCTTGATCCGACACTGGTGCATAAAGTCCCAGCCGACCGTTTTGGTGATCAAACAATAGAATTGGGCATGCAGTTCCAAGCCGGCAACGAAGAAGGGGGGGAAATGGGCGTATTCACGGTGATCGGTATTGAGGATGGTATCGTGGCTCTCAACGGAAACCACCCCTTGGCCGGTGTTACCCTACACTTCAATGTGGACATCAAGGACGTGCGTGATGCTACCGAGGAGGAGCTGAGCCATGGCCACGTGCATGGCGAAGGTGGGCATCACCATTGAGCATTTTCCAGTTCCATTTTTCAGGTTGAAGGAATGGTGATCCAATGATACATCAGTGGAATTGGACCCAATTGCTGTTTTGTGCTTTTGGGGTCCATTGCGCGGCCGGAACTGCAGTTGCGCAAGTTCCTGCCTCGACCGATTCCACCGAAGCCTTCAAGAATGCGGCTGAAGTCAAGGTTGCGGCCTACGTCGAAGTCTATTATGCTTATGACTTTGGCCAGCCCACTTCCGGGGATCGTCCTTTCCTGTACAACTTCAACAGGCACAATGAGGTTGCGCTCAATTTGGGCCTCGCCAGGGTGGACTACACGAACAACAGGGTGCGCGGCGCGTTCGCATTGATGGCCGGAACCTATCCGCAAGCCAACCTCGCACAAGAACCCACCCTGATGAGGAATGTGTTCGAGGCCCATGTGGGAGTTAGGCTGAGCCGGAAGAAAGCGATCTGGTTGGATGCGGGGATCCTGCCTTCGCATATCGGCATGGAGAGTGCCGTGGGCATCGACAATTGGACATTGACCCGATCCCTGAACGCAGAGAATTCGCCGTATTACCTCAGTGGGGTACAGGTTTCCTGGGATCCATCAAAGAAACTTAGGATCGCAGCACTTTATGTGAACGGTTGGCAACGCATACGCCGGGTGCAGAACAATACACCGTGCTTCGGAACCCAAGTTCTTTGGACTCCGAACCAAAGAATGAAACTGAATTGGAGCACCTTCCTCGGAAGCGATACGCCGGATAGTCTTGGCTTGTATCGCATCTTCAACAACGCTTGGTGGAGCTGGGAAGGCGAGAAGTGGGGTGCCAAGGTGGCCGCTGACGTCGGGATACAAGAAATAGCCAGATCTACCAAATGGAATTTGTGGGCCGATGGTGTGATAGTGCTCCGTAGACGACTGGGCAAGCAACTTTTCGCCACGGCGCGAGGCGAGTATTATTACGATCCGCATCAAGTTATCGTGTACGTCGCCCCTCCTATTATTGGAAGTCCGAGGGGACTTGCCGCCATGGGTTATTCGCTCGGACTGGACTATCAAATTACTGCCAATGCAACGGTAAGGCTGGAAGGTCGCATGCTTCGCTCCACGCACGATGTTTTCGAATTTCAGGATAGAGCAGCACAGGACAATAGCTCCGTAACCGTTTCGATCGCGGCAAAATTCTGATCGCTTTCTTTCCAAACGGATTTTCAGGGTACCCATTACTTTCGCCCCGTTCGATCTCCGGACCGGTCCAGTCGTATGCTTTTCCCCTCTTTTGCATTCCTCGTTTTCCTGCCGCTGGTCTATTGGCTGTACTGGTACGTCTTCTCGAGCAGGTTGAGGTTGCAGAATGCGTTCATGCTCTTTGCCAGTTACGTGTTCTACGGCTGGTGGGATTGGCGCTTTCTCAGCTTGCTCATCTTCAGCTCCTTCGCCGATTTCTTCATCGGTTGGGCACTTGCGAACACGATCACGGTTTCCAAGCGGAAGGCCTATGTGTGGCTGAGTTTAGTGATCAATCTCGGTCTGCTCGCCACCTTCAAGTACTTCAACTTCTTCGTTGATGGCCTTTCCGACATCCTCCTCACCTTCGGCATGCAACCCGACTTTCCCACGCTGGGGATCCTGTTGCCGATCGGGATCAGTTTCTATACCTTCCAGTCGTTGAGCTATTCGATCGACGTGTATCGCGGCCAGATCAAGCCCACCCACAATGGGGTTGCTTTCCTTGCTTTCGTGAGTTTCTTCCCACAGCTGGTCGCCGGCCCCATAGAGCGAGCTGCTAGCCTGCTGCCCCAATTTCTGGTACCTCGAAAGTTCGATGTGGAGCAAGCTAAGGATGGTCTCCGTCAAATGCTTTGGGGCTTTTTCAAGAAGATCGTAGTGGCTGATGGATGCGCTTCCATTGTCAATGGCATCTTCGCTGGTGATGTATCACAAACCCCGGGGATCACTCTGTTCTTCGGTGCCTTCTTCTTTGCTTTCCAGATCTACGGCGATTTCTCAGGTTATTCGGACATTGCCATCGGCTGCGCGCGCTTGTTCGGCTTCAAACTCAGCCGCAATTTCGCTTATCCCTATTTCTCGCGCAACATTACCGAGTTCTGGCGGCGATGGCACATTTCGCTAAGCACCTGGTTCCGTGATTACGTGTATTTGCCCCTCGGCGGTTGGCGTACCAAAACAGGTAGGTTCCGCAATATCATGATCACTTTCGGTGTAAGCGGACTATGGCATGGTGCCAACTGGACCTTCGTTACGTGGGGTATCCTGCATGGGCTCTATTACATCCCCGATATTTTCCGCAACGCAAAAGCCCGCCGCGATGAACCCACATTGAAGGATTGGCCCCAAATGGTAACCACCTTCCTCTTGGTGCTGGTCGCATGGGTGTTCTTTCGATCCTCTTCGGTCCATACCGCCGTGGCCTACTTGTACTATTCGGTCGCCAACATCACCCTATCACCCGGCGCATTGTTGGTGTGGACCCTCCGGTCGGAAATGGGGTGGATCCTAGTGATGCTGGTCGTGGAGTGGTTTGCACGAAAGCAAGAACATGCGCTACAATTCATGCCGGCTGCGATCGCTTTGCGCTGGGCCATTTACCTGTTGATCACGATAGAGATCATGCTCCACACCGATCTGCAGACCTCCCACGAATTCATCTATTTCCAGTTCTAGCATGACACCCGCAAGGTTCTTCTTCAGGGCAGTGGGGTTCGCATCCATCGTGCTGGTGTTGTTGGTGGTTTGCGCGTGGTTCGGCCCACACGGTTCGCGCGTGGATTATTTGGGAGTGGAAGCTGCCAAGCAAGCTCGTTTGAAGAGCATCCCTTCTCCGAAGGTGATCATCGTGGGTGGTTCCAACGCAACATTTGGGATCGATAGCGAGTTGCTGGAAAAGGAACTCTGTATGCCAGTGGTGAACATGAGCCTACATGCCAGTCTCGGATCCCGCTTTATGATCGATGAGGTGAAGAATTCCCTCGGCGAGGGTGATCTGGTCATTGTCTCTCTTGAGCATTCCGGCTATTCAACCCCGGAAAAGGACAACGACATCCACATCTTGATGGTGGACCGAACGCCCAGTACGATCCAGTTCATCCCTTGGTATTCCCGGCCACGGGTGGCCATGGGCGTT
>Ga0154020_10000819_pt1 | contig 38389 bp, 30 predicted proteins | sample Klosneuvirus_201_FD_109709 | JGI IMG/M metagenome (GOLD analysis project Ga0154020, IMG submission 109709) | Active sludge microbial communities from wastewater, Klosterneuburg, Austria - Klosneuvirus_20160825_MG | ecosystem: Engineered > WWTP > Aerobic digester > Activated sludge | place... | reverse complement strand
GCGTCGCGGGCGCTGGCGCTGGCGGGCGCGCTGGCGCTGGCGGGCGGGCTGGTCGTCGGCTGCGCGAAGAAGACCCAGGTCGTGCGCCCGACCCGTGAGGCCTGCCAGGAGGCCTTCATCCATGTCGGGGTCTCGCAGGCGCGCGCCGCCGGCATGCCCGAGGAGACCGCGCAGGCCGTCGAGGCCGCGGCACGCCAGGTCATCGCCGGTGACAGCGCCGGGGTCGATGCCGCGCTGGTCGCGCAGTTCGAGCGCTATGTGAAGAAGTGCCAGGCCGAGTACACGGCGGCGCAGGTCGACTGCCTGCGTGGCGCGCGCAACGAACCAGAGCTGCGCGCCTGCTCGCAGCAGCGCTGAGCCGGGTTGGAGTAGATTCGAGCTGTGAGCAAGCGCGACGTCACCCGGCTGGTCATGCTGCGCACCGCCGAGCGGCTGTTCGCCGAGCGCGGCGTCGACAACGTCTCGCTGCGCGAGCTGGCCGCCGCCGCGGGCCAGCGCAACCACTCGGCGGCGCTGTACCACTTCGGTGACAAGCGCGCCCTGCTGGAGGCGCTGCTGGAGCGCCACTCGGGGCCCGCCGACGCCAGCTTCGAGCCCGCCATCGCCCGCCTGCGCGCCGAGGGGCGCGAGGACCTCGAGCAGCTGGTGCGCGTCCTGGTGGCGCCCATGGTGGCCAAGCTGGAGGACGAGGACGGCGGCGCGCCCTACCTGCAGATCTGTGCCGAGCTGGTGTCCAGCCAGACCTTCCCCATCACCGGGCTGCGCGCCGCCAACGGTCCCGGTGCGCAGGCGCTGACGCAGCGCCTGGTGGCGCACATGGGCGAGCCGTCGCCGATGCTGCTGCCCATCCGCATGATGCGCACCGCGGCGGTGCTGTTCTGTTCGCTGGCGGCGTGTCTCCGGCTGCGCGCGGCCGGGCTGTTCATCTCGCGCGAGGACTTCGCCGAGGATCTGGTGCATGCGCTGGTGGCCTCGCTGCGCCCACGCCGGCCGACGCCGGCGGCCGCCGCAGCGCCGCGCGCACGCAAGCGCTGAGCAAGCGGTGCGCCCGGCCGTGGCTGCGGAATGCGACAGACCTATTCGGGCGTCGTCCGGGCGAAGCCGGGGGGCAGGCTGCCCTCGGGGGCGTCCTCGGCGCCGGAGATGAGGACGGCCGCGGTGATCGATGCGCCCACCGCGGCGGCGCCAGCCCAGATGTACCAGCGGCCGTACCAGGGGCGCGCGACCGCACCGGTGCCGCCGCGCACCGGCAGCGACAGCGGGGCGTCGGGGCCGCCGGCGCGCGCGACCACGGCGCCGGCGGGGCCGCGGGCCTCGAGGTAGTACTCCAGCGCATAGCCGCCGCGATCGGCCGGCAGGGTCAGCCCGACCACGAAGCCGGGCTGGCGGCGGCGGGCGGACATCGCGGCGTCGTAATACTCGAGCAGGCCGCGGCGTCGCCAGCGCAGCACGACGCTGCTGACGGTGGCCGCGCCGGTGCCCGTGGCGAGAATGACGGCGGACATCTCGAGACGCCGGCCAGCGACCGCCCCGGTGGGCGCGCTGTGCTCGAGCGCGGCCTGGCCGCCACCGCGGAAGTCCGGCAGGTAGCCGCGCTTCACGTCGTCGAAGAAGCTGCGCAGCTTGGGCGACTCGCTGGGCTCGGTCAGCAGGTAGTCGGGGTCCAGCGCCAGCAGATCCTCCAGGGTCGCGCGCGCGGCGTCGGTCTGGCCGATGATGAACATCGACAGCCCGACCAGCTCGAGGGCTGCGACCTTCTGGGCGCGAGTGGCCGCCGGGTCGCGCACGATGGGGCGCAGGGTGCGGATGACCTCGCGATACTCCTGCTGCGCATAGGCAGTGCGCCCGCTGGCCAGCCGGGTGCGGATGGCCGCGCCACCGTCACGCGCGAATGCCATGGAAGATGTGGACAGGGTGACAAGGAGGATGAACAGGGCGGACATGTTGCGGAGCCGAGGACGGGAGCACGAGCACGGGGGGACGTGTCTCATCGGCCGGCCACCCAGGTGACGTTGGCGGCGCCCGCCAGCACCAGGTCGCGCAGGCCGTCGCCGTCGAGATCCGCGATGCGCGCGCGGCTGCTCTCGCGCGGGGCCAGCGTGGCCGGGGCCAGGGCGCCGGTGCCGGTGCCGGTCAGCAGGCTGGTGGCGGCGCCGCTGCGGGTCAGCGCCAGCTCGGGCAGGCAGTCGCCGTCGAGATCGCCGCTGACGGCGGCGGCGAGGTCGTCGCTCGCCACGGGCAGGCGCTCGAAGCTGCGGTCATCGAAGCGGCCGCTGCCGCGATTGACATAGAGATGTGCGCCCCCGAGCCCGGCCAGCACGGCGTCGAGATCGCCGTCACCGTCGAGATCGGCCAGCGAGACCGCGCGGGTGCTGAGCGGCGTCTCGGGCAGGTAGGCCGCTGAGGCCTGCCCGGCCAGGTGGCCGGCGCCGTCGTTGACGTAGGCGCGCGCCGGCGCGGCCGCAGCGCCGCCCTGGCCGATGATGAGATCCAGCGCGCCGTCGCCGGTGAAGTCGCCCAGGTCGAGCGCGGTGGCGTCGGTCGGCATCGGCGTGATGGCGGCCGCCGCCTCGCTGAAGCGCCCCGCGCCGTCGTTGACCAGCAGGCGCACGCGCGCGCCGCCGGCCAGCACCAGGTCGGCGTCGCCGTCGCCATCGACATCACCCAGCGCGGCCGCGCCCAGGCCGGCACCCGGCAGCGCCTCCGCCGTCAGCCCGCCGCGCCCGTCATGGCGCCACAGCAGGGCCGCGGCGTCGGTCACCACCACGAGGTCGTCATCACAGTCGCCGTCGACATCGGCCGCCGCCAGCGCGCGCACGCCGGCGGGCACCACGGGCGGCGCGCCCGTGACCTCGGGCATCAGCGCAGCGCCGTCACTGACCAGCACGCGCACCGCGCTGGCCTCGATCACCACCAGGTGGGCACGCCCGCGTCCGAACAGGATCTCGATGTGCGCCCCCGTCGCGGACACCTCGTCGCGCACCGCCAGTGTCGACACCCCGGCCGCCGGCACGCAGCGCAGCAGGCCCAGCGCCGCGTGCGAGACGCCCGAGAACGACAGCGGCGTGCGCGCCCGCAGCACCTCGCGGCCGTCGCGATAGCCGCGCGCGGTCGCCACCGGGGCGCTGCCGGCACCGGGCAGCACGGTCAGGGTCGCCGGCAGCGCCGGCACCTCGGTGCCGCCCAGCACATAGCGGCGCGCGAACGGGGTCGCCCCGCGGGCGCTGACCTCGATGCACAGGCCATCGAGCTCGCCAGGAATCGTCAGATCCGTGCGTATCTCGACGACAACTGCGTCGTCGTCACATCCGACACACACGACACATGCCGCCAGCAGGGCCAGGACGGCCGATGATTTCGAACAGTTGCGCACGGAGGCGATGTTGATCATACTCCGCCGCGCTCACGGTACGAACCCCAGTCCGAAGCACGTGAAGATCGATCGCGCTGCGCAGTAAAAGACGATTTGGATTCACAGAGCGGAAACATCAACAGGGGATAGTGCGTTATCAGGTCACAGGGAGGGCGTCGATGTTCCGACTCATCAGCAGGCTTGCCACCACCGTCACCGACTACACCGTGGGCACCGCCATCGTGCTCGTGCAGCTCGCGCTGGTGGGACCGCGCGAGGACCAGCGTGCGTTCCGCCTGCTCGACGCCGCCAACGCCCGCACCGCGAACTAGCTCGCCACCAGGACGCTCGCGCTCACGCTGAGCGCCAGCGACCGCGCGCGAATCAGCCCGCCGCCCGCTTCCGGCTCCGCAGCAGCACTCCCAGCCCGACCATGAGCAGCACCAGCGCAGCGCCGCCTGCGCCGGACGTGCCGTGCGCGCCGCCGGGGCCACTGCCGATGTCACACGCGCCGCCAGCCTCGCCCTCGGCCTCGGGCACGGTGCCCGGCTCCTGACCGGGCACTGGCCCGGGCGTCGTCACGGTCGCCTTGGGCTCGACCGTGATGGTCAGCTCCACCGCGGGCGCGAACCAGGCCGTGCCCTCCTGGACCAGGCGGAACTTCTCGTGGAAGACCGTCTTCTGCGCCACCGTGGGCGCCTTGACCACGAACGAGAAGCGGCCCACCGCGCCCGGGGTGTAGCTGTGATCGGCGCCGGTGGCGCGGTTCCTGGCCAGCCAGTTGCCGTCCTTGAAGAAGGCGCTGTCGCGATCCTGCGGCTCGGTGGTGCCCAGTCGCGTGTTGTTGATGTCCCAGGTCGCGCTGCCGTCGTTCTTGTACTCGACCCAGGCCACCGCCTCCTCACCGGGGGCCAGGGTGGGGATGTCGCTCTTGCCGACCAGGCTGGCCTGGTAGGCCGGCGCGGTGGGCTGGCCGCCGCCGCGCACCAGATCCATGTAGCGGGTCCAGTTCCAGCCCGAGCCGGGGTCGGTGTGATCCGAGCAGTCGGCGGTCTCGCCGTGACCCTGGATGTGCGCCCGGTCCTTGGGGATGCCGTACTGGTCGCACAGCCACGCGGTCAGGCGCGCGCTCTGCGTGTACATCGCCTCGGTGTACCAGCGCCCGGGGTCGGCCACGAAGCCCTCGTGCTCGATGCCGATCGAGTTCGAGTTGAAACAGGCGTCGTGCCAGGCCACGTCGGAGTCGTCGACCATCTGCGTGATCTGTCCGTCGGACGAGCGCACCACATAGTGCGAGCTGACGTTGGAGTCGGGGTTCTTGAACCACGAGATGGTGCCCGCGTACGAACCCTGGGTGGTGTGGATGACGACGGCATTGATCTGCGCGGCGCCGCGCGAGGCCGACTGGAAGTTGCCCGAGTAGGCCGCGTTCCAGATGGCGCCCGCGAAGCCGAGCGCCTGGCTCGACTGCCCGATGCCCGCCTCGACGCCGCGCAGGGTGCGCGCCGGGACCAGGATGCGCAGGCCGTCGTCGTCGATGCCGATGATGCCGCGCTCGAGGTTGGACAGCACGTCGTGCGCCAGCGTGACGGCGGTGAAGTCATCGCCCGCGAAGCGCGCCAGCACCGGGCGGTAGGCCTCGACCTCGCCAGGGACCTCGCCGTAGTGGTCGCGCGCATAGGCCGCCAGCAGGCGCGCGGCGCCGAGCACGTTGAGCGCGGGGTCGCGGCGCAGATCCTCGACGCTGACGCCGGCCAGCCGGGCTGCGCGGGCGACATCGCGCGCGGGGCCGACCGACAGCGCCATCACGCCATGCGCGCGCGGGGCGCCGTGGGCCAGGTCGGAGTCATAGCCCACCGACTGCGAGAAGCGGGTCTCGACATAGGCCAGGCTGGCCAGCAGCTCGGCGGGGACGCCGGTGTCGATCGACGCGCGCACGAAGGCGCCCACCAGCGGCGACTCGCCGGTCACGGTGGCGTGCTGCTGGGTATTGCTGCTGTCGGGCGACTCGGCGGAGCAGGCCGCCAGGGCCAACATCACGGACAAGACCAGGGGCCGGATCAGGAACCTCGGACGGGACATGAACGCACCAAGGTGCACGCGCCTTGCCAGCCCGCGTCGTCGTGATTTCGGGGGGCTAGGACCCCGGAATGCAACCGATCGGGGGCAGAAGGTGCGGACGAGAGGTTGCAGCTGGGGGGGGAGGTGCGCGGGATGGCTGGGCGCGGCCTGGTCAGGCACAGAAGCTCTTGACCAGATCATGCAGCACCCGGGCGCCCCACTTGAAGCCGTCGACCGAGATGCGCTCGTTGACGCCGTGGTAGAGGTCGCCGAACTGGACGTCGTCCTTGGCGTCGAAGCGCACCGGCGAGAAGCCATAGCAGCGGATGCCGAGGCGGTTCCACTGCGAGGCGTCGGTGAAGCCGGGGATCATGTACGGGATCGGCGTGGCCTGGGGGTCGTGCTGCTTCAGGGTCGCGCCGATGGCGTCGAACAGCGGCGACGCGTGCGGCTCGGTCACGCTGGGGCCGTGCTCGCGCAGGATCTCGATCTCGAGGTCGGCGAACTCGGGGCCCAGCGCGGCGCGCACCTCGCGGATGAGGTCCTGCGCGGTCTGGCCGGGCAGGGTGCGGCCGTCGAACTCGGCCTCGGCGGTGGCCGGGATGACGTTGGTCTTGCTGCCGGCGCGCAGCACCGTGGGCGACACCGTGTTGGCCAGCACGGCCTGGAAGACGCGCCGCATCGAGGCGTTGGGCAGCGCCTTCAGCACATAGTTCGCCAGCCGCGGGCTGAGCAGCCCCTTGAGCACGGTGCCGCGCACGCGTGACTGCGCGCGCGCCAGCTCGGCGACATAGCGCTCGACCACCGGGGTCACGCGGTGGGGCAGGCGTGTCCTGCCCAGGCGTGCGACCGCGGCGCCCAGGCGGGCCGGCGCGTTGTCCTCACGCGGGATCGAGCCGTGGCCGGCGGTGCCGCGCGCTCGCAGCACGAACCAGCAGATCCCCTTCTCGGCGATCTGGATGGGATACAGGGTGCGGTCGCTGCCCGGCATGTTGACCGAAAAGCCGCCGACCTCGCCCAGGCAGTACTCGGCGCGGACCTTGTCGGGGTGCTGCTCGACCAGGAACTTCGAGCCGTGATCGCAGCCGACCTCTTCATCGGCGACGCCGGCGAAGATGATGTCGCGGCGTGGCCTGATGCCGGCGCGCGCGATGGCGCACATGGTGGCGACCGACATCGCGGCCATGTTCTTCATGTCGATGGTGCCGCGCCCGAACAGGTAGCCGTTGTCGATCACGGCCGCGAACGGGTGGTGCTTCCAGCCGTCCTTCATCGCCGCCGGCACGACGTCGAGGTGCGCCGCCAGCAGCAGCGGCGCGCCGCCGCCGGTGCCTGCCAGGCGCGCGACCACGTTGGTGCGGTAGGGCGCCATCTCGAGCAGCTCGGCCGGGATGCCGGCGGCGGCGAACTCGCGCGCGCACAGCTCGGCTGCCGGGCGCTCGCCGCCAGGTGGGTTGGTGGTGTCGATGCGGATGAGCTGGATGAGGAGGTCGAGGGCGTGTGCCTCGAGCGTCACGGGGTCGGCCACGGGCGCAGGGTAGCGCGTTATGCTGGCGCCGTGGACATCAAGAGCTTCCAGGACACCCGGCGCTTCGCCGCCGACAAGATGCAGAAGCTGAACCTCTTCGAGACGCCGCGCTTCTTCTGCGACGTCTACTGCCTGGAGCCCGGCCAGGCCCAGAAGCCGCACGCCCACGAGGGCGCCGACAAGATCTATGCGGTGCTCGAGGGCGCGGTCGAGGCCAGCGTGGGTGACGAGGTCGCCACCGTGTCCGCCGGCCAGGCCGTGCTGGCGCCGTCGGGGCTGTCGCATGGCATCGTCAATCGCGGCGCGGCCCGGGCGGCGGTGCTGGTGTTCATGGCACCGAAGCCGTAGCCGGAAAAAACCGGGCCCGCTCTGGTGGTGCGTTCCACTCCGGGGAGAGGGAGAGCGGCACCAGAGCGAGCCCGAACCCCTTGCTGGTGTCAGTCCTGGCTGGCCTCACGCCCCTTCTTGCCCTGCGAGCGCGGGGCCTGCAGCGCGGCCTCGGGCCCGCGCTTGGTCAGGCCGGGGCCACTGAGGGCCAGGAACGGGCGCAGCTTCTGGAAGGTCTTGCGCCCGATCCCCTTCACCTTCATCAGGTCCTCGACCTTCTTGAAGCCGCCGCGGGCCTTGCGGAAGGCCAGGATGGCCTCGGCCTTGGAGGGGCCGACCCCGGGCAGCTCCATCAGCTCGTCCACGCTCGCGGTGTTGAGGTTCACGGTGCCGGAGAAGGCGGGCTGCTTGCTGCCCTCGGCCCCGGCGCTGCCGGCCATCAGGAGGAGGCCCAGGAACACGGCCACCAGGGAGGCCGCCCGCTTCGTCGTCGTCGCCATCGTCGTCGCCATCGTCGTCACCATCGTCGTCTCGGTCATGTGCGTAGGTCCCTTCATCCGTGCGACGAGCCGAACAGGCTGTCGCTGTCGTTGTTGTCGTTGCTGGCCCCGGCGTAGGCGCCGGACTGGCCGTTGCGGCGCGCGGCGAAGCGCCGCTCCTTCTCCTCGTGGCTCTCCCAGCGCCGCACCATCAGGCGGCCGCCCTGGGCGGGCAGGGTGTCGAGCACCAGGGTGATCGACTCGTCCCGGTTCACGAACCCGATGCCGCAGCGCACCCACTTGTCCTTCTCTTCCGACTCCCGCTTGATGAGGGCGTAGACCTCACGCTTGCGGGCATCCGGATAGCTCGTCCGCTTGTCGTCCATGTGCTTGTCCTCTCCTTCGTCTGCTTGCTGTGTCGTCTCGTGCTGTGTCGTGTCGCGACGAGCGAGGACAAAGCAGCGCGCGTGCCGGACAGTTGCGCGGCGGAATCCGCGGGCTTCGCGCTCGTGCGGCGCGCTTGTCCGACCGGACGGCGTCCGGCGGGCCGGACCGCCGGACAGGGTCGGCCTGAACGAATCCGTGAACCCCGGGGCGCCGCCTTCACATCGAAGCGCGCAGCGATGTCAGACCCCCATGCTAAGCTGCGCGCCTTCGCTGGACGCCTGGATCAAAGCCAAAAATGTCTGATCAGCTCTCGCAAGATCTGAAGTCGCTCACCATCCCGCGCGAGGTCAACCCGGAGACGCGGGGGCGCACCACCCGCGTCCTCATCGTGCTGGCGCTCCTGGCCGTGCTGGGGGCGGTGGGGTGGTTCTATGTGTATCCCTACATCACGTCGCGGCTGTGGAAGACCGAGGTCGTGCCGACCGAGATCTCGCTGCTGTCGCCGTCCCAGGGCTCCACCGAGCTGAGCTCGACCGGCTATGTGGTGGCCCAGGTCACCGCCAAGGTCGGCGCCCAGCTGTCGAGCCGCATCACCAAGGTCCACGTCCACGAGGGCTCGGTGGTCAAGGCCGGCGACCCCATCGTGGACCTCGACGTGGCCATGAACGCCAGCGCCATCAACTCGGCCAGCTCGCGGGTCAACGCCGCGCGGGCCCGGGTCGGCACCGCGCAGGCCCAGCTGGAAGAGGCCAAGGTGCAGCTCGTGCGCGAGCGCGCGCTGGTCGATCGCGGCGTCGGCACCAAGGCCACGGTGGAGGATCTGGAGGCGCGGGTGCGCTCGCTGGGCGAGCAGGTCAAGGCCGCCGAGGCCGAGGTGCGCGCCACGGCCACCGACGTGGCCTCACGCCGGGTCGAGCTGCAGTACGGCCGCGTGGTGGCGCCCATCGATGGCACCATCGTCGGCAAGCCGGCCCAGGTCGGCGAGGTGGTGTCGCCCACCCTGAACGTCATCGCCGAGATGGCGGACTTCAACAGCATGCTGGTCGAGACCGACGTGCCGGAGTCGCGCCTCGGCCTGGTCAAGGTGCCAGGACCCTGCGAGATCGTGCTCGATGCCTTCCCCGATCGACGCTACCCGGGCGAGACGGTGGAGGTCTCCAAGCGCATCGACCGCGCCAAGGCGGCGGTCACCGTGAAGGTGAAGTTCGCCGAACCGATGGCCGACGTCATCAAGGGCGGCGTCATCCCCGACATGGCGGCCCGGGTCAGCTTCCTGACCGAGGCGCTGGATCCCGAGGCGCTGAAGGCCAAGCCCAAGCCGGTGGTGCCCAGGGACGCCGTGGTGGATCGCGACGGTCAGAAGGTCGTGTTCGTGATCGAGGATGGTGTGGTGCGCCAGGTCCAGGTCGTGCTGGGCCCCGAGCTGGGTGGTGGCTACGAGGTCAAGGCCGGCCCGCCCCCGGGGACGCGCATCGTGTCGGCGCCATCCGCCAAGTTGAAGAGCGGACAGAAGGTCAAGGAGAAGAGCGAATGAGCGACACGCAGGCCGAGAGCAAAGCCGCTGATGAAGCCGGTGCGGCCAAGAATCCCCCTCCGTATCGCACCCAGGCGGAGTCGCCTGCGATCGTCAGCATGACGGGCATCGGCAAGACCTTCTTCCGCGGCAAGGAGCCGGTGAAGGTGCTCGACGGCCTCGATCTCGACGTGCCCGAGGGCTCGTTCGAGGCGCTGATGGGGCCGTCGGGCTCGGGCAAGTCGACGCTGCTCAACCTGATCGCCGGTCTCGATCGGCCGACGCGCGGCAAGATCACGGTGGCGGGCACCGATCTGACCAACGCCAGCGATCGCACGCTGGCCAAGTGGCGGTCGCAGAACATCGGCTTCATCTTCCAGGCCTACAACCTGATGCCGGTGCTGACCGCGCTGCAGAACGTGGAGCTGCCGCTGCTGCTGACCTCGCTGGGCAGCGCCGAGCGCAAGAAGCGGGCACAGACCGCGCTGCGCGTGGTCGGCCTCGAGGACCGCATGTCGCACTACCCGCGCCAGCTGTCGGGCGGGCAGGAGCAGCGCGTCGCCATCGCACGCGCCATCGTCAACGATCCCAAGATCATCGTCGCCGACGAGCCCACCGGTGATCTCGACCGGCAGAGCGCCGACGACATCCTCACCCTGCTCGAGAAGCTGAACAAGGAGCTCAAGAAGACCATCTTCATGGTCACCCACGACCCGGCGGCGTCCGAGCGCGCGACCGTGCAGCGCCGCCTCGACAAGGGGAGGCTCAAGTGAACTTGCCGCTGCTCGCCGCGCGCAACGTGCTGCGCAACAAGGTGCGCACGGGGCTCACGGTGCTGGGGGTCGCGGTCGCCCTGCTGGCGTTCATGACGCTGCGCACGGTGCTGACGGCGTGGACCCAGGCCGAGGAGTACTCGCAGAAGGACCGCATGGCCGTGCGCAGCAAGATCTCGTGGGTCGTGCTGCTGCCCATGAAGTACGTCCAGGAGGTCAAGGACATGGCCGGGGTCCAGGCCGTGACCTGGGCCAACTGGTTCGGCGGTCGCGACCCCAAGCACAAGGACGAGTTCTTCTCCAACGTCGCGGTCGACCCCGCGAGCGCGCTGGAAGTGTGGGACGAGTTCCTGGTCAAGCCCGAGGAGAAGCAGGCCTGGCTGGCGGATCGCCAGGGCGCCATCGTCGGCGACATCCTGGCCCGCAAGATGGGCTGGAAGCTGGGCAGCAAGGTGACCCTGACCGGCGGGGTCTACCCGTTCGATATCGAGCTCAACATCCGGGCCATCTACACGGCGGCGCGCAAGGGCGCCGATCGGAACCAGCTCATGTTCCAGTGGGCCTACCTCAACGAGAAGCTGTCGACGGAGCGCCAGAACCGGGTCGGCTGGCTGATGGTGCGCACCAAGCCGGGGGTGGTCAGCGCCGAGATGAGCAAGTCGATCGACGACCACTTCAAGTCGTCGGGCATGCCCACGCTGTCCCAGAGCGAGCTGGAGCTGAACCGGTCGTTCCTGGCGGCGTTCACCGCCATCCTGACGGCGATCAACGTGGTGTCGATCGTCATCCTGGCGATCATGGCGCTGATCCTCGGCAACACCATCGCGATGGGGGTCCGCGAACGCACCGGCGAGTATGGCGTGCTGAGAGCCATCGGCTTCTTGCCGCGGCATGTGCTGGCCTTCATCGTCGGCGAGTCGCTGGTGGTCGGCCTCCTCGGTGGCGCCGTGGCGCTGGGGCTGGGCTATCCGCTGATCAACATGGGCATGGGCCGCTGGCTGGAAGAGAACATGGGCGGTCTGTTCCCGGTGTTCGGGATCACGACCGCGACGGCGACGGCGGCGATGGTGCTGGCGGTCGTGCTGGCAGCGCTCGCGGCGGCGTGGCCAGCGTGGCGAGCCTCACAGCTCAAGGTCGTGGACGCACTGCGCAGGGTGGGGTGACGTCATGGCGATGATTCCACTGAGCTACAGCTTGCGCAGCCTGATGGTGCGCAAGGCGACCACGTTCGCGACCGCCTTCGGCATCGCGCTGGTGGTGTTCGTGTTCGCGTCGGTCAAGATGCTGGGCAACGGCATCAAGAAGACGCTGGGAGCCTCCGGGCGCGACGACGTCGCCATCGTGATGTCCAAGGGCGCCCAGGCCGAGCTGGGTTCGACCATCCTGCAGAACCAGGTCGGCAAGATCGCGCAGATGGGCGGCGTGGCCCAGGGCGAGAACGGGCCGCTGGCGCAGGCCGAGATGGTCGTCGTCATCACGCATCCGAAGCTCGGGACCAGCGGCGTGGCCAACGTGACCATGCGCGGGATGCCCGACAACTGGCTGAAGTTCCGCAGCGAGGCGCGCATCGTGGCCGGGCGCGAGCCCAAGGCGGGCACCCGCGAGGTCGTGGTCGGGCGTGCCGCGCGCGGGCGCTTTCTGGGCTTCGAGATCGGCAAGTCGTTCGCGATGGTCGAGAACCAGCCCTTCGACGTGGTCGGGGTGTTCGCGGCCGGCGGCGGGTCGCTGGAGTCGGAGGTGTGGGGCGACCTCGAGGTCATGCGCACCATGTTCGACCGGCCCGGACTGGTGTCGTCGGTGCACGTGCGGCTGATGACGCCGGGCAGCCTGCAGGCGTTCAAGGACGGCTTCAAGAACGACCCCCAGCTGCGCGAGTACGAGGTCGAGCGCGAGACCAAGTACTACGAGAAGCAGGCCAACGGCCTGGGTCAGTTCATCAGCATCCTCGGCAACATCATCGCGTACTTCTTCGCCATCGGCGCCATGATCGGCGCCATCATCACCATGTACGGCGCGGTCGCCAACCGGCAGCGCGAGATCGGCACGCTGCGTGCGCTGGGGTTCTCGAAGCTCTCCATCCTGCTGGCGTTCCTGCTGGAGTCGCTGGCGCTGTCGGCCATCGGCGGGGTCATCGGCGCGGTGGCGGCGATGGGGATGACGACGGTGAAGTTCTCGACCATGAACTTCGCCAGCTGGTCGGAGGTCGTGTTCAGGTTCGTCCCCAGCCCGGGGACGTTCTCGTCGTCGATCATCTTCGCGATGGTGATGGGGCTGGTCGGCGGCCTCTTGCCGGCGATCCGGGCGGCCCGGATGTCACCCATCAAGGCGATGCGGGGGTAGCTGCGGCGGCCGGGATGACGGCGACGGCGGCGGGAGCTGCCGTCTTCATCGTGACCAGGCCGTTGTGGTGCGGGTCGCCGCCCCACATGTGCCAGCCGTCGAGGCTGGCGTCGGCGACCTCGAGCGCGATGACCTGACCGTCGGTGGTGCTGACGTAGACCCAGCCCTTGGCGACGATGGGCTGGGCCACGATCTGGGCGCCGGTGGCGTAGGCCCACACGGTGTAGCCGGTGTCGATGTCGAGGCCGAAGACCTCGCCCTTGCGGGTGGCGACGACCAGTTGCGAGCCGGCCACCGCGACCGCGCCGACCGAGCGCTGGTCCTCGGCCGGGGCGTAGCGGCGCACCCACAGCAGCTCGCCGCTGGCGGCGTCGCTGGCCTCGATGCGGCCGCCCATGGCGACGTAGCGAACGCCGTGCAGGACCGCGGGGCGCGAGCCCTCGAAGGCCCAGACCTTCTTCCAGTCGTTGAGATCCTTGGGGACGTCGCCGAGGTACTTGCCGTCGGAGCTGCCGTGGCTGGCGATGACCTCGCCGGTGACGGCGGAGATGACGGCCTGGACCTCGCGGCCGCCGACCTTGCGGCTGACGTGCAGGCGGTCGCCGACCAGCCAGGGCGCGGTGGTCGCGCGCAGCCGGCGCGACCATGCCTTGCGGCCCGACTTCAGGTCGAACTTGTAGGTGGTTCCGGCCACGCTGGAGGCGTAGACCGCGCCGTCGGCGATCACGGGGGCGGCCAGCAGCTCGCCATCGATCCCGCGGGTCCACACCGGGTTGCCGTTCCTGATGCGGTAGGCGGTCAGCTCGTGGGCGGCACCGCCGGGGTGCGCCGCGATGACCAGGCCGGCCGAGACCGCGGGCTGCGACAGCGTCGGATCGCCGAGGTACTTGAACCAGAGCTTCTTGCCGGTGCGCGCCTCCATCACGAACAGGGTGCAGCTCTCGGTGTTGAAGACGACGCGTCCCTCGTCGTCGTCCTCGGCGATGTACAGCGGGGCGGTGGGGCCGTTGTCCTCCAGCGCCTGCGAGGCCCACGCGATGCGCCCGGTGCCGGCGTCGAGGCCGTAGAACGACACCGACTCGAAGCCGCCCGAGACATAGATCAGACCGCCGCCATAAGCGACCGAGGGCAGCTGGTTGGCCTCGGGGATGCGGGTGACCCAGCCCCGGCGCTCCTCGCCGAAGCTGAAGCTGGCGGCGCCGCCACGGGGTGGCCGCGGCAGCTCGATGGCGATGGCGGCGCGGTCGCTGCCGAGGTCGATCGGGGTCACCACGCGCACCGGGCGCGGTTCGCCGGGGCTGGGCGGGGCGACCGGGCCAGTCAGGTCGGCGCCGGGCGCGGGGACCAGGGTGCCGTCGGCGGCGGCGGCTGGCGCGCCGGTGCCCGCGGCGGCGCTGCCTGGCGTGGCTGCGCGCGCGCTGCCGGGCTGACCGCTGGCGGCGCCGGTGCCGGTGCCGGTGCCGGTGCCGGTGCCGGTGCCGCCGTCGCCGCCGCGCGAGCTGCACGACGGGGTCAGCGTGGTCAGCGCCAGCGTGATGGCGAGGTGCATCGGGGTGCGCATGGCGGGCCTCACTTGCTGCTCACGATGGAGAACGACACCCTGACCTTGGTCGGGCTCGCGGCGCGCACCGTGGTGGTGCGGCCCTTGCCCATCAGGCACAGGTTGAGCGCGGCATCCGGCTTGGGGGACGACAGCACCCGCACGGTGATGACGCCGGTCGGGCCGACGTCGAACTCGACCACGACCTTGCCGGTCAGCGCGGGGTCGCGTTCGCGCGCGGCGTCGAGGCAGGCGCGCACCGGGGCCAGCTTCATGAGGCCTCGCTTGACGACGGTCGCCTCCGACTCGGCGCTGTCAGCGGACGGCGCGGCGTCGATGGGGCCCTTGTAGTCCTTGTTGCTGAGCTTGGGTTTGGCGGGCGCGCCGGCGCCGGGGGCAGGGGACGACTCATCGGCGCTGCGCAGCACCATCGGATACGACTTGGGCGCCACCATGTGCTCGAGCTTCTCGCTGCTCTTGCTGGCGCTGCCGACCGAGTAGCTCTGCGACTGCATGCCCATGGTGATGCCGGCGGAGCCGTAGGCCACGCCACTGCCACCGCCGCCGGAGCCCACGCCGCTGCCACCCCAGCCGCCGCCGCTGGTGCCCCCGGGGTGCTTGACGGCGTCGGGCACCTCGACCGGGACGTCGACCCGGGTCGCGGCGCCGCCCGCGGTGATGCGCGAGGTGTCGACCGCGACAAACGCGGTGTAGCGGGTCATCAGCCGGTGCGCCAGCGCCAGGCGCAGGATCTCGGCGCGCAGCGCGGGCTGCTCGCCGCGCAGCTGGGCGCGTGACAGCTCGGCGATGCGCGCGCGCGCCCACACCGTGGCGATGGCGGGGTCGGGGCGCGACTCGGGCAGCGTGACCGGGACGTCGAAGCTGACCGCGCGACCGGCCTGGCGGCCATGCACCGTGATGGTGGCGGCGCCCGCGCTGCTGTAGCGGCCGCTCAGGATGATGGGCTGACCGGCGAACAGGTCGGGCACCTGGGCCGGGCTGAGGTCGCGCACCGCCAGCCCCTTCCAGTCGATGCGCACGTCGGTCAGCAGCGGCCTGGCGAGGCGGGCGTGGAAGCGCTCGACCGCGGCGGCCTCGTCCTCGTCGGCGCGCACCACCTGGGTGGTGCCGCGACCGAGGCGCGCCAGCTCCTCGAGCAGGTAGCGGTTGACCGCGGAGCCGACGCCGAAGCAGAACAGGCGCGCCTCGCCCATGTGGCTGGCCACCGAGGCCAGGATCTCGTCCTCGTTGCCGACGAAGCCGTCGGTCAGGAAGACCACCACGCGCAGGCGCGCGGGATCGTGTGGCTGCGCCAGCGCGGCGTCGATGCCGCGCACGACCTCGGTGCCGCCGCCCGCGACCAGGGCGTCCAGCCACGCGGTGGCCAGGCTGACGTTGCGCGCGCGGCTGGCCAGCGGGCGCGGACCGAGCGCGCTAGCGGCGTCATCGAAGCGCACGATCTGGAAGGTGTCGTCGACGCCGAGGCCCGCCAGCGTGCGCCGGATCAGCTGGCGCGCCTTGGCCAGCGGAGCGCCAGCCATCGAGGACGAGGTGTCGAGCACGAAGATGACCTCGCGCGGGGTCACCGCGGCGCCGGCGGCGGCCGCGGGCGGCTGTGCCATCAGGAAGAAGGCGCCATCGGGATCGGCCGCGGGGGCGCTGGAGATGGCGGCGTCACGGTGCGCCAGCAGGGCAAAGGCCGGGCGCGCGCCGGCGACCTGATAGCGCAGCACGAAGTCCTTGTTGGGTACGCTGTCGCCCGGGGCCAGGCGCAGCGCGACCTGCGACGCGCTGGCGGGCGCGTGGGTCGGCACCACCAGGTGCGACGGCGAGCGCACGTTGGTGATGGCCACGCCGGCGTCGAGGTCGACGCTGAGGCCGATGTCGTGGCCCGAGCGCGCGCCCGGGGGCAGCGTCACCGGGGCCGTCACCACCGGGTCACGGTCGGCGTCGGGGTCGGTCGCCGCGGGCCTGGCCGCGGGGGCGCCACCCTTACCAGTCACCACGGGCTGGCGCGCGGGCACATAGCGCGGGCCGGCCACCATCGGGAACACCAGCTCGTAGCCGCCGTCGTCATAGTCGAGCGCCTGCACATAGCGCAGGGTGACGTCGATCTTGGCGCCCGGCTCCAGGTTGGCGACCGCCTGGGTGAACAGGTTGGGTCGCTCCTGGGTCAGCAGGGCGGCGACCTGGCCGCGGGCGCGCGCGGCGCGGTAGATCCGGGTGGCCTCGGCGCGGGGCTGGATCTGGCCCTCGATGCTCTGCGTGCCGGTCTTGATGCGCATCGCGTTGACGGCGGCGCCGGTCGGCAGCGGGAACATGTAGACGGCTTCGATCTTGCGCGGGAAGGGATTCTGGAAGGTCTGCACCACCTCGACGTCGGCCAGGTGGCCGCGGGCGCGGATGGTGACCTCGGTGTGTGCCAGCGGGACCTCGATCACACGCTTGCCCTCGCGCGTCGCCAGGGTGCCCTCGGTGGGCTGCCCGGCGGCGGCGCCGGTGGCCGGTGCGCTGGGCGGTTTGGCGCCCGGGGGTTTTGCGGTGGCTGGTGCGCCCGCTGCGGCGTGCGCCCAGAGCGCCAACGCGCCCGCACACAGCCACCCAGCGCGGCCCGGCGAGCGTGCGCTCGCGACCGTCCGTGACGACGACATCTTCGCCTCCTCAGGCCTCGGGCCTCAGACCTCAGACCGCTTGAACGCCGCACCCGCGTGGAAGATCCACGCCAAGATCAACGTACGGCCCGCCGCCCCAACCGGGCGCTCGATGCGGAACCGAGCCTGAGACACCCGGTCTCGCAACCAGGTTCCCGTGAAGGGCCGCGATGTGACCAGCTAGCGGATGTGGTACTTGAGCAGCCGGACCTCGAGCGCGCCGTTGAACAGGCGGTGCGAGATCTTGGGCTTGAGCCGCATCACGTGCTCGAACAGGGTGTGGCCCGACAGCACCACGACGTCCCAGCCGGCGGCGCCACGGAACGCGGCCGCCATGTCCTCGTACAGGCCGCGCAGCGCGGGATCGTCGTCGCCACCGCGGCCAGCGTCACGGCCGGCGCGCGCCCCGCGGTCGTCCCGGCCGCCCCGCCCGGGTTGCCCGCCGCGCCCGCCCGGTCGTTCGCCCGTGCGTGCTGCCGCTCGAGGCGGCGCCGACAGCCGCTCGCCATAGGGCGGGTTGCAGCAGATGGCCCCCGCCGGCCCGTCCACGCGCAGGTCGCGCACGTCGCCCAGCTCGACCCGGATGTCCGCCCCCACGCCGGCCGCGGTGGCGTTGCGCCGCGTCAGCTCGACCGCCTCGGGCGAGCGATCGCGCGCCAGGATGGGCGCCTGCGCCGCCGGCAGGACGGCTGCGCGCGCCGCCTCCAGCAGGCGGTCCCAGCTGCCCTGCAGCGCGCCGCGATAGCGCGGCCAGTGCTGGAACGCGAACGCGCGCCGGTGCCCCGCCGGCACCCGCCTGGCCGCCAGCGCCTGCTCGATGGCCAGCGTGCCCGAGCCACACATGGGATCGATGAACGGGGCCTCGGGCAGCACGCCGCCCAGGGCCAGCACCGCCGCAGCCAGGTTCTCCTTCAGCGGCGCCTCGCTCATGCCGACGCGGTAGCCGCGTCGATGCAGCGGCTCGCCGGCCAGATCCAGCGCCAGGGTGGCGCGATCGCCGGCCAGGTGCAGCACGATGGGCACGTCGGGCGCGTGCGGGTCGACATCGGGGCGATTCCCGGTGGCCTCGCGCAGCGCGTCGACCACGGCGTCCTTGACCTTCAGCGCGGCATAGTGCGAGTGCGTCACCTCGGAGTCGCGCACGCTGGCCTCGACCGCGATGGTCGTCTTCGGCGTGACCCACTCTGCCCAGTCGATCTTGCGCGCGGCCTCGTACAGCGCGTCGGACCCCGCGGCCTCGAACGACCCCAGCTGGAGCAGCACGCGCACCGCGGTGCGCGAGTGCAGGCACACCTTCATGCCGGCCTCGAGCTCGCCCGCGAACCAGACCCCGCCGCGGTCGCCGCGCACGCGCGTCACGCGCAGCGCCACCAGCTCGCGCCGCAGCGCACCCTCGGTGCCCTTGGCGCAGGTCGCGAAGAACTCGAACGGCGACGCCATCACATCCCCTGCAGGAACCAGGCGCTGGTGCCGAAGCGCACCACGCGCAGCTCCTGCTTCTCGTCGCGCGCCTGGCCGGCCATGGTGACCTGGAAGTGCACGCGCAGCTTGTGGACCTCGACCGGCACGCGCGCGGTGCAGCCCATGCGCTGCTCGCCGGCCTCCATGCGCGTCGAGCCGACGTCCTCGGCGCCGCGCCAGAGCAGGCGCGCCCCGGCCGCGCGTCCGCGCTGCACCGAGGCCGACACCTTCACGCGCTCGTCGCCCAGCTCGCTGGCGGCCTCGTCGCCGCTGCACTCCAGGCTGCGCTGTACCAGGGCCACCGGCGGAAACAGCCGCCCCAGCGCCTCGCCGTCGCCGCTGTCGGCGGCGCGCACGAAGGCCTCGGCCAGCGCCTCGGGCGTGGCGGCCCCGGCAGCGGCCTTGTCTCCGCGTGCACAACCCGCGGGCAGCACCGCCAGCAGCGCGGCGACGCCAGCGAACTCCAGGGTCACGACGCCGACACACCCTCGGTGAAGCTGGGCAGCCGGGCAAAGCGCCCGAGGTGGAACTCCTCGTCGCCGAACAGCGTGGCCAGCACGTGCATGCGCTTGAAGTACAGGCCGATGTCGTGCTCGTCGGTGACGCCGATGCCGCCGTGCAGCTGGATGGCCTGCTGGGTGACATAGCGGCCGCTCTGAGCCAGCTGCACCTTGGCCGCGCTGACCGCGCTCTGCCGCGCCGGCGCCGCGGCGCCCTCGCTGACCGTCAGCGCCGCCAGCAGCATCATCGACTTGCCCAGCTCGCACTCCACGAACATGTCGACGGCGCGGTGCTGCAGGGCCTGAAACGTCCCGATCTTGACGCCGAACTGCTCGCGCGTGCGCAGATACTCGACCGTCATCCACAGCGCGGTGCGCATGATGCCGTAGCCCTCGGCGCAGGTCGCGGCGGCGCCCACGTCGAGCGCCTGCTCCAGCGCGGCCTGTGCGGCGGCGCCCGGTTCGCCCAGCAGCGCATCGGCGCCGACCTCGACCCCGCGCAGCCCGACCATGGCGGCGTGCGCGCCGTCCATGGTCTTGACGACCTGGAACTCGACGCCCTTGGCGTCACGCGGCACCACGAACAGCGCCAGGCCTGCATCGGTCTGGGCCGACACCACCAGGGCGTCGGCGGCGTGGCCGGCCAGCACCCAGCGCTTGTCGCCGTCGAGGCGCCAGCCCGCGCCGGCCTTGACCGCGCGCGTGGCGACGCCGACGCCGTCGGCGGCGAAGCGCGTCGCGGCCTCGCTGTGCGCCAGCGTCAGCACCGACTTGCCCTCGATCATCGGCGCCACCCAGCGGCGCTGCTGCTCGGCGCTGCCGGCGGCCATGATGGCGCTGCCCGCCACCAGCGCGGGGATCACCGGCTCGGGCACCAGCGTGGTGCCCAGCTGCTCGATGATCAGCGCGGCGTCCACGAAGCTGCCGCCCATGCCGCCCACGGTCTCGGGGAACATGACCCCGAGCAGGCCGAGCTCGCCGAGCTGCTGCCACACCGCGGGCTGCCAGCCCACGGCGTCCTCGCGCAGGCCGCGCAGGCGGGTCACCGGGGACTGCTTCTTGACGAAGCTGGCCACGGTATCGACGAGCATCCTCTGGTCATCCGACAGGTCGAAGTTCATGGTCAGCCCAGCCCCAGGATCATCTTGGCGATGATGTTCTTCTGGATCTCGTTGGATCCGCCGTAGATCGTCGTCGCACGCAGGTAGTTGAACGCCGACGGCACCCACTGTTCGAACGGCGGCACCACGCCGGCGTCGTTGAACCAGGTCAGCGAGTTCTCGCCCATGATCTCCATCGCCAGCTCGAAGGCCTGCTGCAGGATCTCCGACCCGCGCAGCTTCAAGATCGACGACTCGGGGCCCGGCGCCTTGCCCAGCTGGGCGCCCGCGATGGCGCGGTAGTTGGCCATCTGCAGCGAGCGCAGCTTGATCTCCAGGCGCGCGATCTTGGCGCGGAACCCGGGGTCGTCGAGCACCGTGGCCGCGCCCATGCGGGTCTCGCTGGCGATGCGCTTGACGCGGCGGATGGCGCGCGCCGACTGCCCGACCGCGGCGATCATGGTGCGCTCGTGGCCGAGCAGCGCCTTGGCCAGGGTCCAGCCGCCGTTGAGCGGGCCGACCAGGTTCTCGCGCGGGACCACCACGTTGTCGAAGAAGGTCTCGCAGAACGCCGGGGTGCCGCCGGTGGTCAGGAACGGCTTCACGGTGACGCCGGGTGTCTTCAGATCGATGAGCAGGAAGCTGATGCCGGCCTGCTTCTTGGCGCTGGCGTCGGTGCGCACCAGGCAGAAGATCCAGTCGGCGTACTGCGCGTAGGTGGTCCAGGTCTTCTGGCCGTTGACCACGAACGAGCCCTTGCCGTCGTCCTCGGCGCGGCAGCGCAGGGACGCCAGGTCGCTGCCCGAGTTGGGCTCCGAGTAGCCCTGGCACCAGACCTCCTCGCCCGCGAGGATCTTGGGCAGATAGCGCTGCTTCTGCGCATCGGTGCCGAACTGGATGATGAGCGGACCGACCATGGAGAGGCCGAACGGCGACAGGTGCGGCGCGCCGGCCAGCTCGAGCTCCTCGACCAGGATGAAGCGGCGCGCGGTGTCGAGGCCGGGCCCACCGAGCTCCTTGGGCCAGTGCGGCGCGACCCAGCCCTTGCGGTACAGGACCTTGTGCCACTCCATGATCTCGTGCATGTCGAAGTTGCCGTCGACCGCGGCCTTGGCGCGGATGGCGGGCGGCATGCCTTCGCGCACGAACTCGCGCACCTGGTCACGAAACGCCAGCTCTTCGGGGCTGAATGCGAGCTCCATGGGCGGCGAGCTTACACGCCCGGTTGCCCCTGCGCATCCCCCGTCGTACTTTGGCGCGACGGAACCTCGTTCCTCATTCCCTGTTGCCTGTCGCCTGTCGCCAGTCGCCTGTTTCCTGGCGTTGCTGGCCCTCGGCAACGCGCGCTGTCGCTGCGAGAGCGCCGGCTCCCGCGCGCCCGAGCGCCCGCTGCCGGGCGCGCCGGCGCTGCCCGAGGCGCTGCGCGTCCAGCTGCACCAGGTCGCCGCGGCGCGACGGGCCGCGGGCACGCCGCCACGCACCCGTCATGTCGATGCCAGCGGTGCGCCGCTGTATGTCAACCGGCTGGCGCTGGAGACCAGCCCGTATCTGCTGCAGCACGCGCACAACCCGGTCAGCTGGTGGCCCTGGGGCGACGCCGCCTTCGCCGAGGCGCGCCGCCTGAACCGCCCGGTCCTCCTCAGCGTGGGCTGCTCGACCTGTCACTGGTGTCACGTCATGGAGGAGGAGTCGTTCGACGACGAGGCCACCGCGCGGGAGCTCAACCAGCGCTACATCGCCATCAAGGTCGACCGCGAGGTGCGCCCCGATCTCGACGCCGTGTACATGAACGTGGTCAGCATGCTGCACGGCAGCGGGGGCTGGCCGATGACGGTGTGGCTGACGCCGGACCGGCGACCGTTTCACGCCGGGACCTACTTCCCGGGCACCGCGCAGCCGGGGCGGCCGGCGTTTCGCACCGTGCTGGCCGCGCTGGCCGACGAATATGCCCGCGCGCCCGACACCGCACGCGGGCGCGCCGCCGAGTTGACCGCCGCGCTGGCGGCCCCGCCCGCGCGCGCCGGGGCCGGGGCTGCCGCGCCGCCCGACGCCCTGCTGCTGGCGAGCGCCGCCGGGCAGATCGCGGCCGGCTTCGATCCGCTGTGGGGCGGCCTGCGCGGCGCGCCCAAGTTCCCACAGCCGGCCATGCTGGCGCTGCTGCTCAGGCACGCGCGGCGCACCACCGATCCGGTGCCGCTGACGCTGGCGCTGCGCACGCTGGAGCGCATGGCCACCGGCGGCATCCACGACCAGCTCGGCGGCGGCTTTCATCGCTACTCGACCGACGAGCAGTGGCTGAAGCCGCACTTCGAGAAGATGCTGTACGACAACGCGCAGCTGGCGCTGGTGTACCTCGAGGGCGCGCAGGCCGGCGGCCGCGCCGAGCTGCTGGCGTGGGCGCTGGACACGCTGGACTGCATGGCGCGCGACTTCATGGCGCCCGAGGGGCTGCTGTACGCGGCGCTCGACGCCGACACCGCGGGCGACGAGGGCGCGACCTACCTGTGGACCCCGGAGGAGGTCGACGCCGTGGTCGGCCCCGAGCGTGGCGCGCTGCTGCGCCGGGTCTACGGGGTCGAGGCGCGCGGCAGCTTCGATGCGCGGCGCAGCGTGCTCATCCTGGGGGCCGAGGGCGTCGCCGCGAGCACCGGCGGGCTGGCGCCGGAGATGGCCCGTGCGCTGACCGAGGGGCGCGCGGCGCTGCTGGCGGCGCGCGCGCGTCGGGTCCAGCCCGCGATCGATCAGAAGCGCCTCACGGGCTGGAACGCGCTGGCCATCTCGGCCTTCGCGCGCGCCGCCGCGGTCGACGCACGCTACCTCGCCATCGCGCAGCGCGCCGGACGCGAGCTGTGGCAGCGCGCCCATGTCGACCATGGCAACCAGCTGGCGCAGCACCTGGCCGCGGGGCCGCAGGGCGGTCTGGTCGCCAGCGGCGAGGCCTTCCTCGACGATCACGCGCTGCTGCTGGCCGCCATGCTCGACCTGTTCGAGGCCGACGCCGACCCACGCTGGCTGGCCGCCGCGCGCACGCTGGCACACGAGCTCGACGCCTTCGCGGACCCCGCCGGCGGCTGGTACACCACCAGCGCGCGCCACGAGGCGACCTTCGCGGGTGTCCGCGTGCATCCCGAGCATGACGGCGCGCTGCCCGGCGGCGACTCGGTGGCCGCGCTGGCGCTGCTGCGGCTGGCCGCTCTGACCGATGATCATGCCGCCCGCGAGCGCGCCCTGGCTGCGCTGGCCGCCGAGGCCGGCACGCTGGCGACGCGCCCGCTGTCGCGCCCCGCGCTGCTGCTGGCGCTCGCCTTCGCGACCGCCCGTGTGAAGCAGATCGTGCTGGTGACGCCCGACGACCCGGCGCGCGCGGCTGCCGCGCTGGCGCCGTTCCGTCAGGTCCTGGCGCTGCGCTTCCTGCCCGCGCACGTGCAGGTCACGGTGCGCGCCACCGATGTCGCCGCGCTGGCGCGCGAGCTGCCGCTGCTGGCCGATCGCACCACCACACCCGACGCGGTCACCGCCTATGTGTGCATCGACACCGCCTGCGAGCTGCCGACGACCAACGCCGCGGTGTTCGCGCAGCAGCTCGACGCACCATGATACGGTCCGGCATGCGCATCGCCGTGCTGGCCCTCGTGTTCGGCGTCCCGGTCGTCACCATCACCACGCTGGGCTGCTCGGGGGGCAAGCGCCCCGCGTCAGCAGCTCCGTCACCGACCATGTCGGCGTCCCCCGTCGCGACCTCCGAGCCGTCTGCTTCGCCGTCTGCCTCGCCGTCGGAGTCGCCCACGGCGTCGACCTCGCCCGCACCATCGAACCCGCCCGAGGCCTCGGTCACTCCCGAGCCGTCGGCCACGCCGGTCGCCTCGGCCTCGCCCACGCCCAGCCCCAGCGCCGCGCCCGGTGGCTGCGAGCTCGAGCACGAGACCCTGGTCGACGGCAAGACCAAGGCCACCCTCAGCAAGGGCGGCTCCGTCGAGGCGACCGCCTTCATCACCAACCGCACCGCCGCCGACATGAAGCTGGTGGTGCGTGACAGCTGTCCGCAGGCGCAGGCCAGCTTCAAGGGCTTCGGCAAGGTCAGCATCTATGACGGCTCGTGCATGATGGGGATCTGCGCCACCACCGGTGACGACAAGACCATCACCGTGGCCGCCGGCGCGCGCGTCCAGGTCAGCATCGTCGAGCTACGCACCAAGATGCGCTGCGGCGACACCGTGGTTCGCCCGGGCACCTACACGCTCGACTTCGATCTCGCCGTCAAGGGCAGCGACCCCAGGCGCTGCCACACCACCGCCAAGGTCACCGTCAAGTAGCGCCCGCGGCGCCGCCCGCGCTACTCGGCGGCGACGACCTTGTGGCCCTCGCGCGCCAGCAGGCCCTTGAACTCGGCCTTGTTGACCGCCTTCATGTAGGCCTCCTGCGGCTCGACCAGGCCCTTCTTGACCAGCTCGATCAGCGAGTCGTTCATCGTCATCATGCCCTGCGACTTGCCGGTCTGCATCATCGAGAACAGCTGGAAGGTCTTGCGCTCGCGGATCAGGTTCGACACCGCGCTCGAGCCCATCAGCACCTCGTAGGCGGCGATGCGTCCGCCGCCGACCTTGCGGCACAGGGTCTGGGCGATGACGCCACGCAGCGACTCGGCCAGCATCTGGCGCACCTGCTCCTGGCGATCGGACGGGAACTGGTCGATGACACGATCGACGGTCGACGGCGCGGTGGTGGTGTGCAGGGTGCCGAACACCAGGTGGCCGGTCTCGGCGGTCTCGACCGCGATGGCGATGGTCTCGAGATCGCGCATCTCGCCGACCAGCACGATGTCGGGGTCCTCGCGCAGCGCCGCGCGCAGGGCGTCCTTGAACGACCGTGTATGCGAGTGCACCTCGCGCTGGTTGATCAGGCAGCCCTTGTTCTCGTGCACGAACTCGATGGGGTCCTCGATGGTGATGATGTGATCCTTGCGGTGCATGTTGACGTAGTCGATGAGGGTCGCCAGCGTGGTCGACTTGCCCGACCCGGTCGGCCCGGTCACCACCACCAGGCCCTTGGTCAGGTTGCACAGCTCGAGCACACCCTTGGGCAGGCCGAGCTGCTCGGGTGACAGGATCTTGAAGGGGATCTGGCGGAACACCGCGCCGGGGCCCTTGCGATCCTTGAACAGGTTGGCGCGGAAGCGGGCCACACCGGGGATGGAGTGCGCGAAGTCGGTGTCGTTGCGCTGCTCGTACTCGATGCGGTTCTTCTCGGGCGTGATCTCGTACAGCTGCTCCTGCAAGGTGTGCGCGGTGAAGGCCTCGTGGTCCCCCGGCAGGTGCTTCATCTCACCGTCGACGCGCACGAACGGCGGCGATCCCGTCGACACGTGCAGGTCGGACGCCTTGGACTTCAGCATGTCGAGCAGCAGCTGCTCCATGCGGTGCTTGACGGTGACGCTGGCGTGCGGCTCCGGCTCGGGCGGTGGCGTGGGCGCGGCTGCCGCGCTGGCGGCGGGTGCGCCTCCGCCCAGCAGGCTGCCCGGCGGGTCCAGCTTGAGGCCCGCGGGCGCAGCGGCCGCGCGGGCCTTGGCGGCGGCCGGCTCGGCGGCGTCGGAGTAATTGTGGCGCTCGATCTTCAGCCCGTCGTCGCCCGCGTGTGCAGCGTGCCCCACGGGGGCGCCGCGGGTCGTCGGCGCCAACCCCATCGACACCGCCCAGGTCGGGCCCGAAGGGGTGACCTCGACCGAGTACACCTTGCCGAGGTGCGTGTGCGGGAAGACCTGCACGCGCCCGGTGCGGATCGCGGTCATGGTCGCCGGCGGCGCGATCTCGTCCAGCAGCGCGACCAGCGCCTCGTGCGGCGTCGACTGGCTGCCATAGCGAGTGCCGGTGGGGAACTCCAGCGCGACGTTGGCATTCGAGTTCAGCACCACGCGGGTGGCCCCGAACTTGATGAGCGTGTTCAGATAGACGTCGATCCGGGGCATCGAGGCTCCTCACATGACGATCAGCTGCGTCGCAGGGTGCGGGTGGCGCTGCCGCCCGCGGGCGGCGTGGCGGGCGCCGGGGGCGGCCGCTCGGGCGGCGGGGCCTGTCCCACCGTGGTGCCAGCGGGCGAGCGCTTGGCCACGAAGCGGGTCGCGGTCGCCAGGACATGTTTGATGGGTGTCAACATCTCGGTCGCATTCGCAAAGCGTTTTTCGGCGTCGATCTCCAGCGCTCGGTGGACGATGGACTCCAGGAGCTTGGGCACCGCGGGGTTCAGCGTGCGCACCATGGCGGGCGGGAGGTCGCGGCGCAGCCCCTCGAACGGGGTCTTGCCGACCAGCATCTCGTACAGCGCGGCGCCGACCGCGAACAGATCGCTGCGCGGCTCGGCGCGTCCGGCCAGCTGCTCGGGCGCCATGTAGGGCGGCGTGCCGGCGACCACTGTGGCCTTGGTCGGTGACGGCGTGGCGTCGATCGACTTGGCGATACCGAAGTCCATCAGCTTGACCAGCCCCTGCTTGGTCTTCATCAGGTTGCCTGGCTTGATGTCGCGGTGCACCACGCGCTTGCCGTGGGCGTACTCCAGCGCGGTCAGCACCTGGGCCGCGATGTCGAGCGCGTCGAGCACCTTGAGGCGGCTCTCGGTGCGCATCAGCTGCTCCACCGTGTTGCCCTCGACCAGCTCCATGCAGATGAAGGGGCGGCCATCGAGCTTGCCGACGTCGAGCACGGTCACGATGTTGGGGTGTGACAGGGCCGCCGCGGTGCGCGCCTCGCGCTCGAAGAAGCTGCGCATCAGCTCGTCCTTGGCGCCCTCGTCGGCGATGAACTTGATGGCGACCTCGCGCTCCAGCGTGGTGTCGTGGGCACGGTAGACCACGGCCATGGCGCCGCGCCCCAGCTCGCCGAGCAGCTTGTAGCGCCCGCCCGCCAGCGCCGGCAGCGGGCTGTCGGCCGTGGCCGCCGCGCCGAGCTGCGTCGCCGCCAGGGCCTGGCGCCAGCGCGCCAGCTCCTGGGCGCGCTTGAGGGCGTCACGATAGCCCGGCGACGCGTAGTCGACCGCCGAGAACGCGCCCCGGGCGTCGTCCCAGCGCCCCGCTGCCATCAGGGCCAGGCCCATGCGGTAATAGACCTCGATGTTGCCGAGGTCGGCCTTCTTGCCGGCGATCATCTGCTCCAGCTCGCCAGCGCTGGGGCCCAGCTTGGCGGCCTGCACCGCGGTGTCCTGGGCCAGGACCAGGGTGACCTCCTCGCGCTCGATGCCGCGCGCGGCGACCGCCTTGGACACCAGCTCGGCGTGGCGGTCGACGGCGCGCGCGACCGCCGACGACACCGCCTCGGCGACAAGGTTCTCGAGCTCGGCGCGGTCGACCGCCGCGGCCGCCGCCGCGGGCGGGGTGACCGGCGCGGGGGCCGCAGCCGGGGCGGTCGCCGCGCTGGCGGCTGCCGCCGCGGGCGTCGCGGCCCGCGCGGGCGGCCGCGCCAGCTGCAGGCGCTGCTCGACGTCGCGATAGCCCGGCATCAGGCGCGAGATGCTCTCCAGCATGGGTGCTGCCACGCTGGCGTGCTGGTAGCCCTGCAGCGCGACCGCCAGCCGGTAGTGCAGATCGAGCGCCTTCTGATCGCGCTCCAGCGGTCGCAGCCTGGTGATGGCCTCGGCCATGGTGTCGAGCGCGTCGTCACCCAGCTCGCGCACCTGGCCGAGGTGAGCCAGCGGATCGTCGGCGCTCTTCGACCACGAGATCCAGGCGTCGAGCGCGCGCTCCTTGAGGCCGGCCTGGGCGTACAGCTCGGCGGCGCGCTTGTGGTCGCCGCGCCCGCCCAGCAGCGCGGCGGCCGAGCCGAAATCGCCCAGCAGGTTGACATGCAGGTTGACCGCCTGATCGATCAAGCCAGCGTCCTTGCACACCTCGGCGGCGCGCTTGACGTCGCCCAGCGCCAGCCAGGCCTCGGCGCACTGGTTGCCCAGGGCCTCCAGCTTGGCCTTGCCGGCGGCGTCGGTCGCGCCCGCGGCCAGCGCCGCGCGCAGCTCGTCCTCGAGCTTGCGCGCGCGCTCGGCCGGCGTCACCAGCTTGGGCGGGTCGAGGTCGATGGCCTGGCGCTTGGCCGCCGCGCGCCCGGCGTCGTCGCCGGAGCCGGCTCCGGAGCCAGGGACGCCCGCCAGCCCGCCCAGGTCGGCGCGCCGCTCGGGCAAGAGCTCGTCGGCGCGGTGCGCCATGCCGGCCTGGCGGAACAGCGCGGCGGCGCGCTCCTTGTCGCCGGCCTTCTCGTACAGCTCGGCGGCCTCGCGCGGCTTGCCCATGCGCTGCGCCACCTGGGCCGCGCGCGCCGGCTGCTGCGCGCGCAGGTACATCTCCAGCGCGGTCTCGAGGTCGCCCTGCTTCAGCGCCTCGTGCGCGGCGGCGTCATAGTTGCCCGCCGCCGCCTTGCGCGCGACCGCGGCGTCCAGGCGCACCCCGCCGCGCTGGTTGCGCCCGCGCCCCTGCATCATGCGCACGATGAGCAGCACCAGGACCAGGCCACCACCGATCGCCAGCAGCACAGGAGTGGACGGCACCTATGACACCACGGTCATCAGGGCGTCGGGCACCGACATCATGCGCCGCGCCATCAGCAGCTTGGCGGTCTGCGCGAACGACACCAGCGCGCGCGGCGACGCGAACGACACCAGCTCGGCTGGCGGCGCGCCTGCGGCCATCGCGCTGCGCAGCTCGTCGTCGAGCGCCAGCACCTCGGTGACCACCATGCGGCCACGGAAGCCGGTCTGATCGCAGTCGTCACAGCCGACCGCGCGCGGCAGCCGGACCTGGCCGCCCTTGGCGCACAGGCCGCGCTCGGCCAGCGTCTCGGCCAGCGCGGGCGCGACCTCCTCCTCGCGTACGCAGGCGGGGCACAGCCGACGCACCAGCTTCTGCACCACGATGGTGTGCAGCGCCTGCGCGGTCAGCGCGTGGTCGAGGCCGAAATGGTGCAGCCGCTGCAGGACCCCGACCGCGCTGGAGGCATGCAGCGAGGTCAAGAGCAGGTGGCCGGTCAGCGCGGCCTCCAGCGTGATGGCGGCGCTGGGGGCGTCGCGCAGCTCGCCGATCATGATGACGTCGGGATCCTGGCGCATCAGGGCGCGGATGGCGGCCGGGAAGTCGAAGCCGGCGCGGTGCGAGATCGACACCTGGGTCACACCGGCCATCAGGTACTCGACGGGATCCTCGACGGTCAGGATGTTGTGGTCCGGGCGCTGCAGCTTGCGCTGGTTGAGCAGCGAGTACAGCGTCGACGACTTGCCGCTGCCGCTGGGACCGGCGATCACGATGGCGCCGTGCGGGGCCGCGATGGCGGCCTTGACCAGGTCGGCGCCGCGCGCCTCGAGGAAGATCTGCTCCAGCGGGCGCATGACGTCGGACGGATCGAGCACGCGCACGACGACCTTCTCGCCGCGCGCGATGGGCATCACCGAGACGCGGAAGTTGAGCTCGCGCCCGCGCCCGACCTGGGCCACCAGGCGACCGTCCTGCGGCAGCTGGCGGTTGGTGATGTCGAGCTCGGCCAGCACCTTGAGGCGCGCGATCAGCGGGTGCGCGAACGACAGCGGCACCACGTCGCGGCGATCGGTCAGCACGCCCTGGATGCGGTAGCGCACCCGCATCACGGTGGCCTCGGGCTCGATGTGGATCTCCGACGCGCCGGCGTCGACGCCGTCGAGCAGGATGCGGTCGAGCAGGTTGACCACCTCGTCGCCGATGATGATCTGGGCCTTCTCGGCCTCCTTCTTCTGCTCGGCGAAGTAGCTCGGACGCTGCTGCGGCGCGCGCTGGCCGCCCTGCTGCTTCTCGGCGCGCACGTCCAGCTTGAGGCGCACGATGGCCTGATACAGGTCGTCCTGCGAGATGGCGACATACTCGGGGTCGACCGAGTGCAGCAGGCGCCGGACCTCCTGCTTGGCGGCGACCGAGAACGGGTTGACCATGCCGATGAGCAGCTTCTTGCCGCTCAGCTGCAGCGGCAGCAGGCGCTGCTCCTGGATCAGGCGCGCCGGCAGCATGTCGAGCACCTCGCGACGCAGCTCGTACTGGCCGACGTCGACGAAGCGCGCCTCGCCCGACGCCAGGGCCGGGGTCGTGGCGGCCGGCGCCGCCGCCGGGGCGGGGGCCGGGGCGGGCGCCGGGTCGGTGAAGCCGCGCGCGACCGACGCCGTGCGCATGCCGAGCACGGTCTGCTTGACGTAGGCCGACGACAGCTTGCGCGCCAGCGCGGCGGTCACCGAGGGCACCACGTTGAGCACCTGCTCGGCGTGCTCCTTGCGCAGGTGCAAGGTCTGACAGGCCTCCTCGGCGACGACGGCGAACGGACTGTGGCCGCCCAGCAGCAGGCCGACCTCGCCGAACACGTCACCCGGCGCCAGCTCCTCGGTGGGCACGTCGCTCCCCGAGGCGGCGTTGACGAAGCGCACCGTGGCGCGGCCACGGTACAGGAAGCCCAGCCCCGCCGAGGTGCCCGGCTGGCTGATGCGCGCCCCGGCGTCGGTCGAGCGCTGCTCCATCGCTGGCGCCAGCTTGGCCAGCACGTCAGGCGCGCAGCCCTTGAGGACCGGCGTCTGCTTGAGGAAGACCAGTACGATGTCCGGTGGTATGCGCACCCGCCCCCGGGCCCGAGAATATCACGGCGCTGCCAGCACTTCTGCGCTGACCGGATGGCCAGTCGGAAGTCTGGGCCTACAGCCCGCGGGACAGGTCGACGCCGGCGAAGTCGGGGCGCCATCCGCCCAGGGCGCGCTCGACCAGGGGCAGGCGGTCGTGGCCCCAGAACCAGTCGGTCGCGCCGTCGGGGTGTCCGACGCGGAAGAAGGGGGCGCCGAAGATCTCGGCTGCGGTGGCCTCTTCGGTCAGCGCGACCAGGGCTTGCTTCACGGCGGGTGTCTGCGCCTGCTCGGCCAGCGCGGCGCCCGGCAAGCCTGCCGCATCGGCGACCCGTGCCAGCGCGGCCAGGTCGGCCAGGTCGAGGTCGCCGCCCGACCAGTAGGCCGCGTAGATCGCGAGGGCCAGTCGCACCAGGTCGGCCTGGCCGCCGCGCGCCTCGGCCGCGACCAGCATGCGCAGCGCCTGCAGCGAACTCTGTGGAAACGTCGTCGGCATCACCAGGTCGATGCCGAGATGCCGCGCTGCGCGCGCGAAGTCGCGCTGCAGATACTCCGACTTCACCGCGGGGTAGCGCTGCAACGGATTGGCGGGATAGCCCAGCTGCTTGAAGCGTGCGCCGAGGAAGAGTGGCCGCCAGCGCGCGGTCACGCCGGTGCGCTCCTGCAACCCGTGCAGCTGCATCGCGGCCAGATACGCATACGGTGAACTCGGATCGAACCAGAAGTCGAGCTTGGTCGTCTCACTCGTGCTCGTGCTCGTGCTCGTGCTCGTGCCCGTGCCCGCGCTCGTGCTCGTGCTCGGACTCGTGCTCGCCTTTGCGAGCAGCCCCTCCAGCACCGCCATCCGATCCTGCCCCCACACCAGCTCCCCGGTCTCCTCCACCACGAACGTCGGCACCCCGAACACCCCGCGCGCCACCGCCTCCGCCGTCGCCTGGTGCAGCGCCGCCTTCACGCCCGCGTCCGCCAGCACCGCGCGGGTCTCCTCCCGCGGCAGCCCCACCTTCTGCCATGCCACCTCGGCCAGCACCGCCGGGTCCGCAACGTCCGCTCCATCGACCCAGTACGCCTGGTACAGCGCATGCGACAGCGCGCTCCGCGCCTCGCCGGTCCGCGACAGCACCACGCGCATGGCCTCCACCGATCTGCGCGGATGGCCCACCGGGATGCGCAGCGGCATGCCGTCCAGCGCCGCCCAGCGCAGCAGATCCAGCGCGTTCATGCGCAGCTTCTCGGGCGGTCCGATGGCCGACGGATAGTCGGCCTGGCCGACCGCGCGGTACACGCCGCCCAGCAGCACCGGCCGCCAGTCCACCGTGGCGTCCACCCGCTGCGCCAGCGCCTCGATGCGCCGCGACGCCAGGTAGGCGAACGGACAGACCACGTCGTAGTAGAAGAGGATGCGCAGGCGAGACGAGATTTACAGCTCGTAGCCGGGGATGTCGAGGCCGTCGAGGACCACGGCGGCGTAGATGCAGGGCGGGCCGGGCAGCGCGGTGATGGCGTGCTCGGTGCCGGCGCCCTTGCGCTCGGCGGTGCCGGTCACCAGCACGGTGCCGTCGCTGTCGCGCAGCGACCCTTGCAGCACCAGCACGCTCTCCTCGCCCTTGTGGATGTGGTGCGGGAAGGTCACGCCGGCGTTGAAGCGCACGAAGCCCGCGATGGCGCCTGCCACCGGTGCATCCAGGTAGTACAGCTCGCAGCCCGGCACCGGGCCCGGCTGCCACGACGCCGGCTCGTCCATCGCCATCAGCAGCTGGCTCGCCTTGTCCACGCCGACCTTGAGCATCGCGGCGAACCGATCGACCGCCCACTCGAAGCGGTTGACCTTGCCCAGCGACTCCATCAGGCGCGCCTTCAGCGCCGCCGGCGGCTTGACCTCGGCCACACCCGCCACCACGTGGCTCATGGTGTCGAGCACCGCGCCCGGGTCGACGCCGCCCGCCTGCAGCTGCTGCTCGGCTGCCGCCGAACCGCCGAGCAGGTCGACGCCATACTCGCCGAGCAGCTTGCCTTCATCATCGTCATCCCTCGTACTCATGTCCTGATTCCACTCCATTCCATGGCCATGGCGCGCACCGGCTCGACCGACTCCAGCAGGCGATGCCTGAGCGTGCTCGGCGCGGCCGGCTGACACGCGACCTCGGCCTCCGCCAGCAGCGCGAAGGTGTCGGCGATGTCGGCCAGCTCGCGCACGCAGCGCGCACAGCTGCCCAGGTGACGCTCGACCTCGGCGCGCTCGGCCGACGAGCAGCCGCCGAGGGCATAGTCCGCCAGCAGCGTATCCACGTGCAGCGGCAGCTGGATGACGTCGTTCACTGCCCAGCCTCCCTGCTGCCCGCCCCGAGCTCCGTGCGCAGCTTCGACAGCGCCGCTGCCACGCGCGACTTCACCGTCCCGATGGGCGTGCCCAGCCGGGTCGCGATCTCCGACGACGACAGCCCCTCGAAGTAGGCCAGCTCGAGCACCGCGCGCTGCTCCAGCGGCAGCGCCAGCAGCACACGTCGCACCCGGGTGCGATCCGGCGCCAGCGCGGGGTCCTCCAGGCTGACCTCGCGCTCGGCCAGGTCGCCCGGGGCCTCCATCGAGATGGCCCGGTTGGCCGCCGACTTCTTGCGATCCAGGGCCCGGCTGCGCAGCCGCATCAGGAGCCAGGTACGCACCGAACCACGCGACGCGTCATAGTGCCCGGCCTGCTTCCAGGCCTCCAGGAAGACATCGTGGACCAGATCTTCGGCTTCACGCGGGCTGCCCAGGATGCGCTGGGCGACGCCGAGCAGCAGCGCCGCATAGCGGTCATACAGCTGGGCCAGCGCGCCGCGGTCGCCCCCCGCGGCCGCGACGACGAGCTCGACGTCACGATCGCCCTCGACCATCTGTGCGGCCTGCATCCTCTCCACGACTCGCCTTTCCCCGCGCCCCCGCGCAGGCTCCCTGGCCACCGGCCCCATCATATACACCGCCGGGGCAGGCGAGCCACGCGTGAACGGTGTAGGCTCGATGTGTGAAGCCTGCTGACGGGCTCGACGCGACCATCGTCGAGAAGCGCCGGCCGCGCCCCGATGAGGACGCCGCGCCCGCCGACGCCAGCGCCCCCGGCCCCGCCGCCGAGCTCGATCTCGATGCTGGAGAGGTCGACGACGAGCTGTCCGACGACGGCACGCCCGGCCCCGAGGTCCACGCCGACGGAGGCGCCGACGCCGACGCCGCCGATGCCGCGCTCGCGGCTCCCGAGCCCACTCACGTCAGCGGTCCCAGCGGCTCGCTGGCCACCGTCATCGATCGCGGCGCGCAGGGGCCGCGCTCGTCCGCCATCGGCGGGTCGACCCATGACAGCAGCACTCTGACCCCCGAGGTCGCGCTGCGCCACGACGAGCTGGCGCGCACCCGGTTCTTCCTCAAGATCGCCGTCGCGCTGGCCAGCCTGACCACCGCGCTGCTGCCCTTCACGCCCGAGGGCGGCATCCCGCGCGTCGTCACCATGGGCGGCGGCGCCGCCATCGCCCTGATGTGCCTGGGCTACGCCATCCGTCTGCGCGACGACAGCCGTTTCACCACGCGCAGCCTGATGGTGGTCGCCTCGGGCGCGGTGCTGTGCGTGACGCCCATCGTCTGGGGGATCGGGGTCTACTCGCCGGCGCCCATCGTGTACACCCTGGGGGTCTACTTCTTCAGCCTGGGCGCCAGCACGCTGGGCACCCTGCTCATCTACCTGGGAGTCAGCCTGCTGCACCTGCTGCCCTCGGTGCTGTCGGCCACTGGCGTCATTACCGATCCCGGTGTCATCAACGCCGACGCCATCGACATGCGCACGCGCGTGGTCTACACCGTGCTGGTCCAGGTCGTGCTGTTCATGACCTACTGCCTGGCGCGCGCCAGCCGGTCGGCCACCCGCAGGGCCATCGGCAAGCTGCACGACGCCATCGTCCAGGTCCAGAAGCGCGAGGCGCTGCTGGCGGAGGCTCACCAGGATCTCGATCGCGCGCTCAAGGCGGGCTACCAGGGCCGGCACACCGACCGCCGCCTCGGCCCCTGGGTGCTGGGCGAGGTCATCGGGCGTGGCGCCATGGGCGAGGTCTACCGGGGCACCCATGTCGACACCCGCGGGCTCGCGGCGGTCAAGGTGCTGCACCCGGACGTCGCAGCGCAGCCAGCGCATGTGCGTCGGTTCCTCCGCGAGGCGGAGATCGTGTCCCAGGTGAAGAGTGCCCATGTGGTGAAGGTGCTCGACGTCGGTACGATCGACCCCGGCCGGGTGGATCGGGAGATACCTCCCTATCTCGCCATGGAGTTGCTCGACGGCCACGACCTGGCCTGGCACCTGCGCCGCAAGCGCCGGCTGTCGATGCGCCGGGTGCTCGAGCTGGTCGACCAGGTGTCGAACGCCCTGACGGCGGCGGTGGCGTGCGACGTGGTGCACCGTGATCTCAAGCCGCAGAATCTGTTTCTGGCGCGAATTCATGGAGATGCGGGTGGCGAGCGGGTCTGGAAGGTGCTCGACTTCGGGGTCTCCAAGCTGTCGTCGGGGTCGGGCACGCTGACCCAGGGTGCGGTCGTCGGCACACCTGGCTACATGGCGCCCGAGCAGGCGCGCGGTCAGGAGGTCGGACCTTCCGCCGATGTGTTCGCGCTGGCGGCCATCGCCTATCGTGGGCTGACCGGCAAGCCGCCCTTCAGCGGCCCCGACATGCCCAAGGTGCTGTTCGACGTGTGCTACCGGCAGCCGGTGCGGCCGGGTTCGCTGGCCACGCTGCCGGTCGACACCGAGCGCGTGCTGGCCATCGGTCTGGCCAAGAGCGCCAGCGAGCGCTTCCAGTCCGCACGCGAGCTATCCGCTGCGCTGGCCGCGGCGGCCCAGGGTGGTCTGCCCGACGAGCTGCGCACGCGGGCCGATGCGCTGCTGCGCGCGATGCCGTGGAACCAGCAGGCTCAGTAGATAGCTAGCAATCTCGGCGGTTTAGGCAGCGAGACGCGGGCGGCGAATCAGCGTATCTTTTGCCCATGTCAGCCAGCCTGTCTCCCGTCATGAGTGCGACCGCCAAGAGCGCGGCCACCACCCCGACCGCCGACCTCGACCGCGCCGTCGCTGCCGTGCGCGCCCGGGCGCAGGCCTTCGCGCGCCTGTCGCCGCGCGCCAAGGCGGACCTCTTGCGCGAGTGCATGCCGCGCATCCAGGAGGTCGCGCAGGGCTGGGTCGACGCCGGCTGCAAGGCCAAGGGGATCGACCCGACCTCGCACACCGCGGGTGAGGAGTGGTTCGGCGGGCCGGTCATCACCATGCGCAACACCCGCCTGCTGGTCGACTCGCTGGAGCAGATCGCGCGTTCGGGCAAGCCGGCCAGCGGCACCGGGTCGAAGCTCAACGCGCACGGTCGCGTCGAGGTCGGCGTGTATCCCGGCAACGCGCTCGAGGGCGTGGTGTTCCAGGGCTTCACCTCGCACCTGCTGATGCAGGACGGCGTCACGCCGGCCAACCTGCGCTCGCGCCAGGCGGTGTTCTACGACAAGAAGGATCCCAGCGGCGGCGTCTGCGTCATCCTGGGCGCCGGCAACGTCGCGGCCATCCCGGCGACCGACATGCTCTACAAGATGTTCGTCGAGGGCTATGTCTGCGTGCTCAAGATCAACCCGGTCAACGAGTGGGTCGGGCCCTTCCTGGAGCGCGCCTTCGAGCCGCTGATCGCGCGCGACTATGTGCGCGTCACCTACGGCGGCGGCGACGTCGGCGCCTATCTGTGCGAGCACAAGGACGTCGACGACATCCACATCACGGGGTCGGATCGCACCCACGACCTCATCGTGTGGGGCCCGCCGGGGCCGGAGCGCGAGCGCCGCATGAAGGACAACGATCCCAAGCTCAAGAAGACCATCACGTCGGAGCTCGGCAACGTCAGCCCGGTCGCCGTGGTGCCGGCCCAGTACACCGACGACGAGCTGTGGTTCCAGGCCCGCAACATCGCCTCGATGGTGGCCAACAACGGGTCGTTCAACTGCAACGCCGCCAAGATGCTGATCCTGGCCAAGGGCTGGGGTCAGCGTGATCAGTTCCTGACCATGATCGGGCGCGCCCTGAGCGCCGCGCAGACCCGCAGGGCGTACTACCCGGGGGCCTTCGATCGCTATCGCGATCTGACCGCGGGCATGGCGCGGGTGGAGAAGTTCGGCGAGGCCTCGGACAGCAAGCTGCCGTGGACCATCATCCGCGACGTCGACGCCGCGGTGACCGATCACAAGCTGTTCCGGACCGAGCCGTTCTGCGGGATCTTGTCGCAGACCGAGATCGGGTCGACCGATCCGGCGGAGTTCATCCGTGCGCTGGTGCCGTTCGCCAACGATCAAGTGTGGGGAACGCTGAACGCGACCATCATCATCCATCCCCGGCTGGAGAAGGATCCGGTGGTCGGCAAGGAGCTGCAGATCGCGCTGCGTGATCTGAAGTACGGCACGGTGGCCATCAACCACTGGCCGGCGCTGGGCTACGGCATGGTGACCCCGGCGTGGGGTGGCCATCCCAGCGCGACCTTGCAGAACATCCAGAGTGGGCTCGGCTGGGTGCACAACACCTACATGTTCGAGGGCATCGACAAGACGGTGGTGCGCGGCCCCCTGGTGGCCAAGCCCAAGCCGGCGTGGTTCTACGACAACAAGAAGAGCGCCATGGTGGCGTCGCGCATGGTGCCGTTCTTCGCCAACCCGAGCTGGTTCAAGCTCCCTGGCTTGGTATTCCAGGCCTTGCGCGGGTGAACAAGCCCGGCGTGCGCTGCGTCATAGGGTGCATGCCGCCTCCGTCTGCACATCCACCACCACCACCATCAGGTCGTCTGCTCGCCCCCGGCGCGGTGGTGGCCGCGCGGTATCGCATCGAGCGCTGCCTCGGCTCGGGCGGCATGGGCGTGGTGTACCGGGCCCGTCACCTGACGCTGGGGCGCATGGTCGCGCTGAAGGTGCTCGACCGCGGGCTCGAGGGTTCGCAGTGGCCGCAGCGCTTCGAGCGCGAGGCGCGCACGTCGGCGCTGCTGGATCATGCCGCGTGTGTGCGCGTGTTCGACTACGGGCGCACCGTCGATGGCGATCACTTCCTGGCCATGGAGCTGATCGAGGGCCCCACGCTGTCGGCGGTGCTGGCGCGGGTCAAGCGCTTCCCGGTGTCGCACGCGGTGCGCGTGGTGGCGGAGTTGCTGGGCGCGCTGGAGCACGCGCATGGCCTGGGGATCCTGCATCGCGACGTCAAGCCCGAGAACGTGATGTACGCCGATCCCGATCCGTGGTCGCGCGTGGTGCTGATCGATTTCGGGCTGTCGCGCCTGCAGCAGGACACCGCGATGACGGGCGGCGGCATGTGTGTCGGGTCGCCGTCGTACCTGGCGCCCGAGCGGCTGCTGGGCAAGAGCGGCGGCGAGCGCAGCGATCTGTACTCGCTGGGCGTGGTGCTGTACGAGCTGCTCACCGGCGTCAAGCCGTTCCGCGGCGCGGGCCAGCAGGAGATCACGCGCGCGGCGGTGCGCACCGCGGCGATGCCAGTGCGCGTGCTGCGCCCCGAGGTCTCCGAGGGGCTGGAGCGCGTGGTCATGCGCGCCCTGAGCAAGGACCCCGACAAGCGCTTTGCCAGCGCGAGCGCGATGCTGGCCGCGCTGTGCGAGGCGCCCGCGCCGGCGCCGCAGGTGGCCCGGGCGTCGATGGTGGTCAAGGCCCGCCCGAGCGCGCCGCGCGCGGTGTCGACGCTGGGTGGTGGCCCGGCGCGGGTGCAGCCCGCGGCGGCCGCGGCGAACGACAACGACGGC